>Ga0164313_10005498_pt1 | contig 11206 bp, 10 predicted proteins | sample GuaBasSedimGuay4_FD_113735 | JGI IMG/M metagenome (GOLD analysis project Ga0164313, IMG submission 113735) | Subseafloor sediment microbial communities from Guaymas Basin, Gulf of California, Mexico - Guay4, Core 4569-4, 0-3 cm | ecosystem: Environmental > Aquatic > Marine > Hydrothermal vents...
AGGGAAGAGTGTGGACCATCGACGACTCGATTGAGTACTGGAAACGTGCGGTGGACGACGCCGAGGACGAGTACGACCGCACGATGTGTGCGAGCCATCTCTATGATGCCTTGGTGGCCAGGGATAGAAATACTCTCGAAGCCGTGCTGGCCACCTACTCCGAGCGCCACGGGTCCTGTGCCGAAAGCTGGGAGGAGTTGATCGAAACCGGCCTCATCAAGGAGGTTCCGTTGGATCTCGTGGGCAAACCATACGGAATCGAGTCCTCCGACTGCACGATCGTAGCCTTCAAGAAGATCAGGGATCTGTGAATCTTCATCTGAGCAGGGTCGCGATCTCGTGCGCTCTCCACCCGGCTGGGGCCTGATCGAGGGCCCGTACCAACTCGTCAGCAACCTCGAGACGGAGGGACTTATCCTTGGTTAGAATCTGCCGCAGGTGCTCGAGATCATCGGGCCGGATCACACGGTACTCATGCAGTTTGAGGAGTTCGTCCGGGGCCGTTTCCCGGCGGACCAGCACCATGGCGATCTCATCCCAGTACACGAGCGCCCAAGTTCGACTGGGGAACCAGAGGGCGGAGAATCCGCGTTCTCCAAGATCGTCCCCGTCGGGGTTGGTCACCCGGATCGGTGGGTGGTAGCGCACCAGGGCGGTATCGATGTTCCAGTGGGTGAGGAGGGCGGACCAGTCGGCTACGTCGCTGGTTTCGAAGATCTCCCAAATCTCGCGCAAGAGGTTTTCGTGGATCTCGTTGCGGTCGTCCTGGAACACCTGGCGAGGGGGAAAGTACCTTTCGATGAGATATCCGCCGAAGCGAACGTCGTTATAGAGCCGCTTGCCGGGAAGCCCCTCGGCATCAAGGAATGAACATGCTCGTGTCGGGTAGTACTCCTCGGCAAAGCCGAAACCGAAGCGCGGCCAGGGCGCGGCTGCGATCGACACGGCGAGAATGATCGCAGCAACCGTCGCCAACAGGTTCGCCCGTGGCTGAGAACGATCTTGATCAGCGCCGGACGCTGTCAACGCCCGCCAGGAGGCAAGTGCCGGGGCAACGACCGCGGGCAGGAGTACGAAGAACAACCCGACGTTTCGAATGTGGCGCAGGGCGAGGGCGGCGGCCATGATGAACAGAATCCAGCGATCGGCCCGTCGCTCGCGAAGGGCCAGGAGCACCGTTGCAGCAGCGATCGCGAGGTAGAGGAAAGGTGCCTGGGCAAAGCCCGGAGAGATCCACTCGGGGTTGGGGATGTAGGGCTGGTCGACGAGGTGAGCGAGCCGGACGGGTACGGCAAAGAGGCGCCAACCGTAGGGGTTGACGAGCAGCGCGAGGACCGCGGTGATGAGGCCGGCGATGCCGCTATTGAACTTCTGCCAATTCCATTTTCGAACGAAGGCCATCTGCGCCGTCTCGGCGGCGAAGATCCCCGCCAGCAAGATCGGCACCGCCAACACTCCACCGTGGGCGTTGGCACCGAGGACCGTCAGCCCGGCGAGCGGAATCAGCCAGATGGGTGTCCGCCGCCTGCCGCGGCTCAGCAAGAGCCAGACGATCGCCGGCACGACCAGCAGGGTCACGAGTTCCGGGCGGAGAAAAAACCGCGATCTGGCGCCGGCGACGCAGAGCATGGAGAGGAGCAGCGCGGCGGCGGGCGACAGTCCGGAGCGTACAGAGATCACGAGCAGGAGCAATGCCAACGCGGCCACCGTGAGCGCCCGCAGCACTCCCAATGCTGCTGCGCCGCCGACAGATTGCGCCACCGCCGCCCCGACCTGAAACAACCACTCGTGGTCGACCCACGGCGTGCCGGTCGATGTGAAGGAGAATGGGTCCGCGCTCAGAAACGACCCATGGTCGAGGATCCAACGGCCGCTGGCGAGGTGCCATCCGATCGAGGTGTTGGCTATCTCGAAGGTGCCAAGCATGGCTCCACCAACGATCGCCGCAATCACGATCAACCTCGGGATCCTGTGTGATGTGGTGGTCAGAGTGCTCACCGATCCAATCCGAGGTGGCAGGTTACCCCTCGGATACGATGATACCTGGGAGCCCGTACCGCATGGCCCATTGTTGTGTGGAGCTGGTGCTGGAGGATTCTGGTCGGGCCCTGCGGCACGGGCTCCAATGGATGCGCTGCGCGCATCCTTGGATTGGTTTGGAGGAATCCAACACATGCGGCGTTTTTCTCACGATGCAGAGTGACCTGGCGAGCACAGTCGAGCACCCCAATGGGAGCAGACGGCGCAGATTGTGGCATATCACGGGCCGCATTAGCGAGGTTGTGAGGTTTTCGGTCCAGGGTCAACGGTCGTCGGATTGGGCTCCGAGAATATAGCGCTCCCATTCCGGCTCGAAAACGAGAGAACGGATATCCGTCATGCGATCGAGGAAGACCACTCCATCGAGGTGGTCGTACTCGTGCTGTATCACCCGCGCCTGGAATCCATCGGCGGTCAGCGACACCGGTTCGCCGTCGAGACCGCGCGCCTTGACCTTGATGCGCCGGTGACGAGGCACGAGGCCGCGCAACCCGGGAATCGAGAGACAACCCTCCCAGCCCTCTTCGGAGTCCTCTCCAATCGGACGTATTTCCGGGTTGGCAAACACCGTGGGGGGAATCTCGGGCTCGTCCTCGGTTTCCGGCACCCAAAAAGCGAAGAGGCGAAGGCTCTCCGCCACCTGCGGTGCCGCGAGACCGACGCCGTTTTCCTCGATCATCGTCCGGATGATGTCGCGACCGAGATTCACTAGACGGGTGCTGGAAAACCAGTCCTCGGGAACTGGTTCTGCCACGTGGCGCAGAACCGGGTGACCGAGCCTTATGACCTCGAGGAGCTGCGCGTTCGCGTCCAAATCTTCAACCGCAACCTGAGCATCCGCCCGAGCTGCAGTCGTCGGACGGGGTCGGAGCGTTGGGGTTGTCAACGATGAACCCGGAGCCTCGATCGTCTTCGACAAAATCTACGGTCGAGCCAGTGAGGTGGGGCGCGGAGTTCTCATCGACCAGAACCTTGAGGTCGCCGTCCTCGACCACGGTGTCTCCATCACGCTCTTCGTCGAAGGTGAAGCCGTAGGCGAAACCCGAGCAACCCACTCCTTGAATGAAGATCCGCAGCTCCTTGCCCTCCGCCTCCGGCATCTGCGCGGCGAACTCCTGAACTTTTTCGACAGCCCTTTCGGAAAACGAAATCATCGTGCCTCCCGTGGCCCACGGATATTCCGTGGGCGGAATATCATAACCCGGAATCTTCTGAGTGGATTCCGATCGCGATCATTCAACTCCCTGTTCGGCGAGCCACCGCTCGGCCTCGATGGCCGCCATGCAGCCCGTGCCGGCCGCCGTCACCGCTTGCCGGTAGACGGCGTCTTGAGCGTCGCCGCAAGCCCAAACACCTTCCACCGAGGTCCGCGCCGTCCCGGGAACTGTGCGGATGTAGCCGACATTGTCCATGTCGATCTTGCCGGCGACGATGGCGGTGTTCGGCTGGTGACCGATGGCGACAAAAACGCCGTCGGTGTGATAGTCCCGCTGCTCACCGCTTTTCGTGTCCTCGAGACGGACTCCGGTGACGCCGTTCTCCTTGGTGCCGAGTATCTCGGTCACGACCGAGTTCCACTCGAAGTGGATCTTCGGGTTGTCGAAGGCGCGCTGCTGCATGATTTTCGATGCACGCAGCTCGTCGCGGCGGTGGACCACGGTCACCTTGGTTGCGAACTTCGTGAGGAAGACCGCCTCCTCTATGGCGGTGTCTCCGCCTCCGACGACGACCAGCTCCTTGTCCCGGAAGAAGAAGCCGTCACAGGTCGCGCACGCTGACACGCCATGCCCCATGAGCTCGGTCTCGGACGGCAGGCCGAGGAGCCTCGCCGAAGCGCCGGTGGCGAGGATCAGGGCGTCGGCGGTGATTTCCCCGTGGCTTTCGGTGAGGGCGGTGAATGGACGGCTGTTCAACCTGACCTCGGTCACCTGGTCGAAAATAAACCGGGTACCGAAGCGTTCGGCCTGGGCCTTGGTGATCTGCATCAATTCGGGGCCCATGATGCCGTCCGGAAAACCGGGGTAGTTCTCCACCTCGGTGGTGATTGTGAGCTGACCGCCGGGCTGCATACCCTCGATCACAAGGGGTTCGAGGCCTGAACGTGCCGCGTAGATCGCAGCAGTGAGACCGGCCGGGCCTGAACCGATGATGAGGACCTTGACGTGCTTCTCGTTCATTCGCGCCTCCTGGTTTGCTGATTTCGGCGGCAACCGGGCTGGGGAACAGGTCGTTATCCGTCCGTGCTGCCGGCGCCGGATCTATCTCGCCGCCGATCCGCGTTTCGGCCGGTCATTATACTGGTTCTGCAGTGGATCTCATGCAACCTCATTTCTGCGAGCACCTCCGAGCGGCATTCCACCTATTGCCCCGGGGTGAAACGCCCCCCCCGGGATGATTTCAATGTCCGTGTGTGTTGCAGACGAATGATGAGGATTCTGGTCATTGTTGTAGCCCTGCTGTCTGCGCCGCCGATATCGGCGGGTCTTGCGGACCTCGCCAGGTCCGGAGAATGGGAGAAGGTAGTGGAGGTCGCCTCGAGGCGAGCGGACCAACTGCCTCTGAGCGCGGGTGAGGCGATGATCGCAGCCTATGCCGCCCGGGCATTAGGCGATATCGAGGCGGAAGAGCTCTTCCTCGCCGGTGTCGCTGCGGGGGGGAACAGCGACCTCGGCCAGCTTGCTGATGTGCTGACCGCCACGCTGATTCAAACAGCCGATCCGGGAAGGGCGGTGGCCCTGATCGTGCCGGCCTTTGGAAGGGACGCGCCGTGGTCGGTCCGTGAGGCGGCCGCCGAGGCAACGATTGCCGCCCTTGCTGCCGGCATCACACGTGAGCAAAGGATCTCGGTCGAAGCTGCGGCTCCGCGATTGCCGCGTACTTTGCGCCGGCGTCTCGAGCTTGCGCTGGCGCTGTCTGACGAAGAGCAAGGCCGGCAGGCTTTGGACCGGCTTTTGGCGGCATCGACCCGCGACCTGACGGCGTTGCAGGCGGCCGAGGCCCTGTACGTTTTCGAGTCGTTGACACCATCAGAACGTTGGCGGGTCGGCACAACCTTGTACCGTCATGCGCTCTATGACCCCGCAGCACCGATCTTCGAGGAGTTGGACAGTATTCGAGACACATCGATCCCGAGTGATGAGGTGGCCTTTTTGCGGGGTCGCTGCGCCTTTCGCTGGGAACGGTGGTCGGAAGCCATTGCTTGGTATCAAAAGGCGTTGTCGCGCTCGCGGACGGCGGAGCGTCGAGCGGTGATGGAAGTCCATACCGCTCGCTGCTACGAGCTCAGTGGAGAAATGGACGCTGCGGTGGAGGCTGCTCAACGTGCAGTGCGCCTGAAGACCACCGATGACCGCCGTCTATTCCTCGCTCGGCTACGTCTGCGACGGAACGAACCAGACCTGGCGGCGCAGGGCATCAGCCGTCTGAAATCACGAAAAAACCGTGCCCGAGGCGAGGTGATGCTTGCGGTAGACGCCCTGCGACGTGGTGACCGCGCATCCGCGCTGCGGCGGCTGGAAAAAGTCGAGCAGCAGCCGTGGGCGGCCCCTGCGGCGGTGCTGGCCGCGGAGCTCAATTTTCGGGAGGGTGACACTGAGGCATCTCTCGTGCACCTCGAAAGCGCAGCGGGGACCTTCGATGAGTTTTGGGGCATCGTCGCTCGTGACCTGATGGTGAGGCTTGGACAGGACGAGGTGGAGGACTGGCGGCGTCGCAGCGTGCTCGAGGTTGACAGCACGGAGGGACGTTCTCGATGGCTGGCTTTGGGCCGCTGGGCCGCCCTTGAACCGGATAAGCAGGTGCTTGCCGCTATCCGGCAACGGGTCGAGGTCGAGCTTGGTTGGGCACAGCGAACCGGGATTCCTGAATTCGAACCCGGGCTGGCCGCTGAGCTTTGGAACATCGGACTCGAGAGCGAGGCGGCGCGCTGGGATTCGTCAGGGTTTCCTCGAAGTGACGCTGTGGCGTCGACGTGGAGCGCCGCCCGATTCCTCGAGTTCGGGTTTCCACGCAGAGCGACCAGGGTCGCCGATGGCGCCTGGCGGCAGGCCGGATCCGAGGTGCCCTCTCGCGCGATGCCGCCGGACATCCGTCAGGCCCTCTACCCCTTTCCGGAACCAGACCTCGTGCGGTCATCGGCTGCCACAGCCAATGTCGACTGGTCACTTCTCGCAGCGGTGGTTCGCGAAGAGTCTCGCTGGGACGCTCATGCGTTGTCGGCGGTGGGTGCGAGAGGGCTTGTCCAGCTGATGCCGGCGACCGCGATCGCTGTGGCGGCACGCGTCGGAGCGCCCGAACCCACAAGAGACGACCTGTTCGACCCCCGCATCAGCCTCGAGTTGGGCGCAGTTGAGTTGGGGCGCCTCGTCGAGGTCTTCGGCGGTCAACGCGCGCCGGCGGTAGCCGCGTACAACGCCGGCGAGGCGCAAGCAAGGCTGTGGTTGGATCAGTGCGGCAGCGGCTGCACTGAAGCGCTGTACCTGATGAACATCTCGTTCGCGAGCACGAGGAACTACACCGCCGATGTTCTGAGCGCTGCAACGGTTTACGCCGAAATGTACCCGGCGGATGTCGAGGTCAGCGACCGAATTTCATCACTTCCTGGTGCTCTTCGGCTCGTTCCAGCCAACTCTCGATCTCTTCGTTGAGCTTGCGCTCCACCAGCAGGGTGTGGAGATCATCGCGGACCGCGGAAAGCGGGGGGACCGGTTCGTCGGAGACAGCGATCTCGTTCACCAGGAGTTCCTGGTATGCCGCCTCGATCTCCTCCATGGTTACCGAGATCCGAGGTCTGAGGCGCTGCTCGACAAAGGCATCGACCGCTGCCACCCGGAGCACGAGCTCGTCGACATCCGGCCATACGAGGCCCTCGTTTCGTAGGCTCGTGTCGAGGACCTCCTCACCACCGGCGCGCGAGATCAGTGCGTCGCGGTACCTCGCGGTTTCGAGATCGAGGCGATACAGAAGGCCCGTATCCTCGAGGTCGCGGAACTCCACCTCGAGTCGGACGCGGGCGCCGAGCAGGCGGGATCTGTAATCCTCGAGAGATTCCCCCGGCTCCGGCTCGACGAGATGAACCAGGGCTGCGAGAGTGACGTCGCTGTAAAGGATAGGCGTGTTCCCTACGACGGCGAGGACTTCTTCGACGGTCCGCCACGTGGGCTCTTCAGATGCCGCGAAGTGACTGACAGCCAAAAGGATGAGGGAAAATACAACGGCCCGCACGCTGGTATCATACCAGTGTGGCGATCTCATCCAATGCTGATCAGGCCCCTGGGGCCCTGTGGGTCGTCGCAACCCCAATCGGCACCCTGGACGATCTGTCGCCGCGCGCGTGCCGGGTGCTGGGCGAGGTCGATCTCATTCTCGCGGAGGACACGAGGCGTGCTCGAACGTTGCTCTCCCACCTTGGACTGCCGGCGCGGGGCCGGCTACGATCACTGCACGAGCACAACGAGAGGTGCCAGGTTGAACCCCTTGTCGAAGCCCTTCAGTCGGGCCGCTCGCTGGCCCTGATCAGTGATGCCGGGATGCCGGTGCTGTCGGATCCCGGATATCTGCTGGTACGGGAGGTGCGTCGCGCCGGTCACAGGGTGTGCAGCGTTCCCGGGGCCTCGTCGTTCACGGCCGCGCTCGCCGCTGCCGGCCAGCCGCCTCTGCCCGCGACCCTGAGCGGTTTCCTGCCGGTGCGACCGGGACCGCGGCGCCGGCGCATCGCCGAGCTGGCGGCCTTTCCGTGGACGCTGGTGGTTCTGCTGTCGCCTCATCGCCTCGCTCGCGAACTCGCCGATATTGCCGCGATCATGGGTGGAGATCGAGAGGCCACGCTCCTCGCTGAGATCAGCAAGATGCACGAGCGAGCGGTGGTGGCAACCCTCGACGAACTTGCCGCCGGCGAGGAGGCGGCCAATCCCCGTGGCGAATACATCGTCGTGATCGGGCCTGGTGAAATCGAGGTTGAAGCACTCGAGGCGACTCCGGAAAAAGTTCAATCAGAGTACCGGGAGGCGGTGAGCGACGGGCTGAACCGACCCGAGGCCCTGCGACGAACCGCCCGTCGGCTCGGCCTCAGAAGGCGGCAGGTCTTCGACCTCCTAGCCGATAAGAAGAGTGAGCTTTAGTGTCAGCGATTTCTGCAAGAAGCTGAGCTGTTAGCATTCACTCAGCCCCTTGCGATGAGCTAATTGCTAAGAGCTAATACCTAATACCTCCCGGCGGAGCCGGGACCAGCCTGGTCCCGGCTCTGCCGGGTTAGGGCTGTGCTAACCTGACCTGAACCACGGGAGGTGTGCTCATGCTCCGGCGTGTCGGCTCCGTAATGGGAATGGTGCTCGTGGCCGGGTTGCTGGGAGGATGCAACAGCAAGCCGATCGTCGGCGTGATCCTGCCGTCGACGGGCGCCGCAGCCTCGTACGGCGAGTCCATTGAAAGCGGCATTCGCCTCGCTCTTGCCGACGCGCGCGCCCAGGAGCAGATTCCCGAGGGCTTTGAGGTGTTGTGGGCTGACACGGGTTCGGATCCCGAACGGGCCGTCGCAGAGCTCCAAAGGATGGCCTCCGAGTATGACGTCAAGATGGTGATCGGAGGCGCCACGAGCGCCGAGGCGATGGCCATGCTGCCGGAGCTCGACGACCTTGAAATTGTATGTATATCGCCGTCGGCCTCGGCGCCGGGCTTGGCTAGCAGATCCCGGATGTTCTTCCGCATCTACCCTTCCGACGAGCTCGAGGGGCACACTGCGGGCAACTTCCTTTACGAGCGGCTTCGCAAGCACAGGGTCCTGCTGTTCACCGGCGACACCGAGTATACCCGAGGCATCAAACCCGAGTTTCTGAAGCAATATGAAGAGTCGTTGGGTGGGACGGTGGTGGACACCATGACTCTCGCTGAAGACGGCTGGCGGGAGCGGGCGGCAACCGTCCTCGACGGCAAGAGCGTTGACGCCGCATATGTTATCGGGTATGCCGAAGAGATCCTGGATGTCGTGCTCTTTCTCCACGAGCGGGGGTTTGCAGGCAGGATCGTCACGACCGCGGCCTTTTACAGCGGGCAGGTGATCCGCGAGGCCGGAGAGGCTGCGGAAGGGATCCTGTTTCCGCTGCCGCCGTTCGATCGCACGTCCGAGAAGGAACCCGTGCTGAGCTTCGTCAATCGCTATATGAACGCCTACGAGCGCGCACCCGATGTGTTCGCGGCTCACGGGTATGACGTGATGGGGCTGACGATTCGCATCATGAACTTCGCCAAACCACCGGAAACGATGGAGATCCTCAAGGCCCTCAACTTCGGCGTCAGCGAGTACATGGGAGTGACCGGCCCGATCCTGTTCGATGATCACGGCGACGTCAAGCACTACCCGAAGATGTTCATCGTCAAAGGTGGTCAGGTTCTCAGCTATCAGCGCTATCTCGAAACCGAGCGCCGGAGAATCCTGAACCAGGTCCAGGAACTCCTCAGCTCCGGCGATTGATGGCCGTCCTCCGCCTCTTGTGGCGGCATCGCGCCCTGGTTGCAGTGCTCGTACGCCGGGAGCTCGACGCCCGCTACCGCGCCTCGTTCCTAGGTTTCTTTTGGTCATTGCTCAATCCCCTGTTTTTGCTCGCGGTCTATGCGGTGGTGTTTACCTACATATTCAGTCCTCGATTCCCGGGCGCCGATCCCTATCCCCTGTTCCTGTTCAGCGGCCTCCTGCCGTGGTTGTTCTTCTCCGGGGCAGTGCTCGACGGATCCTTGACGCTGATCGACAATGGCCCGTTGCTGGCCAAGGTGATGTGCCCGCCCGAGATCTTTCCGGCCGTCACCGTTCTTTCCCATCTCGTCAACCACCTGTTGGCTCTGCCGATTCTGCTGGCGGCGATGGTGGTGAGCGCGGTGGCGGGTCTGCACCCCTTCCCGTGGACCTTCTGGATGGTCCCGCTGGCGCTGATTCCCTGGCTCCTGACAACCGGCGGCGCTGTCCTCGCAATCTCCGTCGTGTCGGTCCACTACCGGGACATGCGCGATCTCGTGGGCCACCTCCTGAATCTCCTCTTCTTTGCCTCGCCGATCATCTACAGTCTTGACGGCCTCGAGGTTCCGGCCGTGCTCCACCGGCTGTTGACGCTCAACCCCCTGACCAGCCTGGTGGCGGTCTACCGGGAGGTTGTTTTCACTGGGAGGGTGCCGTCGCCAATGACATGGTTGATGGCGTTCATCGTTGGTATCGTTTCCTGGTGGCTCGGCACGAGGGTGTTTTTGCGATACCGGGAGACCGTGGTGGAGGCGGTGTGAAGGGTTCGATCCGCTTCGAAGCCGTACGCAAGGTTTACCGCTGGCGCGGCCGACGCAACCGGCACGAAACCCTCAAGGGCGCGTTCTTTCATCGGCGGCTGAGGAGTCGTCGCGGTACCGCCGAGGAGCACATTGCCTTGGACGGCATCGACTTGGAGGTCAATCCGGGCGAGGCGGTGGCGTTGATCGGACCCAACGGCTCCGGGAAATCGACCTTTCTCAAGTTGGCCGGCGGCATTCTGCAGCCGACCGAGGGGACGGTCGAGGTGAACGGCAGGGTCACCGCCCTGATCGAGCTCGGGGCCGGGTTCCACCCCGAGATCACGGGTCGCGAAAACGTGCTCATCAACGGCATGCTGCTCGGCTTGGACCGTCGCGAGATCGAATCGAAGATGCCGGAGATCCTTGAATTTGCAGATATCGGTACGTTTATCGACGAGCCGGTAAAAATCTATTCCTCAGGCATGTACGTCCGGCTCGGATTCGCGGTAGCGGTAGCCACAGACCCGGACGTGCTGCTCATCGACGAGGTGTTGGCGGTTGGCGACGAGGCTTTTACCAGGCGCTGTCTCGACCGCCTGGCGCGGATGCGGCAGCGGGGGGTGACTATGGTTCTGGTCTCCCACGACCTTGATCTGGTGACCGGCTTTGCCGATCGCGCCTTCTACCTGGAACGGGGTCGGGTGGTAGCGGAGGGACCGACCGATGCGGTGGTCGCCCGGTACCGCAGCGACGTCGCCGGCGATGAGGTTGGCGGCGATCTGAAGGCGTCCGAAGTCGATGTGGCCGACGCGGACAGGCGCTGGGGAAATGGTGACGTCGAAATCGTCAATGTGGAGCTTGTCGCCGGTACGACTCCACAGCGCTTGGTTCCCAGCGGGAGTCCGTGCCGTCTGCG
>Ga0164313_10005499_pt1 | contig 11206 bp, 8 predicted proteins | sample GuaBasSedimGuay4_FD_113735 | JGI IMG/M metagenome (GOLD analysis project Ga0164313, IMG submission 113735) | Subseafloor sediment microbial communities from Guaymas Basin, Gulf of California, Mexico - Guay4, Core 4569-4, 0-3 cm | ecosystem: Environmental > Aquatic > Marine > Hydrothermal vents >...
ACTCCTGGACGGTAAAAGTACCAGTGCCTTCGAAGCCCGGCGACATCTCACCAAATCCAGCAAGGCGGAGTAAATACTGTTGACCCTCGGTCACAGCAAAGAGAATCTCAGAAGTCCCAAGTGAACAACTTCCCCCATCTTCATTACAATCGAGGAGATTACTATCAACGGGAGGGCAAGGGCTCCCCGGAAGATAAATGGCAATCTTGCTGTCAAAGTCTGCTGTACCGCAGAGTGTCCACAGACAATTGCCGGTAAATGTAGGTGTGTACAGATACCATATGTCGTTGTAAAGCGAATCCGCATCTCCGGATCCGGGGCATGGAGAATCCGGGTGGAACGGTCCGTCAGTAGTGGCATCGATATTCGAGAATTCGAGGTCAGTAACTTCTCCTATAGCAATTGCATCAGCGCAATTGTCATTTATTGGTTGTGCAATGGATATGGAGAATAAAAGGCAAAGAATTGTTGTGTAGATGTATTTCATATTTTTGGTTTTACTCAAATGATCGAAATGCACATGTCCCCACGATGTAGCGAAGGCTGGACTTCAATAGAACGCATATCCCTTCATAGCTGCAAGTCGTCAAAATGACAAATGTCAAAAAAAGAAATTAGCGAGACACGAGAACCTCAATCTACGTAAACTTACCCGGCTTAATTGCAGGTATTCATAAAATGTGGCCACTGGATTTTCGATAATTCACTGACATACGTGTAGGTTTTACCATCGACGTATTCGACCTTCAGTTTTGTGAGTTTGACGCATGAGACATTTGGATTCTTCCAGATTTCATCCCAGCTCACATCATTCGTGATCTTGGAATTGCGAAATGGTCCCATGATCTCAAAGGTATAGCTTGAATGTCCCTTTGCATTGCACTTTAGTTTCTGGCCTTTGTCATTGTATGGTGCTACTGTGAACCACATGTACTTGATTGTGGTCGGACCATAGTAGTCAAACAGCACCTGTACATTGACACTTTTGGCAAAGTCATTCCCAAATGGAGAGCAGGCTTTTACGCGTATGGGATGTTTGGACGCACCGATCTCCTCCATGAGGCTGATCTTATAAGCCTCCAGCACCTTCTTTTTACGTGCGATCCGGTCTTCGGGACTTTCTGGGTTCTCCACCCTGAGAGTGAGTGTGGCAGGTGACTTTTCGATGGATACAACGGCATCGTCGCGCACCCAGCGATCGGTTGCGCCCTCTGATTGTGCACCATACTTTGAAGTGAGGTGCTCCTGTAGTACAACGTAAGCTGCATCGCGTGACGCATCATCTTCAAATGATTTCGTATAAGCTTCCTGAGTGAGAATCTCCTCGCCTGAAAATGTATAAATCACATCAAATTCCAGACCTGCAATGACGACAGTAGACCCTTTCGCAGTTTCATCTGAGGTCTCAAGGTCGACTGTCTCAACTGCGGCTATCTCATCCATTGTCATGTCCCATTCTGCTACTCTGAAGTGTTGGGTAAACGCCAATGCAGGGAGCAATAATATTGCCGCCCATGTGCATGCCACTCGATTGAAAGTCTTCATAATTACCGGAATTTTGAAAAGTACTTATCGTATAGAATTGTCAATTGACAGATCAAATTCATTACCTCATAGAGGAAAATGATCATTTCGTCGTTTCCAAATATAATGTTCCAAATTGAAATATGAAAGTAGAGAAAGGAAATAGATGCATGATAGTGGTCACTTCAGTGATTCTGATAGCTCTCTTGAATGTTGAGCACTATCTCATGAATGTTGAATGCTATCTCCGGAAGTTGAATGCTAAAAACATGGCAATACAATCTATTTGCACTACCTTTTACCACCCTCCCAATATGCGTTAACCATGATGAGAAAACAGGCACTCAATCTTTCATTGTCATCAGGACTTGTGAAGCTTCATTTGATCACGGTCTTGCTGATTCTGACAATGGGAATGGCTGCGGGACAATCCAGTCATTACTGGGGTCAGCAGTACGGCACCCGATCCACCTTACTTGGAAATTCTGTGATTGGTGGCGTTGAGGATCTGGGAGCTGTCTTTTACAATCCCGCCAGACTTTCCCTGATAGAGAATCCAGCATTCATCCTGACTGCAGAAATATATGAGTGGACAAAGTATTCTATCGAAGACGCATTTGGTGAGAATACCAGTTCTTCGAGATCAGATATTGGATCGGTCCCGGGATTCATTGCCGGCACCTTTAAGTTGAAGTTCCTTCCAGATCATCAGTTTGCTTTTGCATTGCTCCGAAGACACGGAGCCGATCTGGCAATCGATTACAAACAGGAATTTACTGGTGAACTGATTGAGGAGATTCCGGGAGAAGAGATTTTCAGGGCCAATATTCTTTACTTGACAAAGGCGAAGGAAGAATGGTATTCTATTGCCTGGTCATATCCGATCAGCAACACCTTTAGTATAGGTTTGACAACAAATGTGGTGAGACTGAATAGTGATAAAAACACCAATATTGAGATACAGGCATTTGCTGAATCAGGTGACGTATTCATTTATCAATACCACAGAAGATACTCTTACGGAAAGTATGGATTGATTTGGAAATTGGGGATTTCCGGAATCGAAGAGAAGTACAAATGGGGCCTGACAATAACAACGCCTTTTGTCGGAGTTTTCGGAGATGGCGATTACGACTATGCCGAGTTTTATTCCGGGTTTAAAGGAGACAGCAATATTGAGGATGTTTACTCGACGTCTGTTCAGGAGGATTTGGACCTCAAGTACCATACTCCCATATCTGTTGCTGCCGGAGTGACATATCCAATACAAAAGAGCAGTCTGCATTTTTCGACCGAGTGGTTTAACAAGGTTCCGCTGTACACACTTATGAATGCGGAGGACCACTACAGCCAAAGTAGTGGTGATACGATTGGCTTTCGATTGACCGATGACCTCAGTAGCGTTTTCAATGTAGGAATTGGAGTCGAATTGTATGTCAACGAAAATCTGTCAGTATATACCGGTTTCAACACTGATTTTTCGTCAGTGAGGGACAATCCCCTCGCTTTTTCCGAAAATGAAGAAACGGCTAGTAATAGCTCAATATCTACGAATCTATACCACTTTTCGGGAGGAGTTGTGATGAGTTTGAGAGGAATAGACCTGACACTTGGAGCGGCCTACACAGGGGGTTCCCAACGCTTTGCCCGGCCGATAGATTTTCCCGATGGCGATGGTGGTGGGATTTTTGATCCTGATGAGACAGCAACTTTGACCTGGTCCAGATGGCGTCTTATACTTGGATTTTCATTTCCATTTTTGGATGATGTGACCGGTAAGTTGCACGACATGAATTAAACCTGCTAGCCGTGTCCAAAGCAGTCTAATATGTTGGGGCACATGTCCAAGATCATGTCCTAAAATTTGTTGGTATACAATACGAGTGGTTACTTTGAGGTCAATGAATGTAATATCACGTTCATTTGACAGGTAAGTTTGATACATGATCAGAACAGGCTTAGCATTGCAGCTTTCCAGACCGTGCGATACTTGCATGGGTTGTGCTGCCAGGGAGCTTTCCCTCTTGGACGAATTGAGCCAGGATGAACTGGCAATCATAAACAGGGGCAGGACGCGGGTGAGCTACAGGGCTGGCGAGCCAATTTTCAAGGAGGGTACCCGACCGTATGGGTTGCTCTGTATGTCGTCGGGAAAGGCTAAGATTTCAATTAATAGTGTCAATGGCAACGAGCTCATTGTCGGACTTAAAAAACCGGTTGACTTTCTTGGGTTTTCTGACTTCATTGCAGAAAAAAGCTACAGCACATCCGCCCATGCCCTGGAGGATACAGAGGTGTGTGTCATTATGAAGGAGCACTTCTTCAACGTGGCAGAAGACAATAATACCCTACTTAAAAAAATCAACCTCAAACTGGTAGAAGAACTGACCCAAACCCGCCTGAGAATGGCCGGAATTACGCAAAAACACATGCGTGGCAGAATGGCTGATGCGCTGTTGTATCTACATGATACGTATGGATGTACAGTCGAAGACGACAGCGTCGGTGCTGAGCTCAAGCGCAGTGATATTGCAGCCTTGTCCAATATGACGACTGCAAATGCAATTCGCACCATATCGGAGTTTTCAAAAGACGGCTTGATTACCGTTGATAAAAGGAAGATCTTCCTGAATCAGAGTCAGTTGAATGAGCTTTATTCGATCAGTTTGCAGGTCTGATCGGGGTTCGGGAAGTCCCGCAGGGACAAAGACCCAATTCCAATCTCATATGCTATCCGGAGTATCCCGCATTCCGAATCCCGCATCCCGCATCCCGAAATATGCTGTAAAGCATATTTTCCCATCACTTAAAGCATATTTCACCCAAGCTTAAACCCCGTTCTTTACACTTGATATTTAAGGAAATTACGATATGTATAGTGAGGCTTTCAGTACGGCAATTCAGGGTGATTCCAAAGGGAGTTTAATCTGGTTTGTTTGAGCCTTCACGCATAAATCCACTTTTTAAAAAAAATTAGGCTATGGTAAAAACATTACTACTCTCAAAAAAGAATGCCTTTTGTCTGTTGTTCGCTTTGGCAATGACATGGTCTGTCAGTGCACAGGAAAACAGGACATTGGATGGCAGCAGCAATAATCTCACCCACCCGGAATGGGGCGCTGTTGGGACAAATCAATTGCATGAAGGGGTGATAGGATTCGCCGATGGTATTTCGACTCCGTCGGGAGAAAACCGCCCAAATCCAAGAACAATCAGCAACCAGATTTTTGCACAGGACAATCTCTTGCCCGATGCGATGGAGTTGAGTGATTATGCGTGGGTGTGGGGTCAGTTTATTGACCACGACATCACATTGAGCGATAATCACGAGACTGAGACGCTTAATATTTCAGTGCCGATTGGTGACATTCATTTTGACCCTGCGAGCTCAGGCACTGTTACTATTGACATGAATCGATCACTATACGATCTGGAATCGGGAACAAGTGTAGATAATCCAAGGGCTTATCCCAATGGAATAACCGCATTTATAGATGGTTCAGGTGTATATGGTTCTGATGAAGCAAAAGCCAGCTGGTTGAGAACTTTCGTTGGTGGGAAACTCAGGATGTCGTCGGGAGACTTATTACCCTACAACACGGTGAGCGGTGAATATGGTGCGCTTGTAGATCCGAATGCTCCGGGTATGGCTATGCCATTTCCTCATGTCACTAAATACTTTGTAGCAGGTGATGTCCGTGCGAATGAAAATCCACTGCTCACTACTATCCACACAATGTTTGCGAGAGAGCACAACAGACTGTGTGAAAAATATGAAGCAGAGAATCCGGGCTGGACAGATGAGCAACTCTATCAGCACTCGCGCAAAGTTGTCGGAGCGACCATTCAGGCAATCGTCTATGAAGAGTGGTTGCCAACGATGGGTGTGCATTATGAAGATTATGCCGGGTATGACGAGGGCATTAATCCGGGCATCATGAATGTTTTCTCTTCGGCTGCCTATCGTTACGGACACTCGGTGATCAACAGTAAATTGATCCGGATGGACAACGATGGTTTTATTATACCTGAGGGCAACCTCTCGCTTAGAGATGCTTTCTTCAATCCGGGAGTACTTGTCGAAGGAGAAGGAGGATTGGCACCATTCCTGAAAGGCATGGCCACCCAGGTCGAGCAGGATTTTGACTGTAAGATCATTGATGATCTGAGAAACTTCCTCTTTGGACCTCCGGGTGCAGGTGGACTCGACCTTGCGGCCCTCAATATCAATCGTGGAAGGGACAGAGGATTGACAGACTACAATACCGTGCGTACTGAATTTGGACTGCCAAGGCTTGAAAGCTTCAGTCAATTAAGCGGAAACCCATGGCTCAACCAGATGTTTGAGTTGACTTATGGAGATATCGATGATGTGGACGTGTGGTCAGGCATGTTGGCCGAAGATCATATGTCAAATGCCCTCTTCGGTGAAACTGCGATGGCAATCATGATCGAGCAATTTATGGCTTTGAGAGATGGTGACCGTTTTTTCTTCGAAAATGATCCGGGTCTTTCGATTGAAGAAATCGAAGAGATAAAAGCCACTCGACTGGTTGATGTGATCTATAGAAATACGGATACTGAAAACCTGCAGAGAAATGTCTTCCTGGCCGAGGAGCATATTGTTTCCGGAGTTGCCAATGCGGAAGTACATCCGTTCGAATTGCAGGCATTTCCGAATCCAACGAGACATGAATTAAATATACAAGCTACTGCATCAAGAACTTCAGGCGGCATATTGCAAATCACAGATCAGCTGGGAAGGCTCATTTATCAGGAGATCATCAACCTGACACCAGGTGTCAATACTGTTGAGATTTCTGCTGTAAGTGAGCTGCCGGCTGGCTTGTATTTCATACAACTTGCTGCAGATGATAAAATTGACTTTGTGACAGTTTCAAAAGTGGAATAGTCGCATTCGTACTTTCCTTATATAATATTAACGCCACCGGAGCTAGTGTTAGGTTAAACGGTGGCGTTTTTTTTATTTAAAAGCGCACATTCCCGCTGTTCTATTCAAAAAATAGTACTCTTATTATCGGAACAGTTGACTTGAGAAGGTTCGCTCGGGCTATTTTCTGACAAGAATCAGGTTGTGCAAGGAAATCTCACCAGCGAGATCCCGGATCGTTTTACTGGTAAAGACTTTTTTGAGATGATCCCGAATGATTTTAAAGTCTTCGTGAATGGGGCAGGGGTGCTGATCAGAACACTCTTCGATTCCCAGGCCGCAGTTTTCAAAAAAGCCCAGACCGTCAATCGATTCGACGATTCTGATCAGTGGTGCGTTTTCATTTTTCTCAGTGAGATAAAATCCGCCATTGGGTCCCTTGGCGGATGAAATGATGTGTTTTGAAACTAGCTCCTGCAGGATTTTGCCGAGAAAAGGGGCTGGAATTTTTAATTCCTGGGCTAAATTCCGAAGCCCGATTTTCTGTGATTCACTGCTCTCAACAGCCAAATGGAGGACAGCCCTGAGCGCGTATTTACATTTTTTTGAAATCATGGAAGAGTACCGTAATTCAATAATAACAGGGGTAAGACATTCACTCCCGGTTCGATTTATTTTAAATGTCCGGGGAAGGAATGAAAAGGGAGATCGACCTTCATGACGAAAATCGATCTCACACCCTATCTCAACAGGTCTGTTTCCATTTGAATCGCTTTTGGAAACAGAATATTATTCTCTAAATGAATATGCTGATGCAGGTCTGATTCAAATTCCTGCAGCTTGGCGTAGAGCACACGGTATGTATTACATGCATGCTCGGGTGGGGAAAAGTCATTGCTCAGTTGTTTGATTGACTCCATGGCGTTGCCGGCAGACACATGCTCTGACTCCATCATGTCAATTGGAAATTTCACAGATCCAAATGGTGGTGGGGTGAGGGCTTCACCGTAGCGGTTGGCTACTACCATCGTCCGGATATAGGGGAACAATATGGCCTCCTCTTTGTGCATGTGCATTCTGAGTTCGTTGGCAATCGCCTGATAGTGATGGTAGATTTCAACGACTTCAGGGTTCCCGTTACCATGTACTTTGGCCACCTTGGCACTATATTCATCCAATTGGGAAAGAGCTGCATTTACGTACGAGTGGTGCGTGTTGACAATGTGGTCAATCAGCTTGTCAAGCTCCCAGTTATTGTAGTCATGTGCAGATGTATCAACTTGATTGTCAAGGCTCTCGAGTGCATCTTGTACAGCATTGATGTCAATCCCTCTTTTCTGACATGTATTCTCAAGGGTGACTTTCCCGCCACAGCAAAATTCGATACCAAATTTTTTAAAGACTTCCGCTGTACGATAATCTTCTGCGACCATTTCTCCTACGGTCTTCGTATCCATTTCTTCGATTGCTTCTTTTGAATCCATTTCGGTTACTCTTTTTAAGTGAGCTCGCTTCATTGCGAGAGCTTGTGGAAGGCAAATATAAGCATAATGCATTAATAAAAGAGAAAAAGGTCTTTTATTATGTTGTATTGATAGTATGCCTTACTGCTTTGTGCATGCAATTGCTTTTAAAAATTATAACTTAACGTAAATCTAACCCCACAGGCAGTCGGCAGGATTGAATTATTCCACGTGAAACACAAATTATGAAAGCGAGAAAAATACTATTGTCAGAAAGTGAAATCCCCGATAAGTGGTACAATATCATGGCAGACCTGCCAAATAAACCTCTGCCGCCGCTTGATCCCGGGACCGGAGAGCCGATAGGGCCCGAAGCATTGGCGCCACTTTTTCCAATGGCATTGATCGAGCAGGAGGTAAGCACGGAACGATGGATCGATATTCCTGATGAGGTGAGAAACATTTATACCATGTGGAGGCCGACACCTCTCTATCGTGCCTATGGTCTTGAAAAGGCGCTTGATACTCCTGCAAAAATTTATTACAAATATGAGGGTGTGAGTCCATCGGGATCTCATAAACCGAATACGGCTGTTCCCCAGGCATACTACAATATGAAAGAAGGGGTGAAAAAAATCACCACAGAAACCGGAGCCGGGCAATGGGGAAGTGCCTTGAGTTTTGCATGCCAGCATTTTGGGTTGGAATGCGAGGTGTATATGGTCAGGTTGTCATACGATGACAAGCCCTATCGCAAGATCATGATGAATACCTGGGGGGCGGATGTGTATCCATCACCTTCAAATAGGACCGAGGCTGGTCGCAAGATACTTGCCGAGCATCCCGATTCTCCTGGCTCATTGGGTATAGCGATTTCAGAAGCAGTAGAGGCAGCAGTTTCTAGTGAGACGACCAAGTATGCATTGGGAAGCGTACTCAATCATGTCAAATTACACCAGACCATCATTGGTCAGGAGGCGATTTTGCAAATGGAGAAGGCCGGTGATATGCCGGACATAGTGATCGCACCTTTCGGTGGAGGTTCAAATTTTGCGGGTTTGAGTTTCCCATTTCTAAGATTAAATCTTGAGGGAAAGACAAATATTCGCTGTATCGCGAGTGAACCCGCATCCTGTCCGAAATTGACACGCGGTGTATTTCGCTATGATTTTGGGGATACAATCGGCATGACGCCATTATTTCCGATGTATACACTCGGGCACACGTTTGTACCAGCGCCTATTCACGCGGGTGGATTGCGCTATCATGGAGCGGGAATCATCGTGAGCCAGCTTCTCAGGGATGATTTGATTGAAGCAGTCTCGCACAACAATCCGGAAGTATTCGAAGCAGGTATCATTTTCGCAAGATCTGAAGGAATCATTCCGGCACCTGAAGCAGCCCACGGCATCGCCACGGTAATTGCAGAAGCTAAAAAATGCAAAGAGGAAGGAGTGTCAAAAACAATCCTGTTTAATCTATGTGGACATGGCAATTTCGATATGAAAGCATATCAGGATTACTTTGAAGGAAAAATTGAAGATCACGAATTGACAGATGCCGAGATCAAGGCTTCGCTTGCTGAGCTCAGTACGCCTGAAATTCCTTAATCATCAAAATTCCGGCATGTAGAATCTGAATTGCGTTTGTGAAAACTGACTTCGATTATCCCTTGATAATTGAGTTTGAGATTGATAATTGAGCCTTTAATTGTCGACTATCATCACAACAATCAGCTCATTATGACTCTCCCATACTGTGTAGCGCCTGAACACATAAATCTTTTACTCAACATAATAGGCTCCCGCAATAACCATTTGCTCTGATTGAATCGTGTCAAAGGTGATAAAGTCACCAGAAACGACCACATTTTTAAGAAGGTGCTTTTTGAGTACGTCGCCTTCTACACAATAGGCAAAATAGTCTGTACCCTCTTTGACGACAGCTTCCAATGGCAAGCCATGGACATCGTTGGCTTCCACTTCGACTTCCGCATTGACGAACATGCCGGCGATAATTTGTAGGTCATGTTCCTCATCTATGTGACAATGCACATTGAGGGTGCCGGTTTCATCATTGAGCATGGGGTTTAACTTGACAATCTCTGCACCAAATTTTTTGGCGCTGTTGGGCAATGTAAACTGTGCTTTTTGGCCAATGGCTAATAATGGCACATACTTGGAAAGCACCTGTAGCTCGAGATGCACATGGTCATCATTGGCAATTTGCATTAAATTGTCCGATGGCTGAATCATTTGCCCTTTGTTGACGAGCACCTCATGTACATACCCGGCATCTGAGGCGTAGATATATAAAGTGGATTGAAATTTTTGCTCGGCCTCAAGAGCCTCTACGTCAATACCCAATAATTCAAGTTCGTTTTTTAGTCCTTCGTAAGTTGCGGTCAGAAGTTCTTTTCGCGCAGTGGATTCGTCCAGGGCTTTTTCCGTAGTGACCTTTTCAGATTGCAATCTCTGTTTGCGGTCGTAATCTTTTTTGGCCATTGCCAGCTGTGCTTTGGTCTCAAGCAAGATGCGTTGTTTCTCAACGAGATGTGTATTAGTAATCGTGAAGAGCAATGCACCCTTTTTTACATAATCACCAGGTAAGTATGTCATACCTTCAATAAATCCTTCACTTCTGCTGTGTACAGAAATCAATTCTGTTGGAGGAATTTCAATTTTACCCGTACAGATTACTTTCTGTTGCACAATCCTGCTTGGCATTGTCCCAATTTTAATAGCCGGATTTGCCGCCAATAGTTCCTCTACCAAAAGAGGACCGCGTTCTTCAGCGTGCATTGCGTCTTCTTCGATCGTCGATTTGTCCGCGTTGCCACAGCTATACAATAATGTTGTCGCCAGTATAAATAGATATATCTTATTCATCGTTAAAAGGATACTTTTTGAGTTAAATACATGAGTTGCAGAACTTGTTCATTATAGGACTTGATCCAGTCCAGATAGGCATTGCGTCCTGCGATGAGTCGCTCCTGAATCTGGCTATAGCGCAGAAAGTCCATCGCACCTTGTTCATATTGGATAGTTGAACTTCTGTATATCAGGGATTGTTTTGGCAAAGCGGTATTCTGAAAGTCCTGTATGGATTGATTCAGATATTGCAAGTTGCTTTTTAGCGTGGTAATTTGATGTTCAAATTCCTGTGTGATAATTCGTGAATCATTATCGAGACGATCTTGTTCCAATACGAGCTGTTGCACTTTTACTTTTCGAGCACGTTGATCAATAGGGATGAGTACACCCGCGGTGACGCCTTGAAAAAGAAAGGACTTTTCAAGTGATTGAGCGAAGTACCCAATATTCCAGGA
>Ga0164313_10005500_pt1 | contig 11206 bp, 5 predicted proteins | sample GuaBasSedimGuay4_FD_113735 | JGI IMG/M metagenome (GOLD analysis project Ga0164313, IMG submission 113735) | Subseafloor sediment microbial communities from Guaymas Basin, Gulf of California, Mexico - Guay4, Core 4569-4, 0-3 cm | ecosystem: Environmental > Aquatic > Marine > Hydrothermal vents >...
CAGCAGTCACCATGACGAGGGCCTCGGCGGCGCTCGCAACAGCAACAGCAACAGCAACAGCAACGGCAACGGCAACGGCAGCGACGACGCGAACGCCGGCGACCGACGCCTGCAGCTGCTGCCGCTCCACCCCCCCACGGACGACGGCGATGGCGCGCTGCGCGTCACTCAGCTCAGCGACGAGGGCAGCTTCGACCTCTCGCCCGACGGTCGTTGGGTGCTGGTCACGCAGCGTGAGCCCGGGGCCTCGCACGAGCTCATCATGGCGGACTACCTGACGCCATTCGTGAGCACCGTGCCCGTGCGCAGCTCCCTGGCGGGGGACCCCTCGCCGCGTCGCACGCTGGAGCTGTACGAGGTGGAGACCGGCCACACCCACGCCCTGCGCCTGGACGGCGACGAGCGGCCCTGGATGCTACGCAGTCAGTGGTCGCCCGACGGCGCGCGGCTGCTGATCGAGCGCGTCTCCGGCGACACCCACGTGCGTCAACTGCTGGTGCTCGACCCCGCCACGCGCAGCGCCACGCTGGTGCACAGCGAGCGCGACGAGGCCTGGATCGGCGGCCCCTTCCTGTGGTCCGGCTGGCGCGAGCAGGGCGGCGAGGTGCTGTTCACCAGCGAGCGCAGCGGCTTCAACCACCTCTACGCGGTGTCACCCGACGGCGGCGAGCCGCGGGCGCTCACGCAGGGCGAGTTCGAAGTGGCGCGGGTGACGTTGCTCGAGGATCTCGACCAGGCCCTGTTGGTGGCGCACGGCGAGGACGACCCGGCCATCACCCAGCTCTTGCTGGTCTCCCTGGAGGGCGGCGAACAGACCCGACTCACCGGCAGCAACGGCTGCGCCACGCGTCCGCTCGTTAGCCACGACGGCTCCAGCGTGGCCTTCCGCTGGTCCACCCTGGGCGTGCCCTGGGAGCTGCACGCGCTGCGCATGCAGGAGGGCGGCGGGCCGCTGGCCCTCTCGCAGACCGTGCCCGACGAGCTGGCCGCGCTGGAGCTGCCGCCGCCCGAGCTGATCAGCTACAGCAACCCCGACGACGGGGTCAGCGTGCACGCCTACCTCTACCGCCCGGTGCCGTTCGACCCCGCGCTGACGTACCCGGCGGTCATGTTCGTGCACGGCGCCGGCTACCTGCAGCAAGTGCAGCGCAGCATGTCGAGCTACGAGCCCAACATGCTCTTTCACCACCGGCTGACGCGCATGGGCTTCGCGGTGATCGACGCCGACTTCCGGCACAGCCGGGGCTACGGCCGCGACTTCCGCGCCGGCATCCACGGCTTCATGGGCGGCAAGGACCTGGACGACTGCGTGGCCGGCGTCGACTTCCTGGGCACGCTGGGCTGGGTCGACACCGAGCGCGTGGGCCTGTACGGCGGCAGCTACGGCGGCTTCCTCACGCTCATGGCCCTGTTCACCCAGCCCGACGTGTTCGCCGCCGGCGCGGCCCTGCGCTCGGTGACCGACTGGCGCGTCTACAGCCACTGGTACACCACCCCGCGCCTGGGTGACCCGGTGGAGGACGCCGAGAATTACGCGCGCTCTTCCCCCATCGACCACGTGGACGGGCTCAGCAAGCCGCTGCTGCTGCTGCACGGCCTCAAGGACCCCAACGTCTTTGCCCAGGACACGATCCGCCTGATCGAAGCGCTGATCGAGCGTGGCAAGGACTTCGACGCCATGCTCTACCCCAGCCAGGGCCACGGGTTCACCGACGCCGACTCCTGGATCGATGAGTACAAGCGCATCGAGCGCCTGTTCGTGCGGGAGCTGAAGCCGGGGGAGTGACGGGCGCTGACCGATGCTCAGCCTGGCCCGGGCTACCGAGCGTCGGGGTCCGCAAGCCGGGCGCCGTTCACGACTCCTCGGGCTCGGTGACCGCTTGGTCGCGTTCGAAGCCCTCATGCTGCAACACGAGCCGCTCGATCGCGATCGCGTTGCCGTTGGCGTCGAGCTCAGGCAGCGCCTGGTAGCTCAACACCCAGCAGCGACGCAGCATGTAGCGTTTGACCACGACGCCCTGCAGGTTGAGCAGCTCGATGATCACGTCCCGCCGGTAGTCCTTGAGGGACATGGCCCCGTCGCCGTCTACGCTGAAGGCGAGGTTGGCCCACTCCTCGAAATCCGTGTCGTGGGTCACCCCGCGCTCGAGCACGACGGGCTCGAAGGACGTGGAGCCCGGTGACACCCGGGGCTGGCTCGTGTCAGCGCCGGCGCGGTGGGAGATCGCCTCGGTGCTGCGTGTGAGCGCGCTCACGCGGGAGACGCCCGCCACGACTCGGCCCTCCCAGATCACGCGGAACTTGAAGTTCTTGTAGGGATCAAGACGGTGCAGGTTGACCGTGAACTGGCTCATCAGGGACTCCCATAGGCACCAGAATCGGCGCATGAACAACGTGGTCATCGTGGGCCTCCCGCGCCTGTCGATGCAAGGCCTGACGCCCAGGCTCGGCCCGGTTGCCGGACCACGTTGGAGCATCGGAACGTCGGGCACGCAGCGCAAGGTACATGCTGTGGTTTGATCGGGCCAAGCAGCCGCTCGAGACGCCCCGCCCTACGGCAGCTCGCTCGCCAGCGCGCCGTACTCGGCCTCGATCCCGGCGTCGCGCTGGTGCACATCGTGCCAACGCGCGAGACCGCGTTGTGCGCGAGCGGGCGTCGTGGCCGTGAGCGCCTCGCCCGTGGCGGTGTCGCCCTCGGCCGAGACCGAGTGTCCGCGGCCGGCGGCGCCCGAGGACACGGCGCGGGCCTCGTCCAGCAGCGCTTGCGCTCTCGCGGCGTCGCCGCGGCGCCAGGCCAGATAGCCGCCGAAGTAGCGGCTGGGCACGTCGCGGGCGTTGGTGCGCGCGGCCTCCTCGAAGCGCAGGGCCGCGTCGTCGAGGCGCCCCGCCAGCAGCTCCACCAAGCCGAGCTGCAGCACGGGGCCACTCTCCTCGCCGTTGATGTCCTGGGCCCGCTCGAAGCAGTCGCGCGCCTGATCCAGCGTGTGGGACAAGTCGTCGGCCGCGGCTGGCGAAGCGGCTCCCGAGCCCGAGCTGGCTTCAACGCCCGCCGCAACGACGGCCCGGGAACCGGCGCCAGCGGCCACCTCGGCGCGCGCGCTCGCGCTGGACAGCAACAGCTTGCCACGCTGCATCCAGGCGCGGCTGCTGCGCGGGTGGATCAGCGTCACCAGCTCGAAGCCCTGGGTCGCGGCGGCCGTGTCGCCCGCCTCCAGCCAGCAGTTGGCCAGGTAGTAGAGGCACTCGTCGTGTCCGGGCCACAGGCTCAGCGCCCGCTCGTAGCTGGCCGCGGCGGCGCGGGGCTGCCCGGCGATGCGCAGGTCGGCGGCCTGATCCACCAGCTCGTGGAAGCGACGGCGTTGGGCTGGATCGGGCGGCGGCGTACCGGCGGACGCGCGCCAGGCCGCCACGCGACCGGGCAGAGGCTCAAGCCGTGGCGGCGAGCCCCGGGTCCAGGTCACCAGACGATCGGCGGGCACGTCGTGCAGCACCTCCGACACGCCGTCGGGCCAGACCACGGTGAGCGACTCGGCCCGCGTGGCGCCACCCAGGCCGAAGCCGGTCTGGCCCACCGCGTGCTGCGAGAGGTAGCTGCCCTGGCTGCCCAGCCAGCGCACCTGCACGGCGCCCGGCGCGGGACCGCCGCCACGATCGCCGCCGCCGGACGTGCTGCCGGAACCGCCGTCGCCGTCGCCGCCACCACCTGCGCCTGCACCGGCACCGCCCCCCACCCGCAACTCAACACGCGCGCCCAACGCGAACGTATTGCCGGTCGGCTGGCGCAAGCGCACCACCAGCGCGGTGCGTCCGGCCAGGGGCGTGTCGTTGCGCAGCAAGCGCGGGCCGCTGCCGTGCACCATCACCAACAGGTCCGGGTCGCCGTCCAGTTCCAGGTCGAACGAGGCGCTGCCGCGCGAGACGGTCTCCTCGGCCAGGGCCTCACCGGCGACCTCGCCCAGCTCGAAGAAGCCGCGCCCGGGGCCCGCGTTCCAGAACAGGTGGTCGCGCTGGGGTATGAGCAGCAGCTTGTTGTCGCGCACGGGGATGGTGTGACCGTTGGCCACGTGCAGGTCGAGCCGGCCGTCGCTGTCGAGGTCGACGAAGCTGGCGCCCCAGCCCACCGTGTGCAGCGCCACCTGCCCCAGGCCGTAGCGGTCGGCCTCGTCCATGAACATGGCGGGCGGCGACTGGGCGCCCTCGCCGAGGTCGCCGGCCAGGTTGGCGTAGAGCGCGTTCTCCTGCGCCACCCAGTGGGTGATGAACAGGTCGGGGTCGGCGTCGCCGTCGAAGTCGGCCACGGCCAGGCCCATGGCGCCGCGGTAATCGCCCACCAGCGCGCGGGCGGTGATGTCGCCGAAGGTGCCGTCGCCCATGTTCATGAGCAGCGCGTTGTCGGATACGTCGTTGGCCACGTACAGGTCGGGCAGGCCGTCGCCGGTGAGGTCGCAGAACATGGCGCCCAGGCCGCGCCCGTCGGGGTCGGCCACGCCCGCCGCCTCGGCGCCGTCCTCGAACGCGCCCTCGCCGTCGTTGAGCAGCAGCAGGTTGCGCGCGCCCTCGAAGGCCGAGGGGTTGATCAGCGCCGGGATGTCGGCGCCGTACTGCATGGATGAGCTGGTGGGGTCGAGCGAGGCCTCGTCGAACTGCACGTAGCCGCAGACGTAGGCGTCCACGTCACCATCGCGGTCGGGGTCGCCCGTGGCCACGCCGGACCAGAAGCCCAGGTAGCGGTCGATCCCGGACGCGGCGCTCACGTCGCGGAACGCGCCGGCGCCGTCGTTGTCGAGCAGGTGGCAGGTCCCGTAGGCCGTCACCAACAGGTCGAGGTCGCCGTCGCCTTCGCGGTCGAGGAAGGCGGCGGCCATGCCCATGACCTCCAGCCCCGCGCCCGAGGCGTCGGTGACGTCGGTGAAGCGCCCGGCGCCGTCATTGGCGAACAGCCGGCAGCGCGCGTCCGCGTCTGCCCTGTCGTCGTCCAGCGGCAGGTTGCCGGGCCCGTGGGGCAGGGGCCCCAGGTTCACCAGGTACGCGTCGGTGTCGCCGTCGCCGTCCACGTCGCCCAGGGCCACGCCCGAGCCCATGTCCTCGGGCAGGCGGTTGCTGCGCACGCCAGGAAAGTGCCGCATGACCAGGCCCGAGGACTGCGCCACCTCGGTCATCAGCAGCGGCGGGCGGTCGTCGGGCAGCGCGCGCCCCAGGGAGTCCGTCAGGCCCTCGGTGTTCTCGCCGGGCACGTAGGTCTCGGCCTGGCCACGCAGCGACTGCCACGCCAGCACCGCGCCCAGCACGATCAGCGCCAGCAGCAGGGACCGACGTGTGCGCTTGCGCGCGAGGATCGAGACCACGGGCTCAGCGCCCTCCCTTGCCACCGGGCCCGCTGCCGCCGCCCAGTTCAGCGCCCGGTTCTGCGCCCGGTTCTGCGCCGGGCCCGCCACCAGGCGACACGATCGCGATGGTCGTCTCGGCGCGCACCAGCTCGGTCACCCGCGCGGTCAGCCCCGAGTCCTCACCAAAGGCGAAGTTCAGCAGGAACTGATCGAACTTGCGGTAGTTCAGCACGGCGGTGACGGTCAGCTCGCCGCTGACGCCCTCGGGGACGGTGAGCGCCCGGGCCTCGATGCGCGGCAGATCCTCCACCTCGCTGCTGGCCGTGCCCGGACAGGCAAACTCATACTTGGCCACCTCGCTGGCCCCCGGGAACATGGCGCGCTTGAAGCGCACGCCCACCATCTCCCACAGGTTGTGCCGGTCGATCAGGTTGCCGTAGCGGTCCACGGGTTCGGCCTTGAACATGAACGTGCCCGGTTCGACGAAGGCGTTCTCGTCGCGCGTGCCGCTGTCGTAGACCACCGCGCCGTCCTGGTCGGTGACCGTGATCTCCACCCAGGCCTGGATGATGTCGAGCGGGCCGGTGGGAAAGTCGTGGCCGACCTTGTTGTTGGCGATGTGCACGCGCAGGGCGATCTGGTCGCCGGCCACCACCTCGCGCGGGGCGTCCACGGCCAGGGTCACGGCGGGTCCGGCGCTCCAGCGGTCGGCGATCTCCGGCACCTCGATCTCGCCGCGCAGCCACTGCTCGGTCAGGGCCACGTGCTCCGCGGCGCCGGGCAGATCGTGCAGCGTCGGCAGGTACTGGTTGGCGCCCAGGAAGCGGTGGCTGCGGTGCATGCCGTCGTCGGCGCTGCGGTTCCAGTCGACCGCGTCGCCGGCGGCCGGATCTGTAGAGGCCTGCAGCGGCATGTGGCACTCGCGGCACTCGATGGTCTTGGTCTGGTCGTCCTCGTCGTGCCAGCGGCTGGCCTTCCAGTTGTCGTACTGGTTCTGCAGTTGCACCCAGCCCACGCGGTTGACCGACTCATCGATGAACTGCTTGTGGCACGCGGCGCAGAACTCGGGCGTCTTGAACATGCGCCGCGAGAGAGTCGCGACGTGCTGGTCGGGGTAGGTGCGGATCAGGAAGTCGGACAGCATCTTGGCCAGCGAGCCGTCGCGCTGCTCGAAGACGTAGCGCGACGGCTGCGACATGACGTAGTTGGCGTTGCCCTTGACGTCCGTCTCCTGGATGGCGTGGCACGACAGGCAGGAGATGCCCTCGTGGTGCCCGGGCTCCGCGGTGAGTTCCTCGCCGCCGATGCGCTTCTCGCCCGCAAACAGCGAGATGGGGTCGTGGCAGCCGCCGCAGTAGCGCGTGGACTCGGGGCCGTTCTGCTCGGCCATGACGCCTTGGATGGCCTGGAAGCCCACGTCCATGGCGGCGTAGCGGTGGGCGCTGGGCTGCCACTCCTCCAGGATCTGGCTGTGGCAACCGGACGTGCCGCAGGCGTTGCTGCCCGCCAGCGAGTACTTGTCGAAGGCGCCGCCGGTGTCGGTCTGGGCCAGGCTGGGGGCGAAGGGGCCGTCGGGACCCTCGACGTAACCCTCGGGGAAGGAGTTGTCGTACGAGACGGGCGGCACGAGCACGCACAGCGCGCCGGTCAGCGCCAGCCCGATCAGGGCGCCGGCCATGGCGCGCTTGCCGTGGCCCGAGGCGTGCACCAGCAGCTCAGCCGCGGCGGGCTGCTCGCGCCGGCGACGCTCCACCAGCACCACCGCCACCAGGTGCGGCGTCAGGAACAGCACCATGCCCACGGTGGTGACGATGTGCGTCAGGCGCCAGACCTCGCTGCGCTGCACACCAAAGACGCCTTCCCAGGTGAGGATCACGCCGGACGCCAGGCACACCACGGTGAACACGCCCGAGACCCAGCCCAGGAACTTGGTGTGCGTCAGCGGGTAGTCCCAGTAGTCGGCGATGTGCCGCCACAGGTAGTAGGCACAGGCCGGCAGGAACAGCAGACCCAGCAGCGTGTGCACCAGCACGCCGTGCTGATTGAAGACGCTGGTCGGGAGCAGCAGCACGCTCAGGCCGCTGATGGTCAGGAACAGGTTCTGGCCGCTGATGAAGCGAGCCAAGGGGCTGGCCCAGCCCTTGTTTCGCAGCTCGCGCCAATCGCGGTCGGGGCGAGGAGGGCGAGTGGCGCTCATAACCGGTTCCATCGGGGGAGGGCAGGGCAACAGCCCGGATCGCCTGGCGCCAGCCTCCGAACCTACGCGTCGGAGACCGCCCCGGAGCTCGCGGACAGCCAGCGTGGCCAGGCGGTGCCCGGCGATGTCTTCTGACCAGAGTATCCCCTGCCTGGCGGGAGCGCGAGGCATCTGGGCGCCGGGAGGCCGAAGCCGGTGCGAGGGCGCCCGACCGCAAGACCGGCTCTTGCCGGCTCTTGCCAGGTCAGCCCGGGTCAGCGAGGGTCAGCCAGGGCCGGGCGGGGCCGGGCGAGGCCACGAGCGGCGGGGCTCCCGCTCAGCCGCGAGACGCCAGCCGCGCCTTCAGCGCCTCGCGCTCGGCCTGATCCAGGAAGGCCGCGTCGGCCGAGGCCTGCTGCAGCCCGGCCAGGTCCTCCAGCGAGAGGCCGAAGGCGTCGGCGGCCAGGAGCAGCTCGCCGCTGAGGGTGATGCCGGAGACCGAGGGGTCGTCGGTGTTGATGGTCACCAGCTGGCCCGCCGCGCGCAGGGCGCCGAAGGGGTGCTCGGCCAGGCTGGCCACCGCGCCCGTCTGCAGGTTGCTGGTGAGGCAGCACTCGATGGCCACGCCGGCGTCCAGCACGCGCTGGGCCAGGGCCGGGTCGTCGCGCAGGGCCACGCCGTGGCCGATACGCGTGGCGGCCAGCAGGTCGAGGGCCTCGGCCACCGACTCGGGCCCCGCGGCCTCGCCGGCGTGGATCGTGAGCGGCAGGCCGCCCTCCCGCGCTCGGGCCAGGGTGGCGGCCAGGGGCGCGCCGGGCAGGTCTTCGGGGCCGGCCAGGTCCATGGCCACCACGCCGCGCTGGCGCCGGGCGAGCGACAGCTGCACCAGCTCGTCGTTGATGGCGAGGCTCAGAGGGCGGTAGCAGCAGACGATGGCCGTGGCGCTGATGCCGCTGGCGGCGGCGCCCTGGGCCAGGCCGTCCAGGATGTCGTCCAACACCTGCGCGGCGCTCTGCTCGGGACCGGCCTGGAGCGCCGGACAGAAGCGCGCCTCCAGGTGCACCACGCCGTCGGCGGCTGCGTCCTGCACCAGCTCGGCGGCCACGCGCCGCATGGCCCCGGGCACCGACAGCACGGGGTAGAAGCTCTCGAACACGCCCAGAAAGTCGCGCAGGCTGCGGCAGGCGTCGGTGGCGCGCACGTGGGGCAGCAGGCCGGCCACGTCGTCGGCGGGCAGGGGCACGCCGCCGGCGCGCGCGATGTCCAGCAGGGTCTGCGGGCGCACCGCACCGTCCACGTGGCAGTGCAGATCGACCTTGGGCAGGGCCGCCACAGCATCTGGGCTGGGGCTGCTCATGCGCTGGGCTCCTGGCGCGGGTCGGGGGCGGACGCGGCGGGCGCGGCGGGCGCGGCGGGCGTGGCGCTCGCGGCGGGCGTGGCGGGCGCAGGCCCGGTCGCCAAGTCGGGCTCAGTCGCCGGCGCGGACGCGGGCTCGACATCGTCTTCCAGCTCGACGCGGTCGGCGTGGCGCACGGTCTTGACCGAGCGCGCCGTGAGGTAGGTGTTGCCCGCCAGGTTGGCCAGCAGGTCCTCGCGCAGCCCGTCGGCCTCCGCGCGCGTGAGCTGCCCCGCCGTCACCAACCGGTCCAGCGAGAGGTCGAAGCGCCCCACCAGCCAGCCCTCGTCGTAGCCCACGTAGGCCAGCACTTCGCCCACCGACTCGCCCTGCACGTGCTGCGCGAGGTGCACCTGGCCCTGCTCGTCCACCTCGACGTGCACGGTGTCGGTGTCGCCGAACAGGTTGTGCAGGTCGCCCAGGGTCTCCTGGTAGGCGCCCACCATGCAGATGGCCAGCAGATAGCGCTCGCCGGGGCGCAGCTCGTGCACCTCCAGCACCTGCTTCAAGTCGCGCCGATCGGGAAAGCGGTCGAGCTTGCCGTCGCTATCGCAGGTCATGTCGCCCAGCACCGCCGAGGCGCGGGGCTGCTCGTTCAGGCGCTGGATCGGCATGACCGGGAACACCTGCCGGATGGCCCAGTGATCCGGCGCCGACTGGAAGACCGAGAAGTTGCAGAAGTAGGTGTCGGCCAGGCGGGCCGCGAGGCCCTGCAGGTCCTCGGGCACGTGGTCGAGGGTCTCGCACAGCCGCGCCACGCGGTCGCAGGTCACAAAGAACAAGTCCTCGCACAGGGCGCGCGTGGGCAGGTCGAGCAGCCCGAGGCCGAAGCGCGAGAGCATCTCGTCCCGCAGGCTGAGGGCCTCGTGATAGACCTCGTGCACGCTCTTGGCGGACAGCATGTCCAGGTTGTCGCGGAACTCGGCCACCAGCCCGTGCTCGCCGGGGCTGAGCGGGGGCTCGTCGCCGTCGCGGGCCGGGCGCGTGGCGCCGGTGACCTCCACGATCATGACGGAGTGGTGCGCGGTGAGCGCGCGGCCCGATTCGGTGACGATGTCCGGCGACGCCAGGCCCGCCTCGCGGCAGGCCTCGTGGATGCTCCAGACCACGTCGTTGGCGTACTCCTGCATGGAGTAGTTCATGGACGAGTGGTCGTCGGTGCGGCTGCCGTCGTAGTCGACCGCCAGGCCGCCGCCCACGTCGAAGGTGTCCAGCGGGCAGCCCAGGCGGGAGAGCTCGACGTACAGGCGCGCGCCCTCGCGCAGGGCCGCCTTCCAGGGGCGGATGGCCGAGACCTGGCTGCCGATGTGGAAGTGCAACAGCCGCACGCGCTGCACGAGATCGACCTCGCGCAGCCAGCTCACGCACTCCACCAGCTGGCTTGCGGAGAGGCCGAACTTGGCGCGATCGCCCGAGCTGGCCTCCCAGCGCCCCGTGCCCCGGCTGGCCAGGCGGCTGCGCAGCCCCAGCCAGGGCGCGGCCTCGCGGCCCTCGCGCTCCAGCACCCGCGACAGGGTCTCGATCTCGGAGGGCTTCTCGATCACCACCAGCACCTCGTGGCCCACGCGCACCGCCAGGCAGGCCAGCTCGATGTAGGTCTCGTCCTTGTAGCCGTTGCAGATGACGAGGCTGGGTCGCTCCAGCAGGGCCAGCACGGCCATCAGCTCGGGCTTGCTGCCCACCTCGAGCCCCAGGCCGATCTCTTTACCGGCGCGCAGCAGGCCCTCCACGACTTGGCGCTCCTGGTTGACCTTGATGGGGTAGACCGGGCGGTAGCGCCCGCCGAAGCCCGCCTCGCTGGAGGCGCTGGCAAAGGCCCCGGCCATGGCGCCCAGGCGGTGGCCCAGGATGCCGTCGAAGCGCACCAGCAGCGGCGCGGACAGCCCCCGGGCGGCGGCCAGATCGACAATGGACGTCAGCCGGGCGCCGGCGCCGGTGCCACGGGGGCGAACGCACAGAAAACCGCCCTGATCCACGGAGAAGTAGGGCGCGCCCCACCCGGGCAAGCTGTACAGCTCAGCGCTCTTCTCGGTGGTCCAACCCTCGTGCAGCGGCGCCATGGCAGCACCCTCGGGGAGCCTCCACAGGAGCGCAAACGGGCGCTCGTGGGGAGCGGCGGAGCATAGCAGAGGCCGCTCGGCAGCGTGGTCCTGCCGGCCGCTCTCAACCCCCTGTAGCCAGCGTCGCAGGGGGGAGAAAAAATGGAGCGGGTGATCGGAATTGAACCGACGACAATCACGTTGGCAACGTGATGCTCTACCACTGAGCTACACCCGCTCGCGGTCAGATGGGCGTGTCGTACAAGGA
>Ga0164313_10005501_pt1 | contig 11205 bp, 10 predicted proteins | sample GuaBasSedimGuay4_FD_113735 | JGI IMG/M metagenome (GOLD analysis project Ga0164313, IMG submission 113735) | Subseafloor sediment microbial communities from Guaymas Basin, Gulf of California, Mexico - Guay4, Core 4569-4, 0-3 cm | ecosystem: Environmental > Aquatic > Marine > Hydrothermal vents...
ATGTTACCCAGCTGTTTCAATATATTTACTCCTGTTAACCCGAATGATTGATCGTGCAGATGATTCTATTTCGTCTACAACATAGAATATGAGTTTTAAGTATTATAAAAAGTTCGATTTTAATGTGGCTCACAGGGTCCCCATGTATAATTCGGGGAACTCAGGCCTGACTTTTGCTCGAATGCATAAAATTTTCTTTTCTATTCTTTTTATACTGATATTACTGCCAGTTGGGAGACTGTTTGCTGCGCCGAGTGCTTCGTTGGTGCCGGGCGGTGTCGCTATCATCAAACTGGGCAAATCAGATAAAGTGCCTCATTTCAAATTTCGAGACAGGCCGGTGTTGGTCACCAGCCTGAATCATAATTTAGTTGCGATTGTCGGTATACCTCTAAGCCTCAAACCGGGTGATTATTACATTAGCGGACACTGGGACGACGAATCCGCCCTGCAGAAAAAATTCTTCACCGTCTCCGACAAGGAATATTCAACCCAGTACATCAATATCAAGGACGATAGAAAGGTAAACCCTTATGCCAGCGATATGGAGCGTATCCTGGCGGAACAGAAACGCCAGAAGAAAGCGAAAAATCGCTATTCGAATACCACGGTCGAGATCGATTTCCTGCAACCGGTAGAGGGAATAATGACCGGTAGCTTCGGGCGCCGTCGGGTGTTTAACGGCCAGAACCGGCGACCACACAGCGGTATGGATATTGCCGCTAATGAGGGCGTCCCGGTAGCGGCCCCGGCCATGGGAACCGTCATTGAACTCGGCGATTTTTTCTTCAGCGGCAACCTGATTTACATTGACCACGGCCAGGGCATGATCAGCATGTTTGCCCACCTAAGTGAAATTGATGTCGAAATGGGCCAACAGATTAAAAAAGGCCAGATCATCGGTAAGGTCGGCGCCACGGGCAGGGTAACCGGCCCGCATTTGCACTGGAGTCTCGGGCTTAATGGCGCCTGGGTCGATCCTTCTTTGTTTTTGCCCTAATCCGGAATCACCGCAATCACATCAATTTCCATCAGCCACTCGGCCTGTCCAAGGCCGGCAACGACGATACCGGTCGATATCGGAAACACGCCCTTGAGCCACTTGCCAACCACCTGGTAAACCGGCTCACGATAGCGTGGATCGGTTATATAAGTCGTGGTTTTAACGATGTGACTCAAGTCACTGCCTGCTTCTTCGAGTAACTGTTTGACGTTTTTCATCGCCTGTTCAGCCTGTGCGCCCGGGTCACCGATGCCAACCAGGTTGCCCTCGAAATCACTACCAATCTGTCCCCGCACATAAACCGTGTTACCGGCGACTACGGCCTGGCAAAGATCGTTGTCGAGTGCCTGGTTCGGATAAGTATCCTTTGTATTGAACATGCGGATGCGTTTGTGTGTTGGCATTGTTTTCACCTCTGGTCGAAATTGTAGTACACGGGTGCCGGGTGGGCAAATCGCGGCAACCGGGCTAATGCCTGAAAAGTCAGGCGGTGGTATCGCGTCCAATTGCCAATGACATCGGCGTTGGTCATGTTATCCTTCGGCAACCGGCGCCGGCGGCTTCGAATATCCCTGTTCAAAGTTTTGCGGCGCACTGCGAAGATTTTATAGCGACTGGAGTCAATTGCATGACATTATCGATTGCCGCCTGGGATGCGGACACGGGGCAGTTCGGAGCTGCCATTTCCTCTTCGAGTATCAGTGTCAGCAGTAGATGCCTGCACTGGCGCACGGGAGTAGGAATCGCATTAAGCCAAAATATTACCGACCCGCGTCTGGGACAGCGAATGTTATCCTTGCTTGCAGATGGAGTCGAGGTCGAAGAAGCGGTCAAAGCCACCGTGCAAAGCACCCCCTATGCCCAGTATCGGCAACTCGCTTTAATCGGAGCCGGGGGCAATAGCGGATTGTTTAGCGGCGACAGGGTACTCGGTTGTTTTTCTTCCGCACAGGGCAGGCACTGTGTGGCGGCGGGCAATTTGCTCGATAATGAAGGCGTGCCTGCGGCAATGATAAAACAGTTTGAAAACTCCGGCGGTAATTTTGGTAAAAGGGTTCTCGACGCGCTCAATGCCGGCGTTGAGGCGGGCGGAGAAGCGGGTCCGATTCATTCCGCGGGATTATTGATAGGCGCGGAATACACATGGCCCGTGGCTGAATTACGCATCGACTGGGACGATGATCCAATCGCGAAGATGTACGCCGGATGGGCCGTATACGAGCCGCAGATCGACGACTATGTTACACGCGCGCTGAAACCCGATGGCGCACCCTCTTACGGCGTTGCCGGGGATCTTTAATGACACGGTTAAACAGCGAAGATATTCTTGCCCGCCTGATCGGCTTCGACACGACGAGCACAACATCCAACCTCGAGCTAATCGATTTTGTGCGCAATTACCTCGACGACTATTCAATAAAATCCCGGCTCGTACACAATGATGACCAGACCTGCGCCAATCTTTACGCCACCATAGGACCGGACGACATTGGCGGCGTAATGCTGTCGGGCCACACGGACGTCGTGCCAACCAGCGGTCAAAACTGGAATAGCGATCCCTACGCGCTTAAATCCGACGATCATTCCTATTACGGGCGCGGCAGCTGCGATATGAAGGGTTTTATTGCCTGCGCGTTGGCCGGCGTACCCCAAATGGCAGCGCAACCACTACAGACACCGGTACACCTGGCTTTTTCCTACGATGAAGAGATCGGCTGTGTCGGCGTCAAAAAGTTGATTTCAGTGATGGAGGGGTTTGAGGTGAAACCCCGTATCGGGCTCATCGGTGAACCAACCAGTATGCAAATGGTTATCGGCCACAAGGGCAAGGCGGCGTTTCGGGTCGAATTTACCGGTGCATCCTGTCATTCGGCCTATATCACGAATGGCGTCAACGCGGTTGAATACGCAGCCGAGTTAATTTCATTTATTCGCAACATGAATAAACTCGTTCAGCAACGACAGATGCTCGACACTGGTTATTCCGTGCCCCACTCCACCTTCCATGTTGGCAACATCAATGGCGGTACGGCGCTTAACATCGTGCCCAAACAATGTGCGTTTGAATTCGAAATACGCAATTTACCGCAAGACAAGCTCGATGATTTGATTGATGAAATCAAACACTATGCGACCGACGTTTTACTGGTCGAAATGCAATCGAGATTCGAACACAGCGACATCCGCTTCAAACCAATATCAAATTATCCGGGATTAAACACCGATCCAGGCTCAAATGTTATCGAGTACACGAGGACCATCAACCCGGTCGACGAGATAGGTGACAATGTCAGTTTTGGCACCGAGGCCGGCCTGTTTGACCAGCATCTCGGCATCAACTGCGTTGTCTGTGGCCCAGGCAGTATCGATCAGGCGCACAAAGCCGACGAATTCGTATCCAGGCAACAAATGCAGTATTGCGACGACATGATTCGCAATTTAATCAATCGCAGCGTGAATACTCTCTAAATGCCCGACAACAAACCAATACTGAGACTTGGCTGGCGCGAATGGGCCGCGTTACCCGACCTCGGCCTGCCCGCAATCAAGGTTAAAGTCGATACCGGCGCCCGAACTTCAGCACTGCATGCTTTCTACACCGAGAAATACCGGCTCGATAGTGTCGATATGGTGAAGTTCCTGATCCATCCGATTCAAAGGAACTTTGATTTCCAGGTTGAATGCCACGCACCGCTTGTCGATTTTCGCGAGGTCAGTGATTCGGGCGGTCACAGGGAAATGCGCTACGTAATAGAAACCAGCATTGTCATTGGAAACAGCAACTGGCCGATTGAAATCACCCTGACGAACCGTGATAATATGCGCTTTCGTATGCTGTTAGGGCGCCGTGCCATGGAGGCACGCGCGGTTATTGAACCCGGGGCTTCCTACCTGAACGGCAAATTGAAAGCCAGAAAACTTTACCAGCTGTAAGCGGAGATGCACCTATGAAAATTGCCCTGTTGTCGAGAAACCGAAAACTGTATTCTTCGCGGCGCATTATTGAAGCGGCTGAAGAACGCGGTCACGAGATCAAGGTCATCGACGTCCTGCGCGCCTACATGAACGTCGCTGCACATAGGCCTTCAATTCACTACCGGGGTGAAGAACTGGGACCATTCGATGCGGTTATCCCCCGCATCGGCGCTTCGGTAACTGCCTACGGAACCGCGGTACTGCGCCAGTTCGAAATGATGGGTGTTGCACCGCTGAATGAATCGGTCGCCGTTACCCGATCGCGTGACAAGCTGCGTTCGCTGCAATTACTCTCACGCAAGGGTATCGGCATGCCGCTCACTGGTTACGCCAGTAAGCCGGATGATATCAAGGACGTGATAAAAATGGTCGGCGGTGCGCCATTAGTAGTCAAGCTATTGCAGGGCACACAGGGCATCGGCGTGGTGCTGGCCGAAACACAAAAGGCGGCCGAAAGCGTTATCGAGGGTTTTATGGGGGTCAAGGCCGATATCCTCATCCAGGAATTCATCAAGGAGGCGGGGGGTTCCGATATTCGCTGCTTCGTCATCGATGGCAAGGTCGTCGCGGCGATGAAAAGACAGGCGCCGAAAGGTGAGTTTCGCTCTAATTTGCATCGGGGCGGCACCTCGAGCCTGATCAAGATTACGCCCGAGGAACGCTCAACCGCGGTGCGTGCGGCGAGGATTATGGGGCTCAATGTCGCCGGCGTCGATTTGTTGCGGTCGAACCATGGACCGGTAGTGATGGAAGTTAATTCGAGCCCTGGACTGGAGGGTATCGAGGGTGCGACTGGCAAGGACGTCGCCGGCATGATCATCAGTTACGTCGAAAAGAGTTGCAAACCCGGTAAAACGAGCACTCGTGGCAAGGGATAAGGCGACGACCACCAGGCGCGAAAGCATTGAAATAGCGGGTGTTTGCGTCAACCCCGGGACGCGCCAATCTATCGATATCCCCTTACCCAGCTTTTACACGCACAGCAGTGCCAGCATGCCCATTCACGTCGTCCACGGCCGCCAGCCAGGACCCTGCCTGCTAGTCAGTGCGGCACTTCATGGTGACGAACTCAACGGGGTGGAAATCGTAAGGCGCCTGCTGGCGCACAACCAAATTGACAAGATAAGAGGTACCTTGATCGCTATTCCGGTGGTGAACGTGTTTGGCTTTGTCTCCAAATCACGCTATCTGCCCGACCGTCGCGACCTCAACCGCTCATTCCCTGGCTCCGAAACCGGTTCACTGGCGTCGCGGCTCGCAAATATTATTATGACCGAAATAATTCCGCATTGTACGCACGCGATCGACCTGCACACCGGTGCCGTGCATCGTGAAAACTTACCTCAGATTCGAGCCAAGTTAACAGATGCAGCCGTTACTGAAGGTATGGCGCGGGCCTTCGGGGTGCCGATAATACTGAATTCCGAGTTACTCGATGGCACGCTTCGCATGGCCGCCAGTGGTCACAATATTCCGGTCTTGTTGTACGAGGGCGGCGAGGCCCTGCGCTTCGATGAATTTGCGATAAGGGCCGGCCTGAATGGCGTGCTCAGGGTCATGTCGCACCTCGACATGCGCCGCAAGAGCCGCAACACCAGCCCGATGAATTGCCTGATCGCCAATACGAGCCAGTGGCTGCGGGCACACCAGAGCGGCATTTTACGCTCACTGGTGGCTACCGGCACCCAGGTCGAGGAAGGTGACCTGCTTGCCTATATAAACGATCCCCTGGGAGAAAACAGCGAACAACTACATAGCCCGGTTTCCGGGATTATCATCGGTAAGACCAACCTTCCGCTGGTGTTTGAAGGTGAAGCGATTTTCAACATCGCCAGGTATGAGGCGGCCGACGAAATATCGAACCATATAGAAGCCTACCAGGAAGAACATCACCCGCTGACGGACAATGGTGATAGTGACGAACCGCCACTGGTCTAGTTCGAGCCTTGTCACATCTATTGCGCTTCAGAATAACCTACGAGAATCATTCAGATGAAAATTAAAATACTTGCGACCGGCGGCACCTTCGACAAGATTTACTACGATGCCAAAAGCGATTTTCACATTGGCGAACCGATGGCAACGACGATACTCGAAGAAGCCAATGTGACCTTCGAATTCGAAGTCGAGTCAATACTGAAAAAAGACAGCCTGGAAATGAATGACGAGGACCGTGAAACCATCCGCGAAAAAGTAAAAAATGACCCCTGTGACCGAATTGTCATAACCCATGGCACCGATACCATGATCAAAACCGCCATGTGCCTGCTCGACATAGAAGGTAAAACAATAGTAGTCACCGGCGCGATGCAACCGGCGCGCATGCGTTTCACCGATTCAACCTACAACATAGGCGTGGCTACAACCGCGGTTCAGTTGCTCACTCCCGGGGTCTATGTGGCCATGCACGGGCAGATTTTTGACCCTCGATCAACAAAGAAGAATGTCGAACAAAGTCGTTTTGAATCACATTGAAGGGGCTTTCGGTAACACTTCAGTAGCAGGAACTTTCAGTGTTAGCGGCCATCTATTACTAGATGCTTGACGCTTTACCCAGAAAACATTAAAACATTAAATTGCTGTACCGAATCTGCGACAATAGCCAACCATGCGTTTCCGCTCAATCATTAAAATTATCTTGCCCGTCCTCATCATCGCTATCGCGATCGGGATATTCCAGCATCTGAAGGCGAGCAAACCTGAAAGATCAAAACCAGTGCTTAAGGAAAAAATCTGGCAGGTTGAGGTTGTATCAGCTAAAAAGCGCAATCTTTCACCCGTGCTGGAACTTTATGGCCGGGTCGAATCTCCTGAACTGCTGCAGGCCGCGGCTCCCGGCGCCGGCATCATCAGTGACGTACTGGTGCAAAGCGGGACCAGGGTGACAACCGGCCAAACACTGGTAAAAATGGACAATCGAGACTTTGAGGCGGCCCTGGTGCAGGCCGAGTCAGACCTGAAAGATGTTCAAAATCAGATCGGCGAACTGAAAATTCGGCACCAGTCAAACCTGAAGGCACTCGAAACCGAACTTGAGCTTTTACAACTGGCCAACGAGGAAGTGCAACGCATGGTTAAGCTAAAAGAGCAGAATCTGAGCGCGGACACTATCCTCAGCGTCGCCCGTAGCGCCCGCGGTCGTCAGCAGCTAGTGGTTTATGCGCGTGAACTGGAGGTGGAAAGCTATCCGGCACAAATGGGCAAACTCGGGGCCAGGCGCGATCAAAACCAGGCCTATCTGAAACAGGCCCAGCTCATGATCGAACGCAGCACCGTATTGGCTCCTTTTGATGCGGTGATCAGTTCGGCTCCGGTTTCTGTTGGAGACCGGGTTGCAACCGGGCAAATCCTGGTCGCTCTGTACCCGGTCGACAGCCTCGAAATCCGTGCGCATATTCCCGCGCAATATATCGCGCGGATCCAGCACACACTGGCACAGGAAATTACCCAATGGGCCAGCATTAAGCTAGCTGATAGCATTCTCGAACTCGAACTTAAACGACTCGCCGGCGAAGCGGAACCTTCCGGCATCGATGCTTATTTTCACGCTGGAGAGGCTGCACAGGAGTTACGCCCTGGTGGACTGTTACCGCTAAGTTTCAAGTTACCCGCTGAGGATGACGTGATCGCTGTTCCCTACCAGGCTATTTACGGTAACTCCAGGCTTTACTTACTCTATGAAGATCGATTGCAGGGCGTTGACGTCGAATCGATCGGTCAGTATCTAGATACCGATGGCAACTCGTTACTGCTAGTGAAAAGCTCGCAAATTAACAATGGTGACGAAATAGTAATCACCCACCTGCCAAACGCGGTCAGCGGCCTTAAAGTCAGGAGCGGAGGCTAGTAATGCATCGCAATGACATCTTAGGCCTGTTTGCCAAACACCGGGTCGCGGCCAATCTGCTGATGGTGATGATGATTCTAGCAGGTCTAATCGCCCTCAAAAAACTGAATGTACAGTTCTTTCCGAATTTTGACCTGGATACTATCACGGTTTCTGCGATCTGGAGCGGCGCCAGTTCCGAGGACATCGAAACCGGTATCACCATACCATTTGAACAACGATTGCGCAGTGTCGATCAACTCAAGGAAATGAGCTCTTCATCGGCACAGGGCGCTTCCGGTATTTCGCTGCAATTTCATGAGGGCACGAATATGATGCTTGCTCTCGATGAAGTTAAAAAGCAGGTCGACGACTTTAGCAGTTTGCCCGATGAAGTAGAAAAAGTGAAAGTCGTCCAGGCCTTGCGCTACGAGTCAGTGGCCAGGCTATTGATCAGCGGTCCTGAGAGACTGCCGGAATTACGTATTATCGCGCGCCAATTTGAACGAGAGTTACTCGCGCGCGGCATAGACAAAATAGAAATCAGGGGATTACCCCAGGATACGGTCCAAATCTCGGTCGCGGCGGAACAAATACAGCGCCTGGGTATGGGGCTCGATGAGCTCGCTCGACGCATTGACAATGCGAGCCAGGATCTGCCGGCGGGTTTAATGGGTGAAGACGATGGTACGCGAGAAATTCGAAGTAAAAACCAGCGTAGGTCCCCTCTCCAGTTCGAGGACCTGAGTATTATCAGCGAACGGGATAGACGCATCAATCTTGGGGATATAGCTACCATTGAGCGTAAGACCAGACCAGGCACGCCGACAATATCCGTGGGCGATCGCAATGCGGTGGTTATGGTATTACGCCGCAACGAGAAGGGTGATTCGCTCGAATCTGCAGAAATATTGCAACAGTGGTTAGACGAAACAAAACCTACCCTGCCACCGACGATAAAAGTTCAGGTATTTAACCAACGCTGGGAGTTAATCAAGGATCGTATCCTGATGTTACTGAAGAATGGCGCCGGCGGCCTGGTACTGGTCCTGCTTATTCTGTATCTGTTTTTATCGACACGCGTTGCTTTCTGGGTCGCTGTCGGTATTCCTGTTTCGTTTATGGCAACACTGGCAGTGCTGTATCTGATCGGCGGTAGTATCAACATGATTAGCCTGTTCGCCCTGATCATGGCGCTTGGCATAATCGTCGACGATGCGATCGTCGTCGGTGAGGACGCGCAGGCACATTACGATATGGGCGAAGATCCGTTGATGGCCTCGGAGGGTGGCGCACGACGCATGCTGGCACCGGTGATGGCCTCATCCCTGACAACTATAGCGGCATTCCTGCCCCTGATGATGATCGGCGGGCATATGGGCAATATAATGATTGCAATTCCGATGGTCATTGTTTGCGTTATCATCGCCTCTTTAATCGAGAGCTTCCTTATCTTGCCCGGGCACCTGCGCCATGCCTTCGTGCACTCGCACCATAAACCCCCCTCACGCACAAGGAAATTTCTGAATCAAGGTTTTGAAAATTTTCGCGATCGACTATTCAGACCCCTGGTGCGCCTGGCAATAGAATTTCGATGGTCAACGATTGCCTTTGCGATTGGGTTCCTGTTGTTTGCTGCTGGTTTATTTGTCGGCGGAAAAACCGGCTGGCAGTTTTTTCCTTCACCCGAGTCAACGACGGTCTATGCAAATGTACGATTTGTGGCCGGAACATCCGAGGAAATCGTCGATAAATTCCTGTTGCAGGTTGAACGCGAGTTACAAAATACAATGGATTCTTACGACGAGAAAATCGTATCCACCTTTTATACGATGCACTCTTCCAGTTCCGGTCGGGGTCGGGCGATAACCGGCCAACGTAATGGCTCACTCTATGTGGAACTGTTAAGTTCTGAAAAACGCAAAACTGAAAATCGCAACTTTATTAAAAACTGGCGCGAGCGCATCAAGCTGCCCACGGGTATCGACAGTTTCAAAATAACCTCACGCAAGGTCGGCCCATCACGACGCGACCTGAATATACGCCTCACTGGGTTAACCCCACATCAGTTGAAGAACGCCGCTCTCGACCTCGCCGAAGCGCTATCGGGAATTCCCGGTGTTAGCGCAATCGACGATGATTTGCCTTATGGGCGTGAGCAGTTGATTTATAGTCTAAGTCCGGCAGGAGAGGCACTTGGACTCTCGATCAACGATCTGGGTCAACAGCTTCGTGCCGCCTACGATGGAATTATTTTACAGCGTTTTCAGGAGGGTGCCGATGAAGTCGAGGTGCGCCTGCAGTTGCCGGATACCGAGAAACGCAGCATGAGGAGCCTGTTTCAACTCCCCATCCAACTACCAAATGGCAAATTCGCGCCCCTGGAGAGCGTCGCTATTTGGTCCTCGAACCAGGGATTTGAGGCACTTCGCCATTTCAACGGCAAACTCTCAGTCGATGTTACAGCCGATGTCGATCCGGCGCTTAATAATACTACCGAAATCGTTAGCGACTTACGCGCTTCCACCCTGCCCTCGTTATCTAGCCGATATAGTATCCAATATAGCCTCGAAGGACGTTCAGCGAGTCAACGTGAAACATTCGACGATATGAAAATCGGCGCTTTGATAGCTCTGCTATTGATGTACCTGGTTCTGGCCTGGGTTTTCTCATCCTACGGTTGGCCTATTCTGGTGATGCTGACGATTCCGCTGGGATTAACCGGCGCGGTCCTCGGTCACTGGATAATGGACATGAACATGACGGTTTTATCGATGTTTGGTTTTTTCGGACTTTCAGGAATAGTCGTCAACGACTCGATTATTCTGGTGATTTTCTATCAACAAATACACGACAAGGGCATCCCCGTATACAAGGCACTTGAAGAAGCAGCCTGTCAGCGTTTACGGGCCGTGTTATTGACTTCACTGACCACAATCGCTGGATTAACTCCATTACTGTTCGAAACCTCCCGGCAGGCGCAGTTTCTGATCCCGATGGCGGTATCGATCGCTTTTGGCCTCGCATTTGCAACCGTACTTATTCTACTCGTGATTCCGGCCATGTTGTCGATATATGAAGACGTGAGAATATGGTTGAGTAAAACTTCCGCTAATACGATCGCTGAAACCTGAAGAACGAGTAGCGCATGAATTTAAAAAATGAACAGCTTGAATCGGTAGCCTTACCGATCTGGAAGAATATTGTCGAAGCCGCCGCCGAACAAAGTTACGCACGTTTTTCTCGTGGTTTTTCCGACGACCTCCTCGCAAAACTATCCGAAGAACATTTTCGCGAAAGCTGCAAGGATTACCCCCTGCTTACCAGCATCGCAGCCGATTACGAATTAATTGATTCGATAAAGCGCGAGAACGGAGTGACTATCCTGTGGCGGCTGACC
>Ga0164313_10005502_pt1 | contig 11204 bp, 12 predicted proteins | sample GuaBasSedimGuay4_FD_113735 | JGI IMG/M metagenome (GOLD analysis project Ga0164313, IMG submission 113735) | Subseafloor sediment microbial communities from Guaymas Basin, Gulf of California, Mexico - Guay4, Core 4569-4, 0-3 cm | ecosystem: Environmental > Aquatic > Marine > Hydrothermal vents...
AACGCCCCTTGGCGTCATTCCCGCGAAGGCGGGAATCCAGTATTTTCAAGTATTTCTGGATGCCTGCCTTCGCAGGCATGACAGGATTTTGGACTTTTTACAAGACCATCAAACTTGGATCATGCATGAAATTTGATTGGAGCAAAAATTAAGTAGTATCTAAATCGAGTGATTGTCAAAGCCTGCCCCGCCGAAGGGCGGGGTTGGCGCAGGTACAAATCAATGGAATCTGTGAAATCCGTATCTGATCATTCGATGTTCAAAGTTGGACGTTGGATGTTGGACGTTCATATGGCAATGTACCCTTTTCTCCAGTTATTTCGGAGAAGAACAAGCAATTAATCATATGAGGTAACCGATGCCTGAAGGAACACTCTGCAACAAGCAGCCCATCGATACCGAAGAAGCCCTTAAAACGCTTCTGGGCGATACCGGCGGGAAAACCTACTACCAAGAGATGAAGTCGATGGATGTCGACACCGATCTCCTGTGGACCACCATCCAGAACACCCTGAAATCCAGGATGAAGACCTGGTTGGAGATTTGTGCGCACTGCGGGATGTGTGCCGACAGCTGTTTTTTTTACCTGATCAACAATCGTGATCCCAAGCAGGTGCCGGCGTATAAAATCCAAGCCACCCTGGGGGAAATTGTCAAACGGCAGGGGAAGGTGGACAACGACTTCATGCATATGACCATGGAAACCGCCTGGGCCAAGTGCACCTGCTGTAACCGGTGCGGAATGTACTGCCCGCACGGCATCGACATGGGGATCATGTTCGGTTACCTTCGCGGACTGCTTTACCAGCAGGGCTTCGTTCCCTGGGAACTGAAGATCGGTGCGGGCATGCACCGTGTTTACCGGGCCCAGATGGATGTCACCGACGAAGATTTTGTGGAGACTTTCGAGTGGATGGTCGAAGAGTACGAGGAGGACTATCCGGGGCTGGAGGTGCCCGTGGACGTGGAGGGCGCCGATATCATGTACACGGTCAATGCCAGGGAGGTTAAGCACTACCCCGAGGACCTGGCCGAGGCGGCCATCCTCTTCCACCTGGCCGGTGAGAGTTGGACCGTGCCCTCTAAGGGCTGGGAGCAGACCAGTCTGGCCATGTTTGCCGGTGACTGGGCGGCCTGTAAAATGCAGGTGGAAAGTGTGTACGCCGCCATGGAACGCCTGAAACCCAAACGGATGGTGGGAACGGAGTGCGGGCACGCCCACCGCGCCACGGTTATCGAGGGACCTTACTGGGCGGGCAGAAGCACCGGACAGCCGCCGGCGGAATCAATCCACTATGTCGAATGGCTGGCCGAGGCGCTGCGGGAAGGCAAACTCAAGATAGACCCGTCCAGGCGCATCAAGCGGCCGGTTACACTGCAGGATTCCTGCAACTATATCCGGAACCACGGTTTGAAAGAGATCACCAGGGAAATAATGAGCTATATCGTCGAACCGGGATACTTCCAAGACATGGCACCCAATCGTGAGCACAACTATTGCTGCGGCGGCGGCGGCGGGTTTAACGGCATTGGCCTTTACAGGCCCCAGCGCAACCAGGCCCTGATCACCAAACGGGACCAGATCCTCAGCACCGGAGCGGACCTGGTGATCGCCCCCTGCCACAACTGCTGGGATGCCATACGGGATCTTGAGGAAGAGTATAAAATCGGTATCGAGTGGTCTTTTTTAAAACCGCTCCTGATCAGCATGGTCGAAATACCTGAGCATTTGCAACTCAAAGAATAGGGTGTGGATCGGCACGCCGCACCCGTAAATGAGGTGACCTATGTTTAAGAAAATATTGTTCGCCACATCCGCCACAGAAGCGAGCGATCACGCGGCCCGGGTAGCCTTTAACATGGCCCGGAATTACCAGGCGCACCTTTCCATTTTTCACGTGCTGGGAGTTCCCACACGTGGGTTCAGCCAGGTGGTGCGGGATGTGAAGACCAAGGAGGAAGTGGTGCTGGACGACGATTATGTCGCCTGGGTCGAAGAGGAAGTCAAAACCCACTATACCAACCAGCTCGAAACGGCGGACGACTACGACATCAAGGTTGCCGTCGGGTTTCCCCACCGTGAAATCCTGCGGGAGGCCCGGCAGAGTCGGCCCGATCTGATCGTGCTGGGCGGCAGCACCGGGGACCCGGAGGAATCCGTTTACAAGAAAGGCATGGTCGGTTCGACGCTGCAGCGGGTGGCCAAAGCGGCGCCCTGTCCGATCCTGGTGGTGAACCGGCCCGCGGCCTCCTTCTGGGGCGGGATGTCCAACATTGTTTTCGGAACAGATTTTTCAAAATCGTCGGATGCGGCTTTTGATTTTGCCTGCAAGCTGGCCAAGACACTCGATTGTGAAATGCACATATTTCATGCCCTGGACATCAGTACCATGCACATGGGGCGTATGTTGAACCAGGATGAAATAGAATCCAGGATCAGGGAGTCACTGCGGCGCATACGCGGCAGATATGTAGCCAAGATTAAAGATGAAATGCAGGACTACTCCTTTGATGTCTGGGAGGGGATACCGTATGTTGAAGTCGTGAAATATGCCCGGGAAAAACATGCAGACCTGATCGTCATGGCCCATCATACCAGCAAGACATCCGAAGCAGACAACCGGCTGGGAAGCAATATCGAGCAGGTGATTGTCCGGGCAGGATGCCCTGTAATAAGTGTAAACAAGTAATACTGGAATATCGACAACACACCCTCTGGCTGCATCACCGTCAGGGATAACCGGACCGGGAGAACCGAAAGAGAGGAACCAATGATGAAAAAAATATTGATTGTCGATGATGATCCCAACATCGTTGACTACCTGGTCACCCTGTTTGAAGACAACGGATATGCGACCTGCTCAGCGGGGAACGCCCAGGATGGCTTTGAAATGGCCAAGCAGGAAGTTCCGGACCTGATTACACTGGATCTGGAAATGCCCGGCGAATGGGGACCCCGCTTTTACCGCAAGATGAGCGAAGAAAAAAACCTGAAGAATATTCCGGTGGTGGTTATCACCGGGTTCTCAGGCAGCGAGCATGCTATCGGCAAAGCCGTGGCCAGCCTGACCAAACCCTTTGACCGGGGTGAATTGCTGGCTATCGTCAAAGAATATGTCTAATGAATGCCAAACAGGTTAACAACGCATGGCAACTGAAATATTGCTCATAGACAAGGACAAGAGTCATGCCAATGCATTGGCTGTCTACCTCGAACGCCAGCAGTTCGAGGTGTACAAGGTTGACAGTTGCGATGCAGCAATGACATATTTCGACAACCTGAGTGCGGAAATCGTTTTGGCCGACCCGGGATTGCCGGACACGGATACCGTCCATCTGTTGAAGCAGATAAAGAGTTCGCACCCGGGCATTCAGCTCATCCTCATGTGTGCCGACGACAGCCTCGACCAGGCCATGGATTTGCTCAAGCAGGATGTGGTCCACTACCTGGTGAAGCCGGTGAAAAGTGCCGCCCTCGACCTTGCCCTGAAACAGGCGCGCACCTGGATCAGCATGAACAATAAGATGGATCGGTATGAAAAAAAGTTCAAAGAAATGCGCAATGCCCAGGTTTTGTACCAGCAGCTTTTTGATGAGGTTCCCTGTTATATTTCCGTTCAGGACCGTGAATTTCGCCTTACAGCAACCAACCGGCTGTTCAAACGTGATTTCGGCGATGAGATCGGATCCTACTGCTACGAAGTATACAAACACAGGGGGTCCCCCTGCAATAACTGCCCGGTGGCGGCGACCTTTGAAGACGGCCTGCCCCACCCTACGGAAGAGATTGTTACCTCGAAATCCGGCAAACAGTACAATGTGCTGACTTGGACGGCGCCGATCCGGAATGTCGATGGGGAGGTTACCCAGGTGATGGAGATGTCCACCAACATCACCCGGCTGCGGCAGCTCCAGGATCATCTGACATCCCTGGGTCTCATGATCGGTTCCATGTCCCACGGGGTCAAAGGGATGCTGACGGCCCTGGACGGGGGCATCTACCAGCTGGAGACCGGCCTGGCCCGCCAGGATGAAAAACGAATCACCAAAGCCTTTGAGCAGGTGCAGCAGATGACAGGCCGGATCCGCAAAATGGTCCTGGAGATATTGTATTATGCAAAATCCCGGGAGCTCAGCTACAAACCGGTGGATATTACAAAGATGGCCGAAAAGGTGTTCGGTGACGCCAAAGCCATTGCCGACAAAAACGGGGTTGTGCTGGAGGCTGATATCGCGGGCGATCTTGGTTTTGTGGAAGTGGATTCGAACTGGATGCAGGCGGCCCTGGTCAATTTCATGGAAAACGCCGTGGATGCCTGTACCTACGATCAGAGCAAGCAAGATCATAAGGTGAGCTTCAAGGTATTCGACCCGGGAAACAACCGCATCTGTTTCATTATTGAGGACAACGGCATGGGGATGGACCGGGAAACACGGGAAAAAATGTTTACCCTTTTCTTCACTTCCAAGGGATCCCAGGGCACCGGCCTGGGGCTTTTTATTGCCAACAGGGTCATTCAACAGCATGGCGGCACCATCAAGGTAGAGTCCGAACTTCAAAAGGGTACGCGGTTTAAAATATGCCTGCCCCGGAAAAAGCCCGAACAACCCCTCCAGGTGGACGACCCCGGGGAATGGGCCAATAACCTGATAGACGACGGCAAAGGCAACGCATGAGACTCACAACAAAAAGCAGGTACGGCACACGCCTTATTCTTGACCTTGCGGTAAATGCGCAGAAGGGACCGGTCCCCCTGGGGGATGTTTCCAGGCGTCAGAATATTTCTTTGAAATATCTGGAGCAATTGATCCGCAAGCTGAAGCTGGCCGGATTGGTGAAGAGCCAACGGGGGCCGTTTGGCGGACACATGTTGAACAAGGCCCCGGAAAGCATAACCGTGGGGGAAATCGTCAGGACCCTCGAAGAAACCACGGCCATCACCGATTGTTCCGAAAGGGATGAAAAATTGTGCGGTGTGTGCAACAAGGCCGGGGATTGCCTCTCCCGCTGGGTCTGGATCGAGGCCAGCAACGCCATGTTTTCCCGCCTGGACGAGATAACCATCGGCGGACTGCTGTCAGGCAAAAGAGGACCCTTCAGTGTGGAGGCGTCCGAAGAAGAGGAAGGGGAACCAGGTAAGGCCGGGGGATAACCGTTCCCGGGTGCATCGACATATCAATCCAAGTTAAGATGGATACACGTATGGATAACTATGATGCTCTGTTCAAACCCCTCAGGATTGGCAGGGTAGAATTAAAAAACCGCATCGCCATGGCAAACAATGTGTATTGCATCGGAGATTGCCGGGAACCCCGCAATGTCATGCATGCCGTATGGGATGCCTATGCGGTGGCAAGATTCATTTGATGAAATTGGTGCCGTACCGTCTGCCATGGGAGTGTTTGCGGGAAGAATTAGGCTCAATTCCGGAAGCTCAATCTGAAGAAGAGGTTTTTATGCAAACCTATAAAAAAGTCATGGCAATCGTGTGTACTGTCGTCGTTGTCTGGTCGAGCATGCCCATGACTGTGGGTGCGGGAGGATCCTCCTTCTTACAGACGTCAGACCGCAAGAGGACCTGGGATTTTTACCTGCCGCTGATCTATACGGCAGGGGCAAAAATTGACGGCCAGCAAGGGGCCGGAGTGGACATTGATGATGGTTTCGGACTTGGTTTCGGTGTGGGGTATAACTTCGGCGACCACCTTCAGTTGGGCGGTCTCTTCAACTGGAGCTCTCGCAGTTACGAGGCCACGGCCGTCGGGGAAGACGGTTCGACAAACAGGTACAGCAATAAACTGGAAACATCGACCATTGCGATTAACGGGACCTATTATATCCTCGATAGCAACATTACGCCCTATGTGTCCGGCATGATCGGCTATACGTTTGCAGACACCAATATCCAGAATGCGCCTGCCTCGGATTATTGTTGGTATGACCCGTGGTGGGGATATGTCTGCACGGAATATGTGCCGACCAAAACCGAAGACGGCATGAGCTACGGTGCCGGACTTGGTATCCGGTTCGATATCAGCCGGCAATTCAGCATGCAAGGCAGCTACAATAAGACCTGGATCGATTTCGACAATGCCGCCGGAACCTCTGATTTCGATACTTGGCGCCTGGATTTCATCTTCCGTTTTTTTTAAGCCCGGCGGCATGTTGCCGTCTCCATGGGGACGCTATCCTTTCGGGAAATGATCCAAAAATAGAATTATAGGGGGGAAAACATCTTGACAAGCTAGGCAATGACATCGTTTAATATCGATTGTAATTTAAGGCTAGTCGGGAGCTCGTATTGATCGGGCTGAGAGGGATCCTGGGAAAGTACTCGGATCCGACCGCTGAACCTGATCCGGATAATGCCGGTGGAGGAAAGAAGCCGGAACCACGCCGCCCTCCGCTGAGGGCCTTTTTTTTGCCCTCCGCCCCATTCCGGACCAATCCCGGCGTCATTCAGGTCATTGCCGGATGGATGAACCGCTGCCCGTTCACCGGCTCAACCCCAAAGCTGCATAAACAACATGACAAAGTCAAGATAATGAGATGAAATTAAAAACTATCGCCATAATGTTAACCCTGATCGGCCTGACACTTCACGGGCAGGCTGCAGAAAAAAAGCCGGTTCTGACCCTCATGACCCACGACAGCTTTGCAGTGGGTAAAGAGGTTTTGGCCCAATTTGAACGACAGCAGGGGGTCACCTTAAAAATTATCAAAAGCGGTGATGCCGGAGCTGTCTTGAACCAGGCCATTCTTTCCAAGGCCAACCCCCTGGCCGATGTATTTTATGGTGTCGACAACACCTTCATGAGTCGCGCGCTCAAGGCGGGCATTTTCATGGCCTATGCATCTCCACAGCTTAAGCGGATTCCGGACGACCTTAAACTGGATCCTGGAAACCGGCTCCTGCCGGTCAGCTATGGTGATGTGTGTCTGAATTACGACCGGAAATGGTTTGTTGACAAAGGCATCGAGCCGCCCCAGGATTTGGACGATCTGTTGAAGCCGGCCTACAAAAGCCTGACCGTCGTTCAGAACCCTGCCATATCTTCACCTGGCATGGCCTTTCTGCTGGCCACCGTGGGCCGCTACGGGCAATCCGGATACTTGAATTTCTGGCAGCAATTGAGAGCCAATGACGCTTATATCGCCAACGGGTGGACCGACGCTTATTATGGCCAGTTCACAAGGGCAAAGGGGGGGACACGGCCCATTGTTGTCAGTTACGCCTCAAGTCCATCGGCGGAAGTCTTTTACAGTGAAACCAAATTGGATGATGCACCCACCGTCGCAATACTGGCGCCCCAAACCGCCTTCAGGCAAATCGAGTTCGTGGGCATTTTGAAAGGCACCCGTCAGCAGGAACTTGCAGCCAAGTTGGTGGATTTTATGCTGGATTACAGCTTTCAGCAGGATATTCCTTTACACATGTGGGTGTTTCCGGCAAATCCGACAGTCCCTTTACCGGATGTATTTATAAAGTATACCCGCCAAGCGGACAATCCCGTGATGTTAACGCCTGAAGCCATCGAAGCGGGTCGTGAAAAATGGCTGGAAGAATGGACGGAGACCGTATTGCGGTGAAGCAACGATCGCGCTACTTCCTGATTATTCCACCTCTCATTTTTATGGGATTGTTCTATTTCTATCCACTGGCCAGCATTTTCTCGCTCAGTTTTGCGCCCCAGGACAATACCCCATTTAAAGGTGTGGAAAAGCTCTTCAGCAGTACATATTATGTACGGGTGCTCTGGTTCACCACCTGGCAGGCGGCCCTATCCACCTTGTTAACACTGGTGCTGGCCCTGCCCGTAGCTTTTGTCTTTGCCAGGTACACGTTCAGAGGCAAGGACCTTTTGCTGAGTCTGACCACCATACCGTTCGTGCTGCCCACTGTGGTCACGGCCGCGGCTTTCAGCGCTCTTTTGGGGCGGGGTGGTCTGGTCAATACCGTTCTGATGCAGCTGTTTGGCCTCGAGCAACCGGTTTTCCGGCTGGAACACACGGTCTGGTTTTTCCTGATGGCCCACGTATTTTACAACTTTACGGTTGTGCTGCGCCTTGTGGGCGGTTTCTGGGCTCGCCTGCCCGGCCAGGTCCACGATGCGGCCCGCATGCTGGGGGCTACCGGGCGGGTTGTTTTTCTCAGGGTGACCCTTCCCCTCCTGGCCCCGGCCATCATGGCGGCGAGTCTGCTGGTTTTTGTTTTTTGTTTTACCAGTTTCGGGGTGGTGCTCATCCTGGGAGGCCCGCGTCTGGCAACCGTTGAAGTGGAGATATTCAGACAGGCCGTCCATCTGTTCAACCTGCCCGTGGCAGCGGCTTTGTCGCTGGTGCAAATCCTTTTCACCTTTGGTCTCATGGTGGCCTACACCCGCCTGGAAAGACGCACGTCTGTCGCCCTGTTGCCTGAGGCTACCCCCAAAAGGACGGCCCTCACCCTAGGGCCCAAAGACCGCCTGGTGATCAACACCTGTGTGTGCGGCATGGCCGTTCTCCTGGGGGCCCCCCTCCTGGCGCTGTTCATCCGATCGATCCTCACTGAAACAGGGGTGGGGCTCACGTATTATCTGGCCCTGTTTGAAAACCGGGCGCAATCCATACTGTATGTAGCCCCGGCTGTTGCCATCCTCAACTCGATTGGTTTTGCCCTGGCAGCGACGCTGATAGCCTTGATCCTGGGCGGCCTGTCAAGCGCCTTTCTGGCAGGTGCAAAAGCCCGACCAGCTGTTTTGCTGGACCCCATATTGATGCTGCCTTTATCCACTTCGGCCGTTACCCTGGGGTTTGGTTTTGTGGTGGCCCTGGATGAACCGCCCCTGAACCTGCGTTCATCCTGGGTGCTGCCTGCCATCGCCCATGCCCTGGTGGCATTGCCGTTCGTCATACGCAGCGTACTGCCCGCCTGGCGAAGCATACCCCAATCCTTGAGAGAAGCCGCTGTTATGCTGGGTGCTTCTCCGTGGAGGGTATGGTTTGCCGTGGACTGGCCAATTTTGAGACGCGCGCTGATGGTGGGTGCTGTTTTTGCCTTTGCTATCAGCATGGGTGAGTTCGGGGCCACGGTATTCGTGGCCCGGCCCCAGACGCCGACCCTGCCGCTGGCCATCTACCGTTACTTGAGTCATCCAGGAAGTCTTAATTATGGCCAGGCCATGGCCATGAGCTGCCTTTTGATGCTGACCACGGGAATTGGTTTTGGGTTGCTTGAAAAATTGAGACCTGCTTCGGGGAATTTTTAAAATGGCTTTTCTGGAAATCGACAACCTGGGAAAATCCTTTGACCGGCCTGCGGTACGGGACATTTCCTTAAAACTCGAACAGGGTCGTATCCTTTGTCTGCTGGGGCCATCCGGATGCGGCAAAACCACCCTGCTGCGTTTGATTGCCGGACTGGAGCAGCCGGATCAAGGAAAAATATTTTTTGAGGGCCGCGATGTAACCCGTAAGCCGGTCCATCTGCGTAAATTCGGTATGATGTTCCAGGAGTTCGCCCTTTTTCCCCATAAAAACGTTTTTGACAATGTGGCTTTCGGCCTTCAGATGCTTAATCTCGACGACGCCCGGGTTGAAAAGCAGACCTTGGCCATGCTTGACTTGACCGGCTTGACAGAACTGAAGCAGCGCAACGTGGCCGAACTCTCCGGTGGTGAACGCCAAAGGGTTGCGCTGGCCCGCAGTCTGGCGCCCAGGCCCCGATTACTGATGCTGGACGAGCCCCTGGGCTCTCTTGATCGCGCGTTGCGGGAAAGGCTGCTCCTGGAAATTCGATCCATCCTCAAAGAGCTCCAGATGACAGCCATATTCGTCACCCACGATCAGTCCGAAGCCTTTAGTGTGGCCGATGATATCGTTGTCATGAACCAGGGCCAGGTGGTTCAGAAGGACACGCCCGAATCGCTCTACATGCGCCCTGAGTCATTATTTGTGGCCCGGTTCCTGGGTTTTAAAAATCTGTTGCCGGGCAGTATCGTGGAAGCCGGCGGCATCAAAACAGCCCTGGGTACCTTATATCCTGCCCATGCCGATGTAGCCGAGGGCAAAAAAGTTACCCTGTTGTTACGACCGGAGAGCGCCCGACTGGTGAGGGGCAGGGAACCGGATGTCGCCTTGGGCATCATCGCAGGACGGGTGGTCGGCCGTCTCTTTATCGGCCAAAGCTACCGGGTAAGGGTGGTCACTGAAAATGATACGGAGCTTACGTTTGATTTGCCCAACCTTCAACCGCCGCCCCCAGTGGGTGGTGAAATCGTGCTGCAGATCAACCCTGAAATGATGAGTTTAATACCTGATTTTTGCACGAGTCGGAGGCTTTCATAAAATTTCATGCAAGATTCAGAACCATGTTGTTTATACAACCCTGGGGAGGATATTATGCGAGCTATTATTTTTGCCAACGGCCTCATGGCCGACTGGCCTGAAAAAATCGATATTGCACCTGATGAAGACGTGATCATTGCTGCTGACGGCGGCTTGAAACATTGTACCCGGCGGGACATTATTCCTCACCTTGTGGTGGGAGACATGGATTCTGCCGATCCGGGTGAACTGGCCGCTCTTGAAAAGAAAGGCATCGAGGTGAACCGGTTCCCGACTCGCAAGAATGAGACCGACCTCTGGTTGGCCGTTCGTGCGGCCCTGGACAGAGAGGTCGATGAAATTATCATTCTGGGGGCCCTGGGCGGCCGCTGGGATATGACCTTTTCCAATGTGCTGCTGCTGACGTCGCCCGAACTCAAGCAGATCGAAACCCGAATCCTAGAGAGCAACCAAGAGTTGTTCGTGCTGCAGGGTGGCCAGAACGTTAGGATTTTCGGTAATAAAGGGGATCTGCTGTCCCTGATGCCCCTCACGGCAATGGTCAGAGGATTGACCCTGACGGGTTTCGAGTACCCCCTGGACAACGAGACCCTCGAACTGGGAAGCACCCGCGGGATCAGCAATGTGTTCGTTGAAGACGCCTGCAATATCGAACTCAGCCGGGGGAAACTGCTGGTCACGATTACGGGTATGAACAATTCAAGATTGGTTTAATTCTAAAAAAGGCGCGAGAAGAAGCCGGATTAACTCAAGAAGAACTCGCCGAGAAATTGAACACTAAAAAATCAGCAATCTCAAGAATTGAAAATCACGCAGAGGATATTAAACTTTCAACCTTGGGGAAATTTGTTAAGGCTGTTGGCAAGGAACTGCGCCT
>Ga0164313_10005503_pt1 | contig 11204 bp, 6 predicted proteins | sample GuaBasSedimGuay4_FD_113735 | JGI IMG/M metagenome (GOLD analysis project Ga0164313, IMG submission 113735) | Subseafloor sediment microbial communities from Guaymas Basin, Gulf of California, Mexico - Guay4, Core 4569-4, 0-3 cm | ecosystem: Environmental > Aquatic > Marine > Hydrothermal vents >...
GGATCGATGGTGCGGTCCCTGTTTCCTGTATTGTCCAGATGCTGCCGCCCGGTGTCACGCACGCGAAGACGGGTCCGCACGCCCGGGCTCCACCTGGCATCCCACGCAACCATCAATAAATGGCTTGGAAACAGGGAGATGGGGTTGCCGGAATAGTCGTGAACCGAACCGTCGTAGTCGTGGAAAATGAACTCCCTGAACTTGTCCCAGCTTCGCGACGCGGCCAGGGAAAGATCATGCTCGTCCGAGACCCTGGCGCGCAGGCCCAGTTCCACACCCTTGTGCTCGGTACGGGCGGCGTTGCCGCGGATGGAACTGCCGTCGTCGCTGACACCGCCCAGCGCGACGATCTCGTTCTGGAAGTCCATCCAGTAACCACCCAACGTGAAACTCAGGTGAGGGTTCTTCCAGGAGATGCCGATCTCGTAGTCATCGACCCGCTCTTCCTGCACGTAGGGATCGAACCACTCCACGTAATCAACCGATCCGTCGGCTTTCAACACGTCCCGGCTCGTCCTGAACAGGGGCTGCACGCCAAGGTCGCTGCCGCTCTGCCAGGTGTCGAAAAGTTCGCCGTCCGTGGGTTCACGATGGTTGCGACCCGCCGAACCATAAACCGCCATCTCACCCCCGACCACCCGGCCCGGGGTCTGCCAATGCAGCGACGCCTTGGGATTGAAAAAATCGTAGTCCACCGTATATGCGTTGCGCAGGTCACCGGTGAAGTTGCCAGCCTCATCCTGCATGAAGCTGTATTGCTTGTGCTGGAAATGCAGGTCCACCGTCGCGGTCAGGCCACCGACGATCCGGTAGCGCTGATTGGCGTACAGGGAGAAGGCGTCCTTGTCGCCGGTGTATTGGTGGTACTTGAACTGCTCGTTGAAATCCCCGGGCGTGAAGCCTTCGGCCCACATCACATCACCCCAGTGGTCGGAGTGGAAAGTGTACCAGTCGCCGCCGACCAGGAGGCGCCCCCGATCCTGCTGCCATTCCAGGCCAGGCACCCAGCCCACGTGATCCTTGCGCACCCACTTCTGGCGAATCAGGTCGATGTCGTCGTCCGGGGCCACCCCCGGCAACGAGTCCAGGGCATAATCGGCGGCCCGCTGGTCTTCCTTGTAGTTCTCGTAGAACCCCTTGCCGTTTATGTAGTAGAGGCGGTTCGTCAACGAAAGATTGTCGCTGAAAAAGACGGTGTTGTGCAGTTCGTAGTGGGGCTGGCGGAAGTTGTCCACGGCGTTGTGATAGGTTTCCATGTTCGCGGTGCGGTTGACCGCGAGAATCGAGGCGGGCACCGCGTCCCAGGCGTGATGGGTCAGCTCCTGGCCCGTGTAGATGTTGACGCGCGTCGAAGTGTTGGCCGTCTCGTACGAACCGCTCCAGAAAACGCCCCAACCGTCGTAACCCGACCGGTCGCGGTAACCGTCGCTCTCCTGGCGCGACAGGCGGATCATCGACTTGAACCCCTTGCCCAGCTTGCCGGTCTGGTAGGTGATCATCTGCTTCGAAAATCCGTAACTGCCCGCGTTCAGGGAAAACATCCCGCCGGGCGTATCGCTCAGGTTCGCCGAAATGATGTTCACCGTGCCCCCGATGGCCGTCATCCCGCCGATGGAATTGGTAACGCCGCGCTGCACCTGGATATCCTGCACGCTGGCCGCCAGATCGGGCATGTCCACCCACCAGACCTGGTGGTCTTCCGGATCGTTCAATGGTATGCCGTTGAACAACACGCCGACCCGCCGCTGGTCAAAACCGCGGATCTTCAGGTAGGTGTAGCCAAGCCCGCTGCCGGCGTCGCTGTATGAGAATACGCCGGGGATGCCCTGCAGCAGCATCGGCAGCTCCATATCCGGCTCCCGCAATTGCAGCTCTTCCTGGGTGATGTTGGTGACGTTCATGCTGGTCTCGTCGTCGTAACGGCTGGCCGTGACCACGACTTCGCCGCCTTCGTAGGTCCGGTCGGGGGCGGTTTCGGTTTCGGAGTCGGTTTCCGCTTCGGTTTCCGCGGACGCCGCGAACGCCCCACCCGCCGAAGCGGCGAGCATCACGAAAAGAACGGGGAATATTACGCGTTTCATTGCTGGCACCTCGAGAGGTTGGCCAGGCGGAGAAAGTGAAAGCCACAAAAAACGGCGCCTCCGTTGTTCTGGAAGGCGCCACATGCGGCCCGTTTCCCTACGCCGGCATAATCCGGTTCAGGTTCCAAGGGTTTTTCTCAGGCTGCATCCCATTTTTTGGCGGGACAGCCACCCCCAACGGTCACCAGCAGAATAGCTCCGGCGTGTTGTGGTGTCAACCGGTGGGCCGGTCGTTTGTAGGTGTATCGGGGAGAGGTCTCTCGCGCGACTCCCCGTTCATGATATAGCCGATGGCAGGCCGCGCAGAGAGTCGTCAGGTTTTCCGCCTTGTTGCTGCCGCCTTGCTGTCTTGAAACGATATGGTGCACTTCCAGGAATCGGGTCCGCCCGCAACCAGGGGCCTGGCAGCGGTGTTTGTCTCTTGCAAGTACCTCTCTGCGCACGCGTGGAGGGATTGTCGTAGTGTTTCTACCGCCGTGGTCACAGACAGCGGCATCGCAGCGCATTCTCTCTGATTCGGCACGGCTCAACTCGCGTTCACCCGCATCGGATTGCACGGTCATGAGGCCTGTGGCTGCATTTTCATGGACGTGGATCTGGACCGGCGGGCGGCTTGGGAAGTGCCCCCGGGGGCACTTCTCGGCCTGTAACTCCTTTGTTTCCAACAAGGCGGCCATCGCTTCCAGCATCAACTCGGCACGGTCGGTAGGCACGCCACCCAGTTTGTGCAGCCGCTCGACCATTGCCGATCGCCGCGCTTCCTGCTCAGGGGTCAGGTCCACCTGGAACCGTACCGGCAATTCGCGCGGCGCCACCACCGTTGGCAATGAAGGAAGCAACTCCCCTTGACCCGGATCAACCTTGGCCGCGCGTTTGACCTTTTTCACTTCGTTGATCAGTTCCTTGCGGGTTCCCTTGGCGGCCTTGAGCCATTCATCCTGGGTTTCGGGGGTAGCTACCGAAACGATCTCCCGAGCTTTGGTATAGCCAAGTTCCCCGGACGCCACTGCCTCGCGTACCGCGGGCAGGTTTTCCAATTGCCGAGCCAGGCGAATGAAGTCGTCGGCCTTGGATTTGGAAAAACCCAGTTCCTGAAAAGCGTACTGGTTGATCGAGGAATGACCGAGGTCACGGAAAAGTTTGCGGCGCATGACTTCGCCGAACCACAAAACGGAGCATTGGTGGGCGTCTTCCAGGGCAGCCAATGAGCGCTGGAGCGAGATGTGGACTTTTGCGGCAGGTTGGTCGGGAATATAGGCTATTGCGGACATGAAATCCCTCCGGATTTAAGTTAAATTCAATATACGAAAAAGGAGCGAAAATAGCCAGAGAAAACGTGGTTAATTGTCATTTTTTCAAATAGTTAACAGTTTCTCAAAGAGTATAATAATGTTGACTTTCCCTGCAAATACGGTTGGCGTGGACCGGACTCCAACCAGGTGCATGAGCAGCAGCTTGGGCAGTCTGTCAGCTGTCCCCATACACCTCTTGGAGCTCCCTCTGGAATAATTCGTTTAGTGGATCAATCGGCGGTACTTCGGGAGCTCGATCAAAGCGAGTTCCCTCGAGCCTCTCAATTTCACTTGCCACGAAATCACTGATATCCGGAATCCTCGGGCCGTGATCCAGTTCTCCCCCGGCCGCCTTTTCCGCGATCAGGGCGTTAATGGAATCACGGAGTACACCTGGTGCCACACTTTGGTCAACCAGGCTTTGGAATTCAGTGGGCACGACACCTTTCCCCGCCTCCAACCACTTGATCGCAAGTAAGGGGCGCAGAACATAGAAGTACTTTTTACGCCAAACTTCCTCGCCTTTCAGGTACTGCCGAAAATTTCCCCGAGCCATATGCAGGTAGTGGTACCCGGCAGCGGTGGGTGAAAAATACGTTTTGGACAACTCTCGCATGCGTTTCGCGGTTTTTAGGTCTTCTCGATATACAATTGGCGAACCGAGCCATTCCAATAGAGGTGGATTTGACTTTCTGAATAGCTTCAAGGCCTTTCGAAAGTCCCATCCACTTAGGTCGAGAAGTTCTTCAATTGGCTTCTCAATCACATCGCGTTTGGCCTCCAGGTCAACGGACAGGTACCACGAAGGGCGATGCAGATAAATAAAGCGGACATCGTAGTCACTGTCGGTGGAGGCAAAACCCCAGGCTCGGCTGCCCGATTCGCAAGCGTACAGAACCGTGACATCTTCTGTGGCCTCAATTTCAGCGAGAGCTGCCATAATCCGATTCTTCAATTGACCTCCGTCCACCTGGAGTTTGTTCAACCTACTGCGCCGCCTCAACCCCAGGATAAGTAGTCATCGAGTAGGGTATATGCCCGGTATCCGCAAACGCGATCAGCTTCTTCGAACCATCCGCGCGAACCTGCACCACCGTTATGCTGCAGTTGGCGATGCTCATCCCCAGCCAGGCCAAAGGATCGACTTCGAGCACCCGCGTGGCGAACCACCGGATCACGTTTCCATGGCAGACCACGATGTCGTATTCGTTCTCACCGACCGCAGGAACAAAGATGCGCTGCCAGGCAGCCTCGAGGTTCGCCTCGCACTCGGCGGCCTCCCCCGGTTCCAATTCAGCCATGATGTCCTGGCGCCTGGTGGGAGGCGTGCATTCACGGATATCGCGCTGCAACGCCAATTCCAAATCCGGAAACCGTTCGGCAATGATCTCGCCGGTCTGCCGCGCGCGGGTCATCGCGCTGGCCTGGATGGAAGTGAAGTCGATGGGCATGGCCTTCAGGCGATCACCCACCAGACGCGCCTGCTGCCGGCCGAGAACAACCAGGCCGCAGCCCACGTCCTCGTCGCAATCGTCATCGTATTCGTAATCGCCATGACGGATCAGAATGATGGTGCGCACCGGTTCGTCACTGTCGGGCAGGACAGCGGAAACCGGCAGGGCCAACAGCAGGGACAAAAGAACCAACACAAAAATCGAGCGGCGCATGGAAACTCCCAAGGTTAAACACACTGAATAACGAAACCATTCTACACCACGAACCACCTGGCGGGATAGCCCCCTGCGCACCGATAAAGACCGATTTATATTGTCCCCACACCGATCCCCAAGGTATGATTCATTCAATCGAACACTTTCCCGAAAGGCGCAGCCCGACATGTTTCATATCAAATCCACCCCCAAAAGTGTCCAGACCGTTATCAACGACCTGACTGCCGCGGCGGAAAAACATGAATTCGGGGTACTTCATGTACACAACCTCCGACAGACCATGCGCCGCAAGGGTGTCGACTTCCCCCACCGCGTCCGCGTCCTCGAAATCTGCAATCCCCACCACGCGGCATCCATCCTTACCGAGGACATCCGGGTCAACATGGCTCTTCCCTGCCGGATTGGTGTATGGGAGGAAAAAGGTCAGACCATGGTGGGAACCATGCTGCCGATCCAAATGCTATTGGCCTTCGGCGACAGCCCGACCATGGCCGAAACGGCCAGACAGGTCGAGAACGCCATGCTGGCCATCATCGACGACGCGATCTGATCCTCATCACTCGAACCCCGCAGGCGCGCCCAAGATGTTACCTTCTTTTTTCGCCTCCGACCTTCATGGGCAAACCGGTCGGTATGTGACCCTGTTCAGCCTGGTCCGAGAGGAAAAACCGCGGGGCCTGTTCCTGGGCGGCGATCTCCTTCCCCACGCCATGGATACGTCCTGGGTATCATCCGGCGACCAGGAAGACTTCCTCCTGGATTTCGTCTTTCCTGAATTACGAAAGCTCAGGGATGATCTCGGCAAGGACTACCCGCGCGTGTTCGTCATCCTGGGCAACGACGACCCTCGCTACCACGAAGACTCGCTGCAGGATGCCGAAACCGAAGGCCTGCTCCACTACTTGCACGGCAAAAAAATCGAGTACGGCCCGTTTACCATCTACGGATACTCCTGCATCCCTCCCTCCCCGTTCCAGTTGAAGGATTGGGAACGATACGACGTTTCGAGATTCGTCGACCCCGGCTGCCTTTCCCCCGAAGAGGGCCGCCGCACTGCCGGTCCCGAGGGCCGAATAATCAGGTTTACCACCATTGTCGATGAACTGAATGAATTGACCGGGGATGATGATCTGACCAATGCCATCTGTCTGTTCCACTGCCCGCCCTACGACTGCAACCTCGACCGGGCGGCCCTGGACGGCAAAAAAATCGATCACGTTCCATTGGATGTTCACATAGGCAGCATCGCCATTCAAAAATTCATCGCGAAAAAACAGCCCCTGTTGACCCTTCATGGACATGTCCATGAAAGCTGCACTTTGACCGGCAAGTGGCAGGATCAATTCGGACAGACCGTTTCCTTGTCGGCCGCCACCGAAAAGCCCGAACTGGCACTGGTGCGCTTCGACCCGCACGATCCCGGATCCGCCAAAAGGGAACTCCGCTAATCCTCTCCCATGGGCAATTCATAGGCCGCGTCCGTTACCGCGCCGATCTTCACCGCGTAACTGGACCTGTTTTTTATGTCGTCATCGGTAATGATGTGGACATCGAGCAGCCCCTCTGTGCGATATCCTGTCTTCAGGTAGTTGACTTCCGACAGACACCGGCTCCACCCGTCCAGCCAGTACAGTAACTGGCTCCTCTGCTCCTTATCTCCTTTGAAATGCACCATCAGATCGATGTCGCTGGCCGGCCCGGCAACGGCGTTTTTCACACTCCCGATCAGGTACATGGACTCCACCCCGAACTTCTCCTGGTCCACGTCCCGGGCGATTCTTTCAACCATCTGTTTTCGCCACAGCCAATATTGGATGGGCTGGAGATTATCCCTTTTTCCGGGCAGGGGAGCTTGTTCCATTTTGAGGCCGGGTTCGGCGATGCAGGCCATCGCCTTGTCCAGGTCCGCGTTCAGAAGGATCTTCACTATCCTGCCGTCGGTCGCCTTGACCGTATCGATGACACGAATGACGTCCGAGAGTTCCGCGAACTTCGGCACCAGTTCACCCAGGACGTTGTCGGCCTTGAGCAGGAACCGGTCCGCGAACAGAATGCCCTCGTCATCAGGGTACAAAGGCAGGTATCCGATGCCGGCCTCCACCAGGTCCTGGAAAAAGTGGGTCCCGAACGACACGTCGGGAACGTAGCTGCCTTTCTTGCGGGCGATCTCGATCAACATGGCGGTGTTGTTGATGTCCGCGTAGGTCACGCTGACACCCAGCTTGATATCCCCCCTGCTGCCCCATCGTCCGGGTCCCATCAGGATGAATTTTTTCCGCGGCAGTATCTTGTTGAGTTTGCCGATGGCCTGGCCGACGGCCTTCATCTCCGCCTTGGTCGCCAATTGCGCGTAACGCTCAGGATTCACGTAGACCAGATGGGTTATGTCTTCCACCCGCCCGTTGCTTACGAACTTGTCGGCCGTAAAAATGATGTCTTCCGCCGGAACGTCCTGGGGAATGGGCGCCGGAGGAGCCATCTCCGCCTGGCTTTGCGGCCGGCACTGGAGCAGGTAGAGATCGTCACCGTCATGCGCGAATTCCACGTCGACGGGAGTCTGCAGGGTTTTTTCCAGGACCTTGAGCAGTCCCTTCAACTGGGGCAGGAATTTCCTGTCCGAACGGACTTCGTCGAAGGTGGGGAAGATCCGCTCCTTCTCCGGATCCAGCAGGATACTGACCGGCTTGATCAGCCTGCCGTCCTTCAACACTGAAAAAACCAGGGGAAGACCTTTGTACCTGCCTTCCAGTTCCTTCAACATCCTGTCGACCTCGACCGTCTCGAAGGAATTTGTTTCCAGGTTGATCACGTCCATCTTGCTTGGTGAATACCTGACGATTTCGTCGACCGCGACATTGACCCGCAGCTCGGGCTGTCCCGGCACGATGAGTACCGGGTAGTCATCGCCCGTTCGGTCAACGGCCCGTGTCCCCAGCCCCGGCACCAACCTGACCAGGCCGTCGTCACGGGTAATCCTTGGCGACCACCGGAATTCGTTTTTCGAGAAGGCGACTCCAGCGAAGGCGGGGAAGAAATATTTTCCGTTCCGGGTCCCCACCACTTCCTGGATCAGGATGCCCATCTGTTCGTCGAATTCCAGAACGCCCCGTTCCGCCCGGTACTCGATGGGGTCCGGCCCGAACATGGAAGCGTAGATTTCCGAAACGGCGTCCAGCAGGGCTTTGAGACATTCCTTTTTGGTGCCCTGGTTGGCCAGGAAAAGGCTTTTGTATTTCCCGGAAAAGGCCGTGCCCACCCGGTCTTCCAGAAGACTCGAACTGCGAATGACGATGGGCACACCGTCGAAGTCATCGAGGGCCGCCGACATTCCGTGGACCAGGGTGGGGGGAAAGGAGGAGTTCTTGAACAACCGGATGATGTTGGGATAGTCGCGACGAACCTCATCGATGGTCTTGTATTTCTGGTGGAGGGTATCCTCCAGATCGTTGTAGGCGATGAAATCGAGGACCGCGTCGGAGGCAATGTGCCAGGTCCGGGGAATCTTTATCTTTGAAAGCAGGTTCCAGTCGACACCGTTCGCTGCGCCCAGCGCCTCGCCGGGGCTGACACTGGCCACCTGCGACCGCGCAACATCCCGGCCCCTGAGGATGCAGTGGGCCAGCAGCATCCCCGCCGCTTTCCCTCCCAGTTTGCCATGGCATTCCGTGGGCATGATGATCCGGTCCATGAGGTCCCGGAAGAACGAAATCCCCACGTGATCCTTGGCCGTTTTCACGAAATCGAGTTGCTCCGTCAATACCCTCTGGGTCAGGGAAACACTCACGCTTTTCATCGTGGAATCGGGCAGGCCCGCTCCGTCCTGTGCAGCCTGCTGGAACCGCCGGAGGGCTTCCTGGATTTCGCTCAGGGTGGAGCGGGGGTTATCCAGGACGTTCAGGAACGCGGCGGCCTTGTCTTCCTGGATCCATTTCTGGACATAGAAAATGATTTCCTCTCCTGTAATATATTTGGCGGCGAGCCGGAACGGTCCACCATCCAGCAGCAGGGAATTGTCCGAGGCGCTCCATGCTTCGGGCACATTCGTTTCACCGGTCCCGAATTCCTGCGGATCATATTCCTTGTCGATCTGCTGCAGCATGGTCTGGGCCTCGGAGATTCCGATGGAGCACAGGAAGTTGAGCATTTTCCGGGATACCCGCAGAAATAGGGAGTCATCGGTTTCACGCAGCAGGTCGATGATGACTTGCCAGTTCTCTTCACCTGAATTGTTGGAACCGGATTCCAGTTCGCGCCACTTCTTGCCCATGCTCTGAAGTTTCTTGAACAGGAGATAATGCCCCAACCTGTCCGCCAGGCTTTCGAGCAACTGGATCTCTTCCTCCAGGAATGGCCCATTGTCCTCTTCGGGACATTCCGTCGTGTAACAAACCCGCAGACTGCCCACGCGCTCACCCTGCACGGATATGGGAGCTTCCTGGGCGCAGGCAGTCATCCTGAAACCCTTGGACTCGAACACTTCCCCTTCCAGTTCAATGGACGCCACACAGACGTCAGGGAATTGCCAACCCGGACCGATGGCTTCGACGACTTGCATCATCACTTCCGGCAGCGGCCGTTTCACGTCGTTGAGCGCTTTTTCCACCTCGTAGAGGCAGCGCAATTCCTTGGCCCGTTCCTGCAGGTCACCAATCAGCTTTTGAGTATCCTTCATGATTCAATCCCCGCGGTAATGACTCCAAGGCCCGCCAACCCGTCCATCCGCACGAGCAGCGGCTTCGTCAACCCGACGTGTTTGAGATATTTCGTTTCCTGGACCGTCGCCTGTTCGTTCAGCCAGTCCCAGTCGATCCGGCTGCTTCCCCTGCCCCTGACCGTGAGGTAGAAAATCCCGAAGCTGATCAGGTTGTGGAAAAAATGCGAACCCTGGCTCGGGTCGGGATTCAAGTCCCTGAAGGACGATTCCACGATGACCCTCGCGCCGCTGATCTGTCCCCAATCCACCGGAACTCCCAGCCAGGGATCGGCGCTGCCCCAACGGCCGAATCCGATCAACAGGTAGGGTCTTTTCGCGGACTGGAGGGTGGCGTTGATTTTCTCCACCTCCAGCGCGATCGACCTGGTCTTCGACAGCTGGAAATCTTCCGGTTTGATGAAAACGATGTCGTGGATGTCGTCTTTCATACCGTGGCCCAGACCGTGTTCGGAAGCCAGGATCACGCCGGGCGCGGTCAGTTCGAGCGGTGATACCCTGGATTCCCCTTCGGGGATGACCATGGCGCGCATCTGCAGAAGACATAACCGGTGCTGTCCGGACTCGTCGCAGTCCACCGCGAACTCCAGCTCCACCGGACACCCCGCCGTCCTTTCGGCAAGGGGCAGGATCTTGCGCATCAGGTCGTTGAAAGGAAGGGTTTCTCCCACCAGCAGGGGTCCGAAATCCAGGATCCGCGGCCCCTTGGAGCCCATTCCCAGGCGAAGCCTGTCGGACTGGTGATCGTACGTGGAAACCAGATGATCCAACACCCCGTCCGCTTCCCCCTTGGTCAGGTCGGGGTTCAAGAGGAACTCGGTTTCACCCATGGGATCCGGAGGCGGAGGCGTGCCCATGTTGACGGCCCAGAACGTGGTCTGGGTGTTGCGCATCCTGTCCCCGACGTCGGCAAACGGCGGCGGCGCGGCAGGGAAAGGCGGGGAATAACCCCACGACAGTTCACCGTCGACGATCTGCCGTCCCAGGCCCAGGGCCAGGTTCACCACTCCGTCGGTGGGTTTGGCCCCGCCGCTGGGGTAGTAGTTGAAGGTCCGGGCCACACCCGAGAGCCGGGGATAGAACCGGTCCTCGTGACGATTACCGACCACTTCCTGGACAATCAGGGCCATCTTTTCACTGGTATGGTCCAGGCCCGATCCCTCGAAATAATTTTTCGCCGACTTGAAATAGGTGGAGGCATAGACAAACCTGATCGCCTCCACCAGACGCTGGAACCGGGTGTCGACGTCGGTCTGGTTGTTGGGGATCATTTTCGTGGAATAGACGCCGGCAAACGGATGGTCCAGCGCATCCTCCAACAGGCTGGACGACCGAACCGCCAGGGGCGCCTCCACCTGGGAAATGAAATCCCGCAGGTCACCGAGGTACTCCGGCGGCACCGTGGCCTTCTGGAAAGCCTGGGCGATCCTGGCGTCCGAAGCGTCCGAAA
>Ga0164313_10005504_pt1 | contig 11204 bp, 10 predicted proteins | sample GuaBasSedimGuay4_FD_113735 | JGI IMG/M metagenome (GOLD analysis project Ga0164313, IMG submission 113735) | Subseafloor sediment microbial communities from Guaymas Basin, Gulf of California, Mexico - Guay4, Core 4569-4, 0-3 cm | ecosystem: Environmental > Aquatic > Marine > Hydrothermal vents...
AACCGGTCAAACGAAATGGCTGGAATGCCGGAAGGCAAGAAGGCTGGGAAGCCCGGAATCTGGGAGGCCGAGAGACCAAGAATTGCCGGGTTACCCTCTGTGTTTTTCTGTCGGGAATCTGCCCTCAGAAATCTTCTCAGGTGTTACCATTGGCGATGTTCCAATCATTTTCCCCTCAGAGGTCATGCATGATTTACAACAGGATTCAGGTATTGAGCCTTCGTTTGAGACCAGTTTCAACACCGGTGCTTCTCGGTGGCATCGTTTGCGCCGTGTTCGTTTGGCCGATGGCATCCCCGGCGGCCACGGTCACCGAACGAAATACAAAGATGGGATCTCGTTTCGAAATTACGGTGGTTCACGCGACTCAAAAGGGCGCCCACGAGGCAATCGATGCCGGTTGGGCCGAGATTGATCGGGTCGAAACGATAATTTCCAGTTGGAGAGAAGACTCAGAGACCAGCGCCATCAACAATCGCGCCGGATCGGCACCCGTCAAAGTTTCCCAGGAACTATTCAACCTGATCCGTCGTTCTCTTCGCGTTTCGCAACTGACCAACGGCGCCTTCGACATCACTTTTGACACCGTCGGACGCCACTGGAATTTCAAGGACCAAGAGGCGCCCTTACCTGATTCAGCGACGATCGAGCGCGCCCTTCTGGACACCGGGCACCATCACGTTGTACTCGATGCTGACGCCCGCACGGTATACCTTGATCGGCCGAATACACGGATAGGATTTGGCGCGATCGGAAAGGGTTTCGCGGCTAACCTAACGGTGATTGCGCTCCGAAAGAACGGCGTCACCGGAGGGATCGTCAATGCCGGAGGCGACTTGGTGATCTTTGGGCAACAGGAGGACGATACGCCCTGGCGCACAGGAATCGCGGATCCGCTCAATCGAGAGACTGTCTTTGCCTATCTAGACCTTACAGACCAAGCGGTCGTCACCTCGGGCGACTACGAGAGCTATATTGAGATTGATGGAAAGAGGTTTTCACACATCCTTGACCCTCGCACAGGCTATCCGGTCGAGGAACTGCGGAGCGTGACGATAGTCTGTCCTGACGGGGAGTTGGCAGATGCTCTCGCAACCGGGATTTCGGTCATGGGGATCTCAAAGGGGTTGGCTCTGCTGAATCGGCTCGAAGGAATCGAAGGGATGCTGGTTGACAAGGATGGTAGACTCCATTTCTCAAAGAATTTGAGACACATGTTAAATAAGGACGGACAATGAAACGAAAATATCGCTACGTCCCCATGACGTTTTTGGCGCTGCTCCTTTTCTCGGTCGGATGTGCGAGCGTTGAGCCCTGGGAGAAAGAAAACCTCAGTCTCGAGTCCATGGATCTCGACGATTGCAGCACACACCGATTCGAACGCAACGTCGAGGCCTACCGCGAGGGGGCAGTCGGCGCGACCGGAGGCAAGTCGGGCGGGGGTTGTGGATGCTCTTGAACCTCTCTCGACTCCCTCTCGCATTCTTGATTGTAGTGGCCTGTTCTGCCCCTCCTCTCGCTGCACAATCAGATACAACAGAAAGCGAAAAATTCGACGTCGATTTCCTGCTCTCCTACTACGACCAGGATGGAGATCACTCAGCAGTGACGGGTGGTACCGGAACCGAAGAACTTCAGGTCTTCTCACCCGTGATCGTCCTTGGTTGGCGCGTCAACGACAATTGGACGATCTCCGCCGATCTTGGCATCGATCAAATCTCCTCCGCCTCGATTGGAAATATTCAATCAGGCGTCAGCGGAGCGAGCATTCCTGCAAGTGACACGAGGACGTTCGGAACAGTGAAGGCCGCCCGCAATTTCGGTAACCATATCGTAGGTATGCAGATCGGCGCAGCGAACGAGTTCGACTACGGCTCGATGTCGTTCGGGCTCGACTACTCGATTAACCTTCTCAAGGGAAATACAACTCTCTCGGGATCTTTCAGGCATTACGACGATACCGTCGATCTCTATGACATTGACGGCATCAACCAGGGTGAGGCCGATCGAACGACCACGGACGGATTCGTGACATGGTCGCAGGTCCTGGGACGTCGAACAGTCGGCTCGGCTGAACTTTTCTTCAGTGCGCAAAGCGGATTCTTGTCAACGCCATTTCACGAAGTCATCTTGATGAATGGAGACCGCACCACCGAGAGGTTGCCCGATCAGCGCGACAGATTCGCAATCGGACTTCGATTGAATCACTCGTTCTCCCCCTCGATCGTTCAGCGAGTCAGTTACAGGTACTACGACGACAACTGGGGAATCGCCGCGCATTCGATCGAACTCGAGACCCATTTCCGCCTCTCGGGCCCAAGAGAGATGTGGGTCTTCCCGATCCTCCGCTACCATACGCAGACAGGAGCCGACTATTTCGGCGAAACCGGAACCTTCACCGGGAATGAGGACTTCCTCACCTCGGACTGGGATCTGGCTGAGATCGCGACGACGAAAATAGGGGTTGGTTGGACCGTGTTGGCCCTTCCCGGGGAAGAGTGGATGTTGGACCTCAACAGATTCGAGGTTCGGGGAACCTTTTACGACCGTGATGATGGCCTTCAAGGCTTCACAACATCGTTTGCATTCGGGTGGACCTTTTGATTCGTCGAATCACCCTCCTTCTTGTTGTCATCGCAGCACTCCTTTCCTGCAGAGTGACCGCCGAGGAGTTGGACCAAAAAGGCGAGGTTCAGATCTGGAACGGTTCGTCCGAGCAGTACAGGGTCATCGACTTTGCCGCGGCCTGGTGCCGGCCGTGCTGGGCAGCACTGCCGCGCCTTCAGAGGTTTGCGGACGCCCACCCAACTCTGAACGTCATCGTGGTGAGCGTGGATGAGCGGGTAGAGGGACGTGACAAGCTGGTGGATGCCTTGGGCCTCACGGTCCCTGTGGTCTGGGACGAAGAACACAGAATTGCCGAGCATTTCCGGCCCACGGGTATGCCGGCAACCTTCGTTTTGAATCCTGCTGGGGAGATCGTCTTCCAACACATCGGTTCCGGGAAAGACGAATGGAACGAGATGGTTGTTTTTATCGACAAGTTGCTTCGAGAATAAGTCCGACCGAGCTTCTGAGCCTCCTGGCGTCCTAGCTTCCCAGCCTTAATTCGCCAGAAGGTGGCCTGCAAGACCATCAACCCGAGACCCTACATCGCGGAAGGACGGGTTCTCTAGCATGATCTCCTCGAAAAACTCAGATGCACCACCGTAATCGCCCGATCCCTCAAGGCAGTTGGCCAGTTCGTACTTGAGCCCGAGCCTGGTATCGGCCCCAAGTTCCGGCGCATCGAGCGCCCGTTGATACCAACCGGCCGCCTGGTCCCAAAGACCCTGGTCGATGTAACACACACCGACCATTGAACAGCACTCGACGAAGAACTCTTGGTCTTTCGATGCAATCTGGAATTCTCGAATCGCTTCGGGCAACAACCCCATTTCCTTGTAGGCGATACCCAGGTTGAAATGGGTGTCCGCATCCTCTTCCGAGAGCTGCTCTGCAACGCCTTTTTGAAATTCACGGAATACATCCTCGAGGTCGACCTCGCCGTCACCGGGACCGGCCGCCTTCTCAACGATGGCCTCTTCTGCCGCCATTTCCTCTTCCAACTCGGCCGCTAGGTCGACGTAGGCTTCCTCTTCATCAACGAATAGATCAGCGGATGCCTCTCCAACCTGTGGCGCCTCCTCCAACAAGAAGCCTTTGGATTTGAGGTCAAGCCGTCTCTCAGCCACCTCGGGGCTATTGGGGTGTTCAGATTCCAGCCGTCTCATCAGGCGGGTCGCATCCTCATACAGTGAATGCTCCAAGAAAGAGTCCATCTGCTGGAGATCACTGGCAGGAGGTCCTGGAACCCGGTCGGCAGCTCCTTCGAGAATGTCATCAACCGAGGGTTCAACGGTTTGCAAAGGCGCTTCCGGCGTCGATGTCCCTATGCCCACCGGCAGGTTGCCGGCCATGACCGCCTGCTCAATTTCACCCAAAAGATCCATCACCGGAGTGGTTGGCGCTGAAATCGGCTCGACAGGATTCAGGTCGCCGAGACGGTCAGCAAACGGTTCGTCGCCACCCTCGAGATCCGTTTCAATATCATCGAAGCCCTCAAATTCGATGCCATCCTCAACCACTTCCGGTGGACGGGGCTCGAAACTGTCGAGGTCGACCTCCTCCAGTTCGATGGCCTCGATATCCTCCACCTGATCAACAGGAGCGGCGGCAATCTCGGCTTGATCAACCATCGCGGCAGCAACTTCGACTTCATCGACCGCCACTACCTCAATCTCATCCGGGCCTTGCTCGATCTCCAAGACCTCGTACTCTTCCTCTTCAATGACCTCGACTTGAACCAGCTCTTCGTCCTCGACCGGCAACTGGCTGGGCGCCGGCCCAATCAGACCCGGCAGGGCGCTCTCCAACTTCTCCAAAAAGCTGTGGTCGCCCCTGTTCGTAAAGACCTCAACCAAGGGCCCGGCCTCGCGAGCCGCCAGGTCGGCGCGCCCACCTTCGATCGCCAGAAACACCAACTTCTCCCGAACCTCGTCGTTCCCGGGAAAGAAGTGGAGGATCGTTTCCAAATGGTTCAGAGCCTTGTCAACCAATCCATATTTGGCGAACACGTTGGCCTCAGCCAGACGCTCGACCAAGTCGAAGTCCGGTGACTCGTCAGGAACTGCGCTCTCTGCAGGGGCCTCGAAAACGGCGGATTCCAGCGGGCCGTCAGGACTCTGGATTTCGATCACCTCTATCTCGTCGGCATCGATCTCCAGAACAAAATCGTCAGCAACATCGAGGACCGGCGCACGCTCCCCTGTCCCAAATGGCTCGGGTGTACTTGCCGGTGTCGGCTGGACAGCTTCAGGAGAGGAACCACCAACATCAACGCCCAGATCACGCAGGCGATCCTGGAACATCTTGTTGTCCGGCTCTTCCAAAATCAGATCTGCGTAGACCCGCCGGGACTCGTCCCGCTCACCCCCTTGAAAATAACTGTCGGCAAGACCTGCCTTGAGGGAAAATATCATTTCCTTGTCGTCAGCCGGAGAGAGGGCCTGTATTCCAAGCTTGAGGACGTCTCGGTCTGAAGCCAGAGCCTTGATCAGCCACCGGAAGACTTCTTGAGCTCCGGCACGATCACCGCTGTCCATTCGACCGTTGGCGATCGGGAGAAGAAGATCTTTCCCGCGACCCACCTCACCAACTCCAAGATGAGCCCGTCCCGCCAGATACGCCACTGTCCCATCGTCAGGATGTTTTTCAATCAGGGCTTGCGCCCTGTCGACAGCGGCTCTGGACTCACCCGCCGCCAAAGCTACCTTGAGGTCGAGGATTCCAACAGCCGTGCTCTCAGGCGACCGTTTTTGGGCTTCGATCAGAAACTCCCGCGCCTCGCTGAGCTTGCCGGAATCGACTAACGCCTCACAGATCGGCAGGAGAAATTCTCCGGTCGGAGGATCCTGCTCTAAGGCATGCCGGTAGAGTCGTTCGGCCTCCTCGACCTTGCCTCGATTCAGCAACATCGTGCCCAAACGCTGATAAACGTCTATCGCCTCATCGCCGTTGCCCTTCCGGAACAACAAGTCGGCGAGTCGCAGATGTCCTACGTGGTTTTCGGGATCGACTTGAATCAGCTTCCGTTGAATATTGACGGCATTTTCAAGGTCATCGTTCTTAAGATACCAATCGGTCAGGACCGAAAACTGATCCTTGGCCTCGACTACAAGTCCCTGCTGGATATAGAGATCGGCAAGCCGCTCGAACACTTCCACCCGGTCAGGGGCAAGTCGATTGATCTTCTTGAAAATGGCGATTGCCTTGTTGGCGAAACCGTCAGCGGCAAAACTGTCGGCAATTCTCTCGTATAACTCAACAGCTCTATCGACTTGGCCGATTCTGTTGTGGAGATCCCCGATTCGGTTGATCGTATTGACGTCATTAGGATTGAGTTTCAGGAGCTTCTCGTACTCCCGAATGGCGGGCTCAATCTTGCCCTTCTGGACCAGCTTCTCGGCTCCTCTGAGAATCTTGTCCCTGTTAATCGCCATCCAACAACAGTCCCTTCAACGTATTATACGTGTGGCTCATGGTAGCACAGGAGAGTCACGTTCTTGGCCCTTTTCGTTCGCAGGATTCACTCATCCGGGGCAACGGAAACTACGGCGGTGAATACATGAACGCCCATGGTCGCGAACACCGCTCAGGTGTTTTCGTGTCCCATAACCCTTATTGTTTTCCCAGTCCCACAGCGGGTAGGCATCAACCATTTCAACCATCAGGGCATCCCGATACACCTTGGCAACATTGGACGCGGCTGCAACACAGAAAAAGCGGTCGTCAGCCTTGATTGGAGACAGAATCGATTCAAAGCCCTCACCGAGGCTCACCGCGTCGACGACAACCACGTCGCCCGGCCGGTTCAGGGACCGGACTACGGCCCGCATCGCCCTGCGGGTGGCTTCGAGGATATTGACCCTGTCGATAATCTCCGGCCAGACTTCCACGATCACCCATGCATCCGCGTGTTTCCGAACCCAAATCGACGCCTGGTTGCGTCGCTTCTCAGACAGCTTTTTCGAATCACGTATCCCCTGGCCACGCGGGATCTGTGAAAACCGAACCCCACATACGACAACGGGGCCCGCAAGGGCCCCCCCGTCCAACTTCATCAATTCCCACGATGGCCGGCGCGTTTCTTAACAACCGCCGATCTTCAGCCCCGAGGGGATCACATTTTCGCAGCTTAGGCGCGGCGAAGCTCCTTGATACGAGCTGCCTTGCCACGACGCGCCCGGATGTAATAGAGCTTGGCCCGACGGACCTTGCCCAACCGGGTCACCTCGATCTTCGCTACGTTTGGAGAATGAAGGGGAAACACACGCTCCACACCGATGCCAGAGGACATCTTGCGAACGGTGAAGGTCTCGGTGACGCCGCCGTGCTTCCGAGCGATCACCAGACCTTCAAAGATCTGGATCCGTTCCTTCTCGCCTTCTTTGAGTCGAACGTGGACTTTGACGGTGTCGCCACCCTTGAAATTAGGGATATCGGTCTTCAAATACTGCTGTGTCACTTCGCGAATCAGGTCCATTTTTTGCGCCTCCCAGGCGAGATTCCACCCTCAAGCGGTTGCCGGGACGGGGATTATACACAGGAGCGGCTGGAACGACAAGTCAGCTGGGACGCTGGAAGGCTGGGACGCTGGGACCTCACACTTCACCCTTCAAACTTCACCCTTCACACTTCTCTCCTCTCCCGCATGAAGGTGCTGCCAGACATGCCAGCCCATTCGCGGTCCCATCTTTTCGGTCAGGGCCTCTTCCGACGCCTGTTGCACACCACGTACTGAGCCGAAGGCTTGCAACAGCGTCCTGGCCCGCCCTGGACCGATGCCTGGGATATTGAGAAGTTCCGTGGTCAGGGTTCTTTTTTTTCGGCGCCGTCGCTGGCGAGTCAGCGCAAAGCGATGAGCCTCATCTCGAGCCTGGCGGAGGACCAGATGGGCGGGGTCGTGGCCGTCAGGCTCGATAGGCTCATCCCGCCCGGGGAGCCACACTGCCTCCTCCCGTTTGGCAAGGGCAGCCAGAGGCAAATTGATTCCGAGCCCGTCGAGGGCGGCCATCGCAGCATTGAGTTGCCCGAGACCTCCGTCAATCAGAACCAGGTCGGGCAGATCCCTTCCTTCGTCCCGCAACCGCCGATAGCGCCGGGTCACAGCCTCTGCGATCGCCGCAAAATCGTCGCCTCCCCCCGCTTCCTTGATGTTGAATGTCCGGTATTCCCGACGTTCCATGCGACCGGATCTCCAGACGACGCACGAGGCGGTGGTATGTCTACCCGACGAATGGGAGATGTCAAAGCATTCGAGGCAGCGCACCGGCCCCTCAAGCCCGAAGAGCTCTCCCAACCGCCGCTCCAGGTGCTGAGCCTGAGATCTCGGAGCTCGAAACCTCAATGTAAAAGCAGCTCGGGCGTTGTCGTCGGCCAGAGCAACCCTTCGAGCCTTCGACCCCCGCTGCGGCCGAGTCAGGCGAACCCTGCCACCCCTGAGGTGTTCCAGGTATGCCTCAATCAAGCTCCGCTCATCCGGACTGAGATCGACCGATGTTTCGACGACGGCAGGTATGAACGGATTCGCCTCGTAGTATTGTGCAGCAAATGCCCCCAACACCTCACCCGGAGCAACATCTCCGACGCCCTCGAAGTGAAACTCCCTCTTGTCGACCAATCGGCCTTCTCGATAGGGCAAAATGCACACCGTCGCGTGGGCGCCGTCCGCGTAGACCGCGATGACATCGGCGTGAGAATGGCCCCCGAGCTCGACATCCTGCTTCTCGCCCAGCCGCCGCACGACGGCCACGAGGTCCCTCAAACCCGCGGCGCGCTCGAACTCTTCCCTCTCCGATGCCGCCCACATTCCTTTTTCCAGTTTCGGCAGCAATTCCTTGTGACGCCCGCCCAAGAAGAGTCTCAACTCATGCACGCTCTCGTCGTATTGCTCGTGCGTGGTCAATCCGTCAACGCATGGGCCGAGGCATGCGTTGAGATGGTAGTAAAGGCACGGCCGAGCAAGCTTGCCGTCGATTTCAATCGTGCAGGTCCGAACGGTAAAACGCGTCCTGGCCAACTCCATCAACGACCTGGCCATGGACTGACCCAAGAAAGGGCCAAAATAGCTGTGGCCGTCATCCTGGACCTTCCGGGTGAACTCGACTCGAGGCCATCTTTCGCCAGTTGTCACCTTGATATAAGGATAGGTCTTGTCGTCCTTGAGCATGACGTTGAAACGAGGTCGTTCTCTCTTGATCAAGGTATTTTCGAGGATGAAGGCTTCGACCTCGGAGGCCGTGACCGTGAAATCAATCGATCGGGCCAGGGCCAGCATAGCCACCGTTCGGTCCGCCAGGTCCTGCCGCCCGAAGTACGAGAGCACCCTGCGCCTGAGATCCCGAGCCTTGCCGACGTAGAGCACCGTACCGCGAGTATCGGCAAACCGGTAAACGCCGGGCAAGGTTGGAGCCTCCCGGGCGCGTTCAAGAAGGGGATGGTCGGTGGCGGCCATAGGGGAATAGTCTACCGGAAGGAAATATGAACGCTCAACGTCCAACGTTCAACGTTCAACGTCGAAAGACGCGTTTGAGGTCACTGGTTGTTTGATTGGCGGGACTCGGTGCTGAGGGTGTCGAACTTCAAAGGACGAACGCCAAAGACGTTCATCATGCCGAAGGCATCGAACGCTATCGGCCCACTGCTATCCGCCCTCAGGCGCAAACTTCGAAGTTGAACGTTGAGCGTTGGGCGTTGAACGTTCTTTACTCCAAAAAACCCAACCGAGCCAAGGCTCTCCTGGCAGCTTGCTGCTGAGCCTCTCTCTTGGTCGGTCCCTCGCCTCTTGCCATATCTCGGCCATCCCACGAGACCGTACTGATCCACCGAGGACGGTGGTCGGGCCCGTCCCCGCCGCGATCCGAATACACCGGCAGATCAAGTCCGCGAGTCTGGGCGGCCTGATTGAGGGCGGACTTGGCGTCGGCCAGTATCAGCGTTCGCTCATCCAAGGCCTCCAGCTCGTCACGGAACTGCCTTTCAATAAACGCAGAGGCGGCCTCCCACCCCCCATCGATTGCCAGGGCGCCGATGACGGCCTCGAACACATCCTCCAGAAGAGCCGAGCGTTCCCGCCCGTGTTGTCTTTCCTCCCCGCTGCTCATACGAACCCAGCCCTCCAAGCCCAGCCAGGCCGCCTTCTCAGCAAGACTGGCCGACCGAACCAAGTGGGCCCGCATCTTGGTCAAGACACCTTCATCCGCCGCGGGAAATGTCTGAAACAGCATTAAAGCAACGGCATGGCCCAATACCGCATCACCGAGGAATTCCAGCCTTTGATAACTACCCTCGCTTTGAGCCTCGTCTGCAGAGCCGTGTCGGAGGGCTCGTTCAAGAACCTCACGGTCCTGAAATTGATAGCCCAGAATCTCCTCGATTTCCGCCAGTCGATCAGTCTTGGGATCTGTCATAGGCTGAGATCATACCGGGAAATGAGGCTAGGAAGCTAGGAAGCTGGGAAGCTGGGAAGCTGGGAAGCCGGGAAGCTTTCAAACTTCACCCTTCAAACTTCAAACTTCCCCCACACTGTCGCTTCACCCGAGCGACAACACGCTCCATCCTCGCGAGAATGTTCTCGCTGTGTGTACCGGGCCAGAAGACACGCCGGCACCGCCCGCACCGTTTGAACCGCTCGGCGTTTCCCAGAACATATGGGGGAACGTCTTCGGCAACCTCATCCCTCCCCTGCTCGACCAAGGGACCGTTGCAGTGGCTACATCGGCTGTGTTCCAGGTCAGGCCGGACCTCGAGACGCAAACGGCACAGGACCTCAACCAGTTGATCTTCCAACTCGATTGAGCGCACCAATACCGTTCTCGGCCCCCTGGCAGCCAACTCCCGATCAGCGGTCAACAGCCACCGTCCCTCGGCCTCGGCCCTGGCGCCTACCTCATCATCATCGGCCTCGACCCCGGCGTACTCGCTGTCAAGGCCGAAGAACCGAAGCCAACGGCACAACGAACCCAGCATTGCGTCACACAGAAACCGCGGCTGTGTCGGGCAATCGTTCATGATGGTCACGCCTGCCGAGCAAATCCTGCACCGGATGGCGTGACCATTATCGCACTTCGACGACCCTCCTCCTGACTCTGCTCTCCCTTCGCGGTCTTTGCGTCTTTGCGAGAGAATTGTCTTCGAGACTGCGTTCCCATTGTCATTCGCGGACGGAGAGGGCTATTCTTCCTCTGTGATCAAGATTGGCATCCGTTCCCATTCGCTCCTTCTGGCCGACTTTTTTGTTTTGAAGCCGGAGGCTGGAGAATGAAGCGGCTTCGACTGGATGTCGCCGTAGCTGCAGTCGTCCTGATGCCCTTTGTAACCGTGGCCCTGGACTTTCGTTTGTCGTTGATTGTTCAGGCGGTCGGCATTCTGGCCATTGTTTTGGCGACCATTCCGGCCCTGGCAACAGCTCATGGAATGCGCCGGATCTTGGCGGCCCCTCGCCCAGTTATCTTCGGGATTGCGGCGGTTGCTACGGCGACAATCCTGGGTGCGACCATAGGCTTGGCCAGGGGTCACGCATTGGCCCATGTTACCGGACAAGCGATGTCGATGGGGTTGCTGCCCCTGGCGGCTGTCGGCGGTGTGGCGACGTGGCAGGGCTC
>Ga0164313_10005505_pt1 | contig 11202 bp, 11 predicted proteins | sample GuaBasSedimGuay4_FD_113735 | JGI IMG/M metagenome (GOLD analysis project Ga0164313, IMG submission 113735) | Subseafloor sediment microbial communities from Guaymas Basin, Gulf of California, Mexico - Guay4, Core 4569-4, 0-3 cm | ecosystem: Environmental > Aquatic > Marine > Hydrothermal vents...
CAGAGCATCCATTTGCAGCAAACAAAGTTTAATCTTAACGATTAAATCAAGTTTGAAAGAGCCCCGGTTTATCCGGGGCTTTTTTTTTGCCTGGCGCAGGAGCCCTCGCCTAGGCGAGGCAGTGTATGAATGTATAAAAATACAATAATACTGCCCAGCTTAGGCTAGGGCTCCTGTCGCAAAAAGGTCCTAAGCATCTTCAGCTAATTCCAAAGATCGATAGTCAGAATATTCCTTAAACTTTTTCTGCAAAGCCTCCCTTCCTGTAGTTTTATAGAGTTCATGAAAGCTAGACCAGGGCCAATCATGCAAATCTGATACATAGCCATGTTTGACTGGGTTATTTAGTAAATAACATAGGCGGATGTTGTAATCCTTTTTATCTCGAGGACAATAATCCCAGTAGTTGTACCAGACTTTTTCCTTGGTGGGTAAAGGCGTTGCAATTGATTGTGCGCTAAGATTATGAACCTTATTGATAATTTTACTTAAATCCTTTCCTTTCTTGCTTTGGCAGAGTACATGGTAATGGTTATCCAGAATTACCCAGGCATTTAATGACCATTTATACTCGGCAAATACTTCTTGTAAGAGTTTAATCAGCTCTGTTTTGATTGTATTGTTTAATATTCTGCGATGTTGCCAGGTAGCTGCAGTAATAAAGTACGCCGTATTGTCACAGTATATATGCTGAGGACGTGTAGCATTTCTGGATATTTTCATTATGTTGCATAAGTATTTTTCAGCCTGATTTATGCAATTGCCCTGCCTAGGCAGGGACTCCTGATATAGGAGCCCTCGCCTAGGCGAGGCAGTGGCAGGCCTTGTTTGTAGCAAATCTAGCAGCAACAACTACCGTCACTGGAATTATCTTTATGTGCACTGCCCTTAGTCTGAGCAGCTGACCTTAATGAACCAGGCTCAAGGCTCCATTCTTTAGCTTCTGTATTCTTTGCCGGTGCAATACCAATAAAATCATTAGTATAGGCCTCGCTGGTTAATAATTCATACATTTTATCTGAGACTGCCATGCGCATGCCTTTAAAATAGACATAACCTTCATCATCATAGACTTCAGCATAAGGACCACGATAAATAACAGCATGCCCTTTATCTTGCGCTGATTCTTGTTCTGGTTTAATGGCGGTAATGGTTACCGAACGAAACTCAATGCCTTCAACCACTTGCCACGGCTCGCTTTCCCATTTGTCATAGGCAACAGCAACAAACCCTGCATTTACAAATGCTTCCAGAAATTCATGCTCTTGCAAAGCGCCTGAAATACAGCCGCTCCAAAGGTGCTGATCTTTTTTTAAATGCTCGGGGACAAATTCGTCACTGACTATATCGGAAATAGCAACTCGTCCACCTGGTTTTGTAACCCGGAAAATTTCATTGATCAGTTGCTCTTTATCGCTATCGTGCACCAGGTTTAATACACAATTAGAAACTACTAAATCGACCGAATTATCTTCAATAAGTGGCTTTTCTTCACGTTGCTTCTCTTGCCAGTTGCGTAATGAGATAACATCCTGAGAGCTATGAATAGGGTTTTCAGCGAGATGAGCATCTAAGGCACTTAAGTCGAACGCCAGATCCTGAATTTGACCTTTAACAAATTCAACGCGGTCAGAGCCGATTTTATCAGCCATTTCAGGCTGGTATTTGCGAGCCAGGTCGAGCATGTCATCATTCATGTCCACGCCAATAACTTTGCCTTGTTCGCCGACTAATTGTGCAGCCATATAGCATATTTTTCCTGAGCCGGAGCCTAAATCCAGAACTACATCACCTGGCTTGACATAGCGAGAAGGGTCACCGCAACCATAGTCTTTTTCAATAATTTCCTGGGGCAAAATGGCTAATAATTCGCGGTCGTAATCGACGGGGCAGCATAAATCAGCTTGTTGTGCCTCGGCACCTTGCGAGTAACGTTCAAATACACCGGTTTCGACAGACATAGATTTTTTCCTTTTTTGAAAGAGATTGATAAATTAGTTTTGTGGTTCTAAGGGAGCTGGAAATAAATAAGCATCCAATATAGGGGGAGAGTTTTTGTTTGTATTCTGTTGTGTAGCAATAGGCGCATAGCAGGCTACGTAACTATTGCTACACGGCAGAAGATGAACAAAAAGGCCCATTAGATTGGATGATTATTTTTTTCATCTCCCTAAGCTAAAGAGCCCCCGCAGCTGCTACCTTGGCCTGCAGTACAGCCATAACAATGCTGGCGTACTGCAATGCTGGTTCCTTGCAACTGTGATAAATCTAACTCAGTAAAATAGTGCTTGTGTGATCTAGAACCTAAAGGTAAATCCAGCATCTGGTTAAAATCACAATCATAAACAGTGCCTTGCCAGTCTATGCTTAGCGTGTTTTTACACATGAGGTAGTCTAGGTTTTGTGCGCAGTAGTTGTCTTTGAGTAATTTTATATATTGATTAAAATTCCCTTTGCTTATTAGCGTACTGCCAAAGCGCTGGATTGGCATATTGGCTACAGCATAAAGCTGGTTAAAGTGTATGCCATAATGAGTCAATAGATGCTCTTTATAAGCTTTTTCCAGTTCTGTCTGATCAGGGGGGAGTTCAGCGCCTTGCGGATTAAACACCAGGTTTAATATATAAGAGCTATTTTCCAGGCCATAGCCTAAATTATTAAGCGCCTTTAATGCGGATAAGCTCTTGGCAAACACGCCTTTGCCACGCTGGGCATCGACATTATCTTCAAGATAGCAGGGTAGAGACGCAGTAATTTCAACCTGGTTGTCAAACAGGAATTGCGCTAAATCTTCATAACCTGGTTCTTGTAAAATAACCAGATTACAACGATCAATGACTTTTATGCCCTGCTGACGAGCAGCTTGTACTAACTCCCGGTAGTCGGTATGCATTTCAGGCGCACCCCCGGTTAAGTCCAGAGTATGTATATTAGGGTAGCGACTGAATAGAGCAATAATTTTGTCTATATTTGTTTTACTCATTAGCTCTGTACGAGTAGGGCCGGCATTCACATGACAGTGTACACAGCTTAGGTTGCATAAATAACCTAAATTAACTTGTAATACTTCTACTGGATTACGGGCTATTGCCGGAAAGTCACTGGGTTCAAGATAAGGGAGTGTGTCGTGCATTTCCTAGTTTTCGCTAAAATAAATATTGGCATAGTAGCTGATAGCGCTACTTGCAGAGTTATCGGTATCAGTCATAATGGCGATAGCATCAATATAACGGATATCATTGCCAAAATGGCTGTTTAAATCTGTCAATACATTACGTTTTTCTGTATACCACTGTTTCGCCTGGTCAGTATTGGAACGCACAGCTATCATCATGACATTATTACCTGCAAAAGGGTTGGCCCAGGCTTCATTTTTTGGGCTATGATTTGCCCAGACATAATTAATTGCTCTGGTTTGCCAGAAAAACCACTTACCCTCAATAATGAGGTAAATTCTGGCGGCAAAATCATCGCCCTGTTTGCTTTGTTCATTATCGATGGATGGTTTTTTATCGACACGCCAGGACCAGTTTAAATAAGGCGTTTTGTGTAAATCAATTTGAATTTCCTTAAATAAACTGGATGCAGAGCTGGAACTTTTTGCTTGCAGAGCCTTTTCCTTATTCAGGGATACCACTTGATACTCTGTGTGTGCCTTAAATGATTTAACTTGCCAGTCACTTAGTGATGGATTGTCAAAGTGACTGATATAGACAGGCTCAGCATAACTGCACAGAGAGTATAGGTAACAAACTATCAATAAATTTAGTTGTCGCATGGTAGTGATATCTGGCAAATAATATTGTTAGTCGATCTTGTTCAGGAAACCTTGCAAATACACCGATAAAATTAATTTGGAGCTACTGTGATTTCTGTGAAATAGTGAATTATACTTTGCTTTAGCTTTGTGATGGCAATAACTTCCAGGTAATCAAGTCCAGGCTTAAGTAGTAAGTTGTATGACTATCCTGTACAGTTTCATTCTGAACTAATAATTAGAAACGATAGCTGTTGTATGATTCCTATTAGAGATACCGCTCCCTGTTATACTCGCCCTTATGTTACCTGGGGGCTAATGTTTCTTTGCATCACTCTGTTTTTGTTAATAGAGTTCTCTCCTGACCGATTCCATCGTTATGTAATCTACATATATGGCATGGTGCCTAATCGCTATTCTGACCCTGAGTGGGCGATCGCCATGGGGTATCCTGTCGATTATTACTTTTCTTTTATCAGTAACCTTTTTTTACATGGTGGCTGGTGGCATCTGATTATGAATATGTGGTTTTTATGGATTTTTGCAGATAATGTTGAAGACAGGATGGGGCATGGGCGGTTTGTTGTTTTTTATTTGCTTTGCGGGGGTATTGCCACCGTTATACAGTGGTTATATACGCCTAACCTCGTGGTGCCCGTCGTTGGAGCCTCGGGAGCAATTGCTGGTGTTTTAGGCGCTTATTTTTTTCTGTATCCTTATGCAAAAGTTGTACTCTGGATCCCCATTTTATTTTTGCCTATCTTTGTCGAGGTGCCAGCCATCGCCTTTATCGGGATCTGGGTAATTTTTCAGATGTCCAAGGTTACAACAGCGATGATATTTTATGAGGGAGCGTCAGATGTTGCATTATGGGCGCATTTAGGTGGATTTGTTGCCGGATTTTTGCTATTTCGCTATTTTCTTAGAAAAGATTATCCCGCATAAATTGCTTTAAGGTATAATATTCCAATAAATTTTAAAAAGCCTCATCTAGCAGATCGTGATTTGCTTTGAGTTATTCCCAGGAAGTTAATGCCAAAATGAAAAAAGTTAATATTGCCTTAGTCAGGCTTATCCAGTTTGTTGTTTTTGTAATTTTCACATTTGTTGTTATTGTTTATTTTGGTGCAATGGTCTTGATCCCATTAGATGCACTAGTCATGATCAGCAAACTATTAAGTGTGGTAGGTATTAATACTTTTGTCGGGGCATTAATTGGTCTGCCAATTGTGGGTTATTTAGGCAAAATGGTTTATCAGACACCTGGCCTAATCGCTATGGTTGTAGAAACCGGTATTGATTTAATTAAAACAGGTAAAGATAAAGTTGAAGCATTTAACAGTATCGCTGAATCTATAAAATAATCAATATCAAAGCCTTTGCTTTGATGGCTATATAAAAGGCTCATATCTAATAGGTATGAGCCTTTTTTTGTGCTTATTAGTAAAGGGGTATATACAGCCTTACGTCCTGGCAGTGCATTTTTTGTATGCTGTAATTTATGAATATAAAATCACAATTCACAAGACATTCATTAAGTTATGACGAATATAACCTTATACAAAAAAAGGCGATACAAAAGCTGTTAAATGAAATACATCCTAAGCCACGGTCAATTCTGGATTTAGGGTGTGGTACAGGGAGCCTATATAAAGCTATAGACTGGCCGCTAGATTACTTCTTTGCCGTGGATTTTTCCGAACAAATGTTGGCCAAGCACCCACGTGCCGCTAATATTGAATGTAGGCTGGCTGATTTTGATAACCGCAGTTTGTTCGATGATTTGCAGCAGCGTAGTTTTGATCGCGTTATTTCGTCATCATCCCTGCAATGGGCAAATGACCTGGATGCAACCTTTAAAAATATTAACAATTTAAATGCGCCTGTAGCATTCGCTATTTTTACCGCCAATACCTTTAAAACATTATTTGCAACAGCCAGGATACCACCGTTATTACGCACAGTTGATCAGGTAACAACGCTTGCCAGGCAATATTTTGATGCTTCCTTTGAAACAATAAATTACACTTTAGAGTTCGATGATACCCATGAAATGCTTCGGTATATCAAAAAAAGTGGTGTAAGTTCCGCAAGGAATGTGCTTGATTATAAAGCGACCAAACAACTCATACGTAATTACCCTTTAAATTACCTTGAGTTTGAGGTGTTGTTTATTATTGAATAGAGCTGATGCGTAGTTGAAAAATACCCAAAAAACAGGCGGCTTTTTTGCGATTAAGTAAAATGTTAATCTGATCTTGCTTAAGAGAAAAGCTGTCGTAAATTTGTAAAGTAATTGAGGAGCCATTGATGTTAATGCTAATTTCTCCAGCAAAATCGCTAGATATGCAGGCAAGATTTCCTACAATAGCAAGCACTCAAGCGCGGCTTTTAGGGGATAGTCAATTGCTAATTGAGCAGTTACAGGATTTCAACCCTGAAGATATAAAACAGCTGATGGGGATCAGTGAAAAACTAGCTGACCTTAATTATCAACGCTTTCAGGACTGGAGGCTAACGGATGTAGTTGAGCAATGTCCTGCACTGTTTGCTTTTCAGGGAGATGTTTATCAAGGTTTAGCGACGGATACTTTAAGTGTTGAAGAAATTGAGTTTGCTCAGCAGCATTTACGTATATTGTCGGGGCTATATGGGCTATTGCGTCCACTGGATTTAATGCAAGCCTATCGCCTGGAAATGGGCACTAAGCTTATTAATGCTCGTGGGTCCAATTTGTATGCCTTCTGGGGTGACAAAATATCAGAATTAGTTAAAGCTGATATGCCAGAAGATGAATCCCAGGAACTGGTGAATCTGGCTTCAAATGAATACTTTAAAGCAGTTAAACCCCGGATAATTGGTGCCCAGGTGATTACTCCCGTTTTTAAAGATTTTAAAAACGGGCGATATAAAATTATCAGTTTTTATGCCAAGAAAGCTCGGGGGATGATGGTCAATTATGCACTCAAACATAAAATTACTCAGGCCGAAGAATTGAAAAATTTTACCAGCGCAGGGTATCGATATGCAGATGAGTTGTCAGATGTAAAACAGTGGGTGTTTATTCGTGAATCCGCGTAGGTTGGCTATAAATGAAAATGAAAGTTACCTGCGCCACATGACTTTTGCAAGCTTGCCAGTATTTTGTCCGCATCGGCGCTGGATTCGTTAGGGCCTTTAACATAATAAGGCATTTTATCTTTGCCATATTTATAGCGTGACCAGCAAAACCCCGGCTTTTGTTCGCCAAAGATGGTTTTTAAGGCATAGTAATCTTTATGGCTGCTAAAGCCAAGGTCTTTAGCATATTCGACAGCGCCGCTAATTAATTTCAAGGCGCAGGCGGGCTTTAATTTGCTAAAGGGGTAGTCCCCATGGGATTCAATAATACCAGGCTTAAATATTTTTTCGTATTCAGGCAGGGGCATGGTTTTAAATAGCACTTTTTTTACGCCTAAACAAAAGACATCAACGATAAAGGAAGCCACTGCTACCTCACCTTTAGGAGAGAGTCGCGTAATCAGAATATTACCGATGCCCGATGCAAATAAATTATTAGGCATAAGGCATTCATATAACGGGTTTTCCAGATAAGGTGTTATTTTTTCAATCAATAATGCCGATGAATTCGCCTTGCTTTGTGCGTTTCGCTTGTGTTTTTTTTGCTTTGCTTTTTTTTGTTTTTGTTGCTCAGTCAGGGCCATGATATATTTCTTACATTAGTGTTAAGTATTTTGTTCATTATAATATGTTTAATAAAGTATTATGCGGTCATGGCAAATTTCCTGGTAAGTTTATCGGGGAAGATAAATAAGGTATGGCAATTAGGTAAAGCATAAACCTAGAAAAATCAGTTGAGAGAATATGGAAGATTTTGCATTTTATAGTTATTTAACCGGGCTAATTGTTTTTTTATTGATATTGCCTCTGGCTTTCAGGCGTATCAATAAAAATCCTTTTGTCCCTCAGTTTATTATCGCCCTGATCGTTTCGATTCTCTGGATGGCTTATGTGGTATTTACCTTAAGCAATCCTGAATTTTTCCTTGCCGATACCTTTGCTCTGGAAACTCTGCGTAATGCTGCCTGGTTGTTTTTTTTGAATGTGGTTATTTCTACGCAATTATTTGCCGGGAAATATGCTTTTTTAAGAAAATCTAAAGCCTCTTTGTTATTGTTCGCCTGGCTAATATTTGTATTTACAGTTGAAATATCTCCACAAGCCCTTGACCTCAGCAAGCACTATCTGGGGCAGGATATTCGTTTATTTGCGCATTTAAGTTTTGCGCTGATAGGTCTGATGCTGGTAGAAAAATTGTACAGGGGTGTTGATAAGGAACGCCGCTGGGCAATTAAATACCTGTGTCTGGGTCTTGGAGCAATGTTCGCTTTTGATTTTATTATTTATAGTAAATCTTTATTATTTGGTCAGCTTGATTTCATGCTCTGGGATTCAAGGGGGGTAATTAATGCCTTATGCGCTCCTCTATTAGCGATTTCATTTAGTCGCTTGCAGGATGATGCAAATAAAGTAACCATCTCGCGAACTGTAGTCGTGCATACAACGGTATTGTTTGGGGCTGGTTTGTATATGGTCTTGATGTCTTTGGCTGGTTTCTACATAAAAAACTTTGGTGGTTCCTGGGGCGGAATTCTGCAAACCTTTTTTATATTTTTAGCCGTTATTTTTCTGCTGATTGTCTTTGCATCGGGAAAAATGCGTGCTTATATTAAAGTTTATTTTAATAAACATTTTTTTCAGCACAACTATGATTACCGCGAGGAATGGATCAAATTAAGTCGTGAAATTGCGAGTTTAGAATCTTTAGATGACCTGACACAGTTTGTTATTAAAACTCTTGCTGATCTGATTGGTAGTGCAGGAGGAGGATTATGGCTGAGCAATGGACAAGGGTATTTTTATCTGGCAGATGAACGGTCTTTAGGATTTAACACAGATGTTGTGCTGGAAAAGGGTGATAAATTTATACATTTCCTAAATGACAAACAGTGGGTGATTGATTTTTGTGAATACACCAATGATCCTGATATGTATGACAGTGTGGACTTATCTGCATGGACAAAATATAAAGGCATCTGGGTGATTATTCCTCTATTGCAGCAAAATAAAGTTATTGCCTTTGTGGTTTTAACGCAGCCTTTTGTCAGGCGGCCACTTAATTATGAAGAACATGATTTGTTAAAAACAGTAGGCATGCAATTAGCGAATGTACTGACATTAAGTAAAGTGACAGATGATCTGACGCGGGCAAGACAATTCGAAGCCTATAGTCGTTTTTCGGCTTTTCTGGTGCATGATATAAAAAATCTGGTTGCCCAGGTTTCAATGATTGTTAGAAATGCTGAAAATCATAAACATAACCCGGAGTTTATCGATGATGCAATTGACACTCTGGAAAATGTTGTCAATAAAATGGAACGATTATTAACCCAGCTTAAAAAAGGCCAGGGTATTGTTAAAAATAATTCTGCTATTATATTACAGGACATCTTATCAGACGTGATATTGCAGCAATCAGGCAACTTGCCTGCAATTAGTTTTGAGCGGCCACCAAAGGATTGTATGGTACTGGCTAATAAGCAGCGCCTGACCGCAATAATCGGGCATTTAGTGCAAAATGCACAAGATGCAACGCTGGATGACGGAGAGGTTAAAATGCATTTATCTTGTGAGCTTGGATATGCAATAATTACTATTACTGACACAGGTTGTGGTATGGATAAGAAATTTATCGCAGAGCGTTTGTTTAAGCCCTTTGATACGACTAAAGGTAATGCGGGGATGGGTATAGGGGTTTATGAAGCGCGTGAATACATAATAAGTCAAAAGGGTGAAATTTTAGTGCAAAGTGAGCCGGGTACTGGCACGGTATTCAGTATAAAATACCCATTAATGATGGCACAGGCATAAGCAATGGACGAAAAAAAAATATTATTGGTTATCGAGGATGACCTGGGCTTACAAAAGCAATTCAAATGGAGTTTTGCTGATTATGAGGTGGTCATCGCAGGTGATAGGATTGCTGGAATTGAAGCCTTAAGGCGGCATATGCCCGCAGTAGTTACCCTGGATCTGGGCTTGCCACCTGACCCTGCAAATGCCAGTGAAGGCCTGGCTACATTGAAAGAGATTATACAACTGGCACCTAAAACCAAAGTTATTGTGGTCACCGGTAATGATGATCGGGAAAATGCTATTAAGGCTGTCGCATTGGGGGCCTATGATTTTTATCAAAAACCCATTGATATTGATATTCTCAATATGATTGTCAACAGAGCGTTTCAGTTTGTTACTCTGGAGCAAGAGAACCAATTATTACAGCAGAAACCTGAACCTTTATCTGGCATTATTGCTGCCAGTGAGGTAATGCAGAAATTATCCAGAACTATTGAGAAAATAGCGCCTAGTTCCATTACTACACTGTTATTAGGTGAAAGTGGTACGGGCAAGGAAGTGCTTGCCCGTGCGATACATGAATTGAGCACACGTAATGAGCAGCCCTTTGTTGCGGTCAATTGCGCGGCAATTCCTGAAACATTGTTAGAAAGTGAATTGTTTGGCTATGAAAAAGGAGCCTTTACCGGAGCAGTAAAACAGACAAAAGGGAAGATTGAATATGCCGAAGGAGGCACTTTTTTTCTGGATGAAATTGGGGATTTGCCTTTTGCTCTGCAAGCAAAATTACTCCGCTTTATGCAGGAGCGTGTAGTAGAGCGCTTAGGTGGGCGAAAGGAGATTCCAGTTGATGTGCGTATTATCTGTGCAACCCATCAAAATATGCAAGACTTGATTAATGCGGGTGAATTTAGAGAAGACTTGTACTATCGTGTTAGTGAAATGGTGATTGATATCCCCCCATTAAGAGAGCGTGCAGGGGATGCCATGGTGATCGCAAAATCCTTGTTAACACGGTATAGTGAACGCGAAAACAAGGATATAAAAGGCTTTAGCACAGAAGCCAGACAAGCAATTGAAGCCTATCACTGGCCTGGTAATATTCGTCAGCTGGAAAATAAAATCAAACGTGCTGTGGTTATGTCTGATGATACTTATCTGGGTTTACAAGACCTGGCGATGCAAACTGAAAAAGCTGAAGAGCTTATATTGCCATTGAACTTGAAACAGGTAAGAGAGCAGGCAGAAACAGAAGCTATTAAAAGGGCATTAGTGCATGCAGAAGATAATGTCTCACATGCCGCCAAGTTACTAGGGGTAACTCGCCCTACCTTATATACCTTATTTAATAAATATGGTATTGAAGGACATCATATAAACTAAATCAAGGAATATCATGATACCGGTAATACTTTCTGGTGGATCAGGAACACGACTATGGCCTTTATCTCGAGGCATTTATCCCAAACAGTTTTTGCCTCTGGTTTCAGACAAAACTATGGTTCAGGAAACGGTGCTCAGGCTGGATG
>Ga0164313_10005506_pt1 | contig 11201 bp, 11 predicted proteins | sample GuaBasSedimGuay4_FD_113735 | JGI IMG/M metagenome (GOLD analysis project Ga0164313, IMG submission 113735) | Subseafloor sediment microbial communities from Guaymas Basin, Gulf of California, Mexico - Guay4, Core 4569-4, 0-3 cm | ecosystem: Environmental > Aquatic > Marine > Hydrothermal vents...
CGCGAGCTGGGTCATCTTGGGCCACAGCGAGCGGCGACAGCTGTTCGGCGAGACAGACGAGCTGGTCACCAAGAAAATGACAGCCGCCTTCGGTGCTGGCCTGGCACCCATCGTCTGCATCGGCGAGCTCTTGGAAGAGCGCGAAGCGGGCCAGACCCTCGCGGTGGTGACCCGCCAGCTGAAGGCGGTGCTCGACGAGCTGGTTGGCAACCCTGGGTTGGGCGTGGTCGCCTACGAACCGGTCTGGGCTATCGGCACCGGCAAGGTCGCCAGCCCGGAGGACGCCCAGGAGGTCCATGCCCACATCCGCGGGCTCCTCTCGGAGGCCTCTGCCGACCTGGGCCGCGACACCCGCATCCTTTACGGCGGCAGCATGAAGGGCACCAATGCCGAGGGTCTACTCGGCCAAGCGGACATTGACGGCGGGCTCATCGGTGGGGCCTCGCTCAAGGCCGACGGCTTCGGGAAGATCATCGAGGTTGCCTCGAAGCTGGCGCAGCAGGAAGAAAAGGATTAGCTTGTTCGGCCCTTGCCGACAGGTGAGCTGAGCGAAGGATCCCGCAGATGCTTCAGTCGATGGTCAATGTGCTGCACATTACAGTGTGCCTCTTTCTGATCTTGGTGGTGCTGTTGCAGCAGTCCAAGGGCGGTGGGTTAGGTGGAGCCTTGGGCGGCGGCGCCGCGCAGGTCTTCGGCGGCCGTGGCTCGGCCAATTTCATGACCCGGCTCACCTCCGTTGCCGCTTTCGTGTTCATGATGACCAGCATCGGCCTCGCCTATATGTCGTCCGCTGGCGACCGTGAGATGAAGGCCTTCGACCGACTGCAGCAGGACCGGTGAGCAAGAGGATCGCTTGGGGCGTGACCGCAGGGCTCGCAGCAGCAGCCCAGCTCTTCGTCGCGTGCACTTGGACCACCACACGCCCGACCATCGAGGCGCCGGTGCCGACCTCCCCTGGGGCCACCGATCCGTCGGGTCACTTGCCGCTGGACCCGCCGACCGAAGCCCCGGACGCGGCCGAGCTGCCGGGCACGCCCAGAGTGCTCATCCAAGATGTCGTGGGCGCGACGCCAGATCAAGTGGAGAGCATTTTCGCTGAGGTCGCAACACAGATCAAACAGTGTGAGCTCCGCACCTCCGGTGTGGTTCGGGTGCGGGTCAAGGCCAGCGACGGCGACGTGAGGACGACCCTTCAGTCGACGAGCAACGACACCGCCGTCGACCAGTGCGTGCTCAGCGCCGTGGCCTTGAACGTCGACAACGCCCTCGAACCCTCGACGAGCCCGTCGGAAGCCTCACCGGATCTCGAGTCGGTACTGACCATCAGCTGGTAGCGCTGGGGCCGGGAGAGCCCGTCACGGGCCCGCCGTCACGATCACGCCATCGACATTGCAGGACTCCGAAACAGCGCCTGCCGTGCATTCGAAACGAATCGCGAAGCCAGCCTCGTTTTCTGCACCGGGGGGTAGGCTGAACGCCCGGTGGACATAGGCCGCGTCATTGGCACTGGCCGAGCCGGTCTCCTCGACATAGATCCACGTGACCCCGTTGAACCACCCGGCACGGAACTCGTCAGCTCCGTCGATCCCGAGGAGTCTCCGGTCGTACTCCAACCGGATGTTGGTGTGGCCCACCGTGCTCACGACCGCCTCCATCGTGCTGGCCGGGTCGGACGTGGTCGTGGGCACGGCGCGACCGGCCACCGCGCCTGCGTTGGGGGTCGAGGTAGAGGCTATCCAGGGATCGCCGGGACCGCCCAGCGTCCATGCCGCCAGGGTGCCGCTCTCGAACTGATCTTCGAACAGCACGACGACCGTACCGGTGCCGCCACTGCCTGCGGTCCCTCCACCACCCCCAGCGGCACCGCCGCTGCTGCTGCCACCTAAGCCGCCCGTGCCAGCGCTGCCTCCCGCTGCCGTGCCTCCGCGACCGGCGTCGCCCCCGTCGTTGCCTCCTCCGGAGCTCGTACCGCCGGCCCCAACCGCGCCGGCTCCGGCATCGGTGCGCACGGCGTAGTCATCGTCGAGCCCCAAAATGGAACTGCAACCCGCGGTCAGCACGAGCACTGCAAGAACAGAACGCACCTGGTTACGGTAGCAGCACATCGGAGCCTGGAATAGGACGCGCGGACGTTCCTCGGGTGTGCATCGCCTGCTCAGCCCTGCCACCACGAATCGGCGCAGGCGGCGTCCTCGGTGGTGTCGATCTCCATGTAGCCGCCGTGCATAGAGAGGCAGTGGAGCGACTCGCCGGACTCGATCATGTGCTGCAACAGGTCGATCAAATAGGCTTTTTGGAAACTACGGCCATCGCGGAAGACGGGCTGGTTCGAATAGACCTCAGCGGCCTGATCGAAGGCGTCCACAAAACGCGCCGCCCCGGCGGCGGTCAGACGCATGACGCCGATGAACTCGCCGCTCGCCTGGTCGGCCGGGATATGACGGGACAGCTCGATGATTCGGTCACCTTCCGCCCGAAGCTTCTCGGCATCATTCTCCGGGTGCTGGCTACGATCCTGGTAGCGTCGGCGCCAGTCGGTATCACAAACCAAAGTGATGTCGTGGGGTGAATCCATCAGCCGAGCGATGGCCTCGGAGCGATAAACGATGTCAGCATAGCTCGATACGAACCCCTCGAGCAGGTGCTGACGAGCACACATCAGCGACAACAGGATGTTGTTGTTCGCCCAATCTTCGTTTTCCACGTAGCTGAGCTCGGGATAGGCCGCCCGAATGACCTCACCTTTGTAGCCGCAGATGTAGACCGTGTCGGAGCGCTCGAAGCCGCCAGCCGCCAGGGCCGTCAGGATGCTCTCGAGCATGGGACGCCCGAGGATGGGCACCATGGTCTTGGGGATCTGGTCGGTCAGATGCTCGAGACGCTTACCCCGCCCGGCTCCGATGATGATGGGCTTCATCAGCTCGGCGTAACGTTCTTCGCGACAAAAAGCCAACAGGCGGCACCAGGGCCGCCCGTTGAATGGTCAGTGGCTCTACAGCCTCTCGATCACTGATCGAGCGTGCATGCGTTGAGCTCGTTGACGCACTGAGTGGCTGCACAGGTCTGACAATCCACGACCGTACCGCCACCGGCACCACCGCCGCCGCCGGCGCCACCGCCGCCACCGGTGCCCGTTCCGCACTCCTCAGCGCACTCGGTCGGGCAGTTGGTGCAGGTGCACTCACTCAGGTCGTCGTAGAGGTCTGACGACGTGCTGCACAGGTCTTCGTATACGACCTCCAGATCGAAGAGCATGTCGTAGCAAGAATCGCAGTCGCCACCGCCGCCGCCAGTGCCGCTGGTGGTGCCACCGGTACCACTGGTGGTGCCACCGGTTCCGCTGGTCGTGCCGCCGACACCGCCGCCACCTGCCGAGGTGTCATCCGTTACGGTACAGGCCATCGACAGCGCAAGCGCCGCTGTGGCACCAAGCCCCAAGTAGATATTCCTAATCATTCCGTCCTCCAAGGTTCAACACGCGTGTTGGATTGTTCCCCTAAAAACACACCTGCCCACGTTGGGCGACGAGGTGCACTCCACACCGCATGTCACGGGCCATGGAGAGGGGCCAAGTACTCTTATTAAGGATGGGCAATGGGGCTCGACCCCAACCCGGTTCGCTGTATACAGTATCGCTCAAACATAAGCCGTTCAAATTGAACTCAGCGTCAATTCTGGCGCGTCCAGCTGGGCGGGGCAACTCCTCGGCAGCGCCTAAGGGGGCTGATGGGGGCCTGAAGCACGATTCCGACTGGCAGACGTGCTTTTAACTTCTCATTTCACGATGGAGCGCTAGACTGCCCGTCCTTTTGGACGCCCCGTCAAGGAGCGTCCTACGCTCCAAGCGTGCCTGGCGGCTCTCCCAGAGAGCTTCCCCGTTTCGTGCGCTCCGAAACGGAACGGTGCTGAGGAGCTTTGGCCGAGTCTCTCCGACCAAATCACCGCAGACCCCTGAGAGCGCAGACAGGATCATCGAGATGAACAAGCACCCCGGAATCATTGGCACCAAACTGGGCACGACCCAGCTCTTCCTCGAAGACGGCACCATGGTGTCCTGCACCGTGATCCAGGGCGGTTGCCGCGTCGTTGGCAAGCGCACCCAGGACAGGGACGGCTACGACGCGCTCATCCTGGGCATCGGCGAGCGCAAGGCAAAGCACACCACCAAGGCGCTGCGTACGTCCTTCGAGAAGGTAGGTCAGAAGCCACCTCGCGTGGTCCGCGAGATGCGCACCTCCGCAGAGCACGCGGCTGGTTTCGAGATCGGCCAAGACGTGAAGCTCGAAGAGATGTTCGAAGAAGGCCAGCTGGTGGACGTGCAGAGCCAGTCAAAGGGGCGAGGCTTCACTGGCGTGGTGAGGCGCTACAACATGGCCGGCGCTACGTCGAGCCACGGCGCCCACGAATGGACCCGCCACGGCGGATCCATCGGTACGACCACGACACCGGGCCGCGTCCTAAAAGGTAAGAAAATGCCAGGGCAGCACGGCAACAAGACCAAGAGCGTGCTCAACCAGAAGGTCGTCAAGATCATCCCCGAGAAGCAGCTCATGCTCATCGACGGCAGCGTGCCTGGCGCCCCTAGCGCCATCGTGCGCGTCTGTGGTGCGGTGAAGAAGAGCGGCGGTCGACCGAAGAAGTAGCCGAGGCTTTGAGCCATCGCCGGTGGCCTGGAGAGGCTGATGGCACGCCACCACAACCGCCGTCGCAACCCTTACGCCAAGCCTGACGCCTTGACCCAGGCGGCGCGAGCTGCAGGCTATACGGCCCGCAGCGTCTTCAAGCTGGAGCAGATTGATCAGCGCGTGAGACTGCTGCGTCAGGGCCAGCGAGTGCTCGACTTGGGCGCCGCGCCAGGCTCCTGGTCCGCCTATGCCGCCAAGCGCATCGGTCCTGCGGGCCAGCTGGTGGCTATCGACCTGAAGCCCTTGAAGCAAGTGCTGCCCGACACGTGCCAGGTGATCATCGGAGACGCCTTCGATGGGGCGCTGCTGGAGACGGGTCCGATGGGCGAGCTCGCCCCTTACAGCGTAGTGCTCTCCGACATGGCGCCCAATACTACGGGCGACAAGGCTACCGACCAGATCCGTAGTCACCAGCTGTTCATGAGAGCTCTCGAGCTCGCCACCACCCTGCTCGAGCCAGGCGGCAGCTTCGTGGGCAAACTGTTCATGGGCGGCGATTTCGGCGAAGCTCGGGACGCGCTGCGAGCACGCTTCACCACCGCGCGAACCATCCGGCCCAAGGCAGTGCGTGACGTGAGCTACGAGATCTACCTCGTCGGTCTCAGCTTGAAGGATCAGTCGGTGCCAGCGTCTTGAAAGGTGGCGCAGCCGTCGACCCGCTCAGGTCGGCAACCCTCACATTCGGTCTCGAACTCGAGACACCGGTACTCGTCGGCGACCTGCCAATCCTCGCCGCATATGTCCTCACCGCTCGAGCGGCACACGTGGAACTTCACCGTAGTGCCATCGACGCACTGAGCGATGATCCCCTCTTCGCAAGCGTTGATGCGGCCGCACTCGAGATCAGCGCAGGTCACGTCAGGCCCCTCTTGGTTCTGGAGGGAGCAGGCGGGGGCCAAACCGCAAGGCAAGGCCACGAGCACCCCAAGCAAGGCTAGGCGGCGGACGACACAGGTCATGGCTGGGCCTCCGTCTTTTGAGGAACGGACCCGGACTTGGGGGCCACCCCGTCAAGCGGCGGCTCGGTTGCGATGACGGCGCCTGCCCGCTGCTCGAGCAACCAGCGCGCCTCATCGGCATGGCGACCTTCGGGGAACATCTCGAGGAAGGCGGACACCGGAGTGCAGGCCTGAGTGTCCTCTGGCGGCGCGGTGCGGCAACGCTCCAGGTCGATGCGGCTCCACACGTTCTCTTCCCGCTCGCCATCCAAAACCAGGTGAGCATCCCGAATGGATGCCATGTCAATTTCGCCGACCGCTCGACCGGCGACGATGACGGTGATGGTCTCGTGGCTGTTCGCGAGAGACCGAGGAATCGCGCGGGGCAGATCAATCTCCAACATCCCGTCGGCATCGGTGCTGAAGGACCCGGCGGTGGTCGTCCCAACCTTGAGCTCTACCGACGTGCGAATGGGCCCGGTCGGCTCCTCACAAGGAACGTTGGCCTCCACCGTCTCGCCCCGTCGCGTGGTGACGCTCTCTTCTTCCTCCCCCGCCGCAGCTACCCTCAACATCTGCACCACCGGAATGAGGGTGAGCAAGCCACCAATCGAGGTCAGGATGACACCGCCGACCATGGCCCCGTCCTCACCGACCGAGTTGTACTGACGAGAGTTGCGGTCGTCAGGGTAGACCTCTTTGGCGTCGACGATCATCGCGATTCCCGTGGCGAGCGGGATGGCGCCGAGGCCGAGGATGATGAATTCCTCGATCAGATCCTCGTCCGATTCGCGAATCTCGACGACCCTCACCCGTTCTTGCTCGACCAGATCGCACCCCTGCATGGTCTGCACCACGAGGGTGGTATCTCGCAAGCGTGTCTGCACCCGAACGCTGGGGCCTGGAATGACCTCGCGGGTTCGCGACAGGACCGTCTCGTGGGTGTCGACGGTCTGAAGCCTGATGCTGTCACAGCTGGTGCTCGCCACGCCTAGGGCGAGCAGGGTGACGCCAGCAAATGCATGACGTGCCATGGATGGAATACGAATGGTCACGCGTCGAGCTTACCGATTAGCGACGAATGGTCGCTGCGTCTAGCGACCAGCACCGCTCATGGGTGGACGTAGACGAGGGTGCCCTGCTTGAGCGACAAGGCGGCATGCCAGCCCGCAGGCACCTGGGGATCGGTCCAGCCAAACAGCCAGGCCGCGTCCACCGGGGCCAGATTGACGCAGCCGTGGCTCCGAGGCGTGCCAAAGTCATCGTGCCAATAGGCACCATGAAGGGCATAGCCTTCGGTGAAGTACTGAACGAATGGCACATCCCGAAGGTCGAATTCGTCACCCCGCTCGTCGCCATCCATGGTGACGCTCACATGCTTGGTGTGGATGAGAAACGTCCCCTGGATCGTCGCGTGGCTGTCGTCGTGGGGCGCCACTCCGTCCGCTCCGGTAGAGACGAGAGTCGCATAGACCGGCTCGGTGCCTTCGTAGGCGACCAACGCTTGGCGCAAGATGGACACGTCCACCCATTTCTTGCCTTGCCGTGCCCAGCGCGGCGCCTGGCGAAAGCGATCGATCCGGGCGACCTTGCGGGCTTTGAGCCAGCTTCCGTCGGCAACCTCGAGATAGATCTCGCCACGACGGTGCAAGGTCTGACCGGTGAGGGCCAGGGCAGACCGCCGAACGAGCTTGCCGCTGATGGCGAGGGCGCCTGATGCCTGGTCGACGACATAACGTCGGGCATGACGAGACCGCACGACGGCAATGGGCAAGGTGAATTCGTCACTCAAGCGCACCCCTCGCATGGACGAGGGCTTGACGATGCGGGTCCGGTCCAGCGGCAATAGCGCCATCTCGGTCGTCAGCCCGAAGCGGCGCCCGCCTTGGTCATAGGTGCCTAGCAGGGCGAAGCCAGATCGGACGCGGGCGCGACCGAGCAGCACGGTCGCCGCGCCGCGCCGCGCCCCACCGAGCGCTGGCAGCACTTTGCCTTCCTGCATCAACTCGGGGATGGCGTCCGGCTCAGGCGGTGAAACGTAGTCGGCGTTCTTGGTCAGACGCTCGTGCTTGCGCAACAGATAAGGGCGGCTCGGCTCGGCTTTCTGCTGCTGCTCCACCGTGGGAAGCCGCCCATAGAGCGGTGGCGTCGGAAAGCGGGACATCGCATAGAGATAGGGCAGGCCCTCGCTGCCAGGACGCTTGGTGGCCAGCCGGGCCACCGGGTGATTGGGATCGATGGTGGCGGTAGAGCCGGCACAGACGAAGCCCCGCGGTTCGACCTGATACCACCCGCGCTTGCAGCCTCGATGGGTGGCCGCTTCGGGCTGTCGGCTGACGATCGAGCCGGCGCGCAGGTAGCCAAGCCGACGACTACGCCAGCGCGGTTTGGCGAAGATCCAGGTCTCCTTGGCGACGCTGACCAACACCGGCCGGTCGTCAGAATTGGCCGTCGCCGACCGCTCGGGCTCGCCATCCCCCGAGTCATCAGTGTCATCGGCAGAACCCTCGGCAGACTCATCGGAAGGCTCGGTGCTAGCCCGCTCGTCCTCCGTCTCCGCTGGCGGAAGCTCGCCCCAGTCGGCGTCGCTGGCCAGCGGGTCGGCTGGCGCTGGCGCTTGGCCAGGCTCCAGTCCTGCTCCCAGCGCGACGCCCCCCGGCGAGCCCATTACGCGACTAGTGGCCTCTGCCAAGGCAGGGAGTGCCGTCGCCGCCCGAATCGGCACGACCTGCGAGAGACCCACCTCACTGGCGGCCAGCCGAGAGACTCCCTCGACAACCTGCTCGAGGCTGGCACAGTCGAGCGTCACAGTCGCAATCGCAGCCGTCGCGACGAGCAGCGGTGTCCCCAGGCGCATCGCACCCTTTCTTCGCGGGGCGTCGTAGCGGCGCCGCCCGCCGTCCCTAGTGCGGCCCTAGATGAAACCGCCTTGGCTGGCCGTACCAGTCGACGGTCCAGGAGGCCAAGTTCCCCACCGCTCAGCCTCCGCGCTCGGAGCACTGAGCAACGGCCTGTCGCTGCCTACAACCCTTCAGGTGCCTGGAGATTGCTGGTGAGCACCTTGCACAAGAGGACGTCATCGGAGCAGAAGCAGGCGTTCATGCCTCCGTTGTCGAAGGTGAATGGACCGTCGAGTGTTTCGCCATCCAGATCGATGGGATTGCACGACAGCGCACAGCCGCTGATCGCCACTACCGCTGAGAAGTTGGCGATGCCGGCCCGGGCCGCGTGGGAGATCGCAGAGCGATCGATCGACAGCTCGGCAATGCTCAATGGAGTGCCAGCTACGACCATGCCATCGCCAAAGAGCGCGTCCGATTGCTGCGAGCGGGTGTCGTCGATGGTGCTCAGGCGCATCGTAACGATCGATCCGAGAACGGTCAGGCTGGTGACGTGGTTGCGCCGAATGGTCGATCCTTCGATGTCCGCCACCGCCGGTAGACCAAAGGCCTGCAGCTGGATCCCAACGCCGAACCCGTCGTCCTCTTCACGGGGCTGGGTGTCTTGAACCACCGAGTCGGTGAGGGTGAGCTCCGAGCCGAAGACAGCGATGCCTACCTCGTGATTGTCCGCCACGACCGAGCCCACCACGCGAAGCGTGGCGAGGTCGCCCGCCAGGCTGGGCTGGATGTCGATCCCTCGCCCAGGCAGGAAGAGGTCGGGCAAGCTCCCTCGGACCACCGAATGGGTCACCGTCAACTCACCGCCCATCATGACGACGCCGACCGATGCGGCTCCTTCAACGAGTGAGTCCTGAATGCGCAAACTGCACGGCGTATTGGCCTGGCTGAGTACGACCGCCGCATCGGCGGTGTCGTGGATCCAGACCCGGTCGATCAGCACGTCCACCGAGTCCTCCAGGAACAGCCCCATAGCGGGTCCCGTCAGGGCCAGCTGGTGAATCTCCGAACCGCTGGCGTCCTGGATGTCGACAGCCCACAACAAGTCGCCGGTAAGCTCGACGAGCTCTGGGCAGCGACCCCACAGTCGCACCGACTTGTCATGGATCATCACATCTTCCGGGTAGCTACCCGCCGCGATGGCAACGATGGCGTCAGCCTCGGCGGCGCCGATCGCCGGCTGGAGAGCTCTCCAGGGCCGCTCGGCTGTTCCATCGCTGTCACTGTTCCCATAGGACCCATCGACGTGCTGGGTGTTGGACTCCACCGGAATGCCAGCCCAGGGCTCGGAACCGCAGGGTGCCAAGAGCCGACATTCGGTGTCGCCAGGCACAGCGATCTCGCCACTCGCACATGGCTCGGCAGGCAAGATGGGATCACAGCCTCGGAAGTCGTTCGGGGCAAACCCATCGGGGCAAAGCTCAGCGGGCACGCCTGACGGCTGACAGTGTCCGTCCTCGTCGAGCGCCTCTCCGGCCGTGCACTCGGTGGCTGCGCCGCCAGATCCGCCGCTACCGCCGGCCCCCGTTCCTGGGTCCGTGGTGTGGACACTCGGGCCGTCGGTGCAGCCGACGACGAGCACCAGCAACGCGCTCAACAGCGGCGCAACGCGGCGCAGACCAACCTGGCTACTGCGGGCGAGCCCCATGAACCCAAAGGTACCACACCCCCTCGGCTCGACGCCGCAAGACCTACGAGGCGACACCCACAAGCTCATCCGGCAGGAGCGGAGCTACGCTGAGTTGCTGGTGCCGCCCACTGGAGCGCAGCGCCAATCCTTCGGGGCTAAAGCTCAGCCAGCTGAGCCACGTAGGTGATGCGGGCGAGCGGACCGCTGAGCGGGGCGAGCAAGCTCACCGGCGGCGGCGCCACGACCCCTGCGTATTGGGTGTGATCCACCACGACGTAATAGTGACCAGGACGCAGGTTGTAGGCCACCTTGGACTCCCGGCCGGGCTCCAAGACGGTAGCTCCCGCCACCGGTCCAGGGGGCGGACCGAGGGGCCGTCCTTGTTGGTAGGACTCGCGCCACAGGTCACCGATGTTCTTCTGGACCACCATCACGTCCACCCGCGGTCCCTGGAGGTGCATCTTCATCAGCAAGCGCTGGTCACTGTCGACGACCTCGAAGGGCCCGAGATAGTCGCGCTGGCCGTATTGGATCTCGATGCTCTCGTTGGCGAAGGTGTGGTTCTCGTCCTCGCTGACGTCGTAGGGTGTGCGAGGCTTCTGAGGGGGCTGGATGACACCGAGGGAGAAGCTCTTGGTTTCGGTGTCCCAGTTTTCGACCACCGTGAAGCCGCGCGTCAGCTCGCCGGCCACGATCTGATTGCCGAACAGGTTGGCGATCGTGCCCAAGGGGGTCATCTGGGTAGCCACATCAGCGATGCGATTCTCCACGTAGCCCAGCTCGAACTTGGGACCGTTGACGATGCGGTTCACCTTGCCCCAGACGTAGAGGTCATCCTCACCCATGTAGAAGTCAGGGCGATACTCTACCGACGCGGAACACTGAAACCCGACCCGTCCTGAAATGGTCGTGGTGGCATAACCGGTGCCGATGAAGTTCACGACGACGGTCTGCTGATCGTCATTGACGTCGACCGTGCAACCGGTGGGGAAGAAGCGACCAACCGCCGGACCGCGGTCCTGCGTCCTCAGCCCGACGCCATTCTTGA
>Ga0164313_10005507_pt1 | contig 11201 bp, 1 predicted proteins | sample GuaBasSedimGuay4_FD_113735 | JGI IMG/M metagenome (GOLD analysis project Ga0164313, IMG submission 113735) | Subseafloor sediment microbial communities from Guaymas Basin, Gulf of California, Mexico - Guay4, Core 4569-4, 0-3 cm | ecosystem: Environmental > Aquatic > Marine > Hydrothermal vents >...
GGATGACTGCCGCCGAGGGGACCGCAGCTGCGATTGTGACGTCGATAAGCGTCTCGCTCTGGTTCCCGGCACGGTCCTCTGCTGACAGCACAAGCGTATAGGCGCCATCGTCGGGCAGCGGGTCCCAGGTAGAAAGTGGGCCTGCCGTTTCTTGAAAACCCTGACCGAGCAGTGTCACTGCGCCACCTTCTGCGATGGCGTCGAGCTGCCAATAATCCAGCGTCGGGTCACTGATCTGGCCCTCGACGGTTGTCGGGTCGCCGAGCACTGAGCCGTCAGCAGGATTTGTCAGAACAACCTGCGGCGCCGTATTGTCGATGACAACCGGCAACCGGGCTTCTGCGCTCAGACCCAGCTCGTCCGTTGCCGAAAGACGTAGCATATAAGGACCATCAAACAGCCCAGCCGCGTCCCATCGATCTTCAACGACACCTCCCGCGGGCATCGAGACGCCCGAGCTGAAGTCGACGAAGTCGCCGTCCTGAGGATCGTGCCCTGCGGCAACCGACCACCGGTAGCTCACCAGGTGGTCCTCTTCGACTCGGGCGCGCAAGAGGACTCGTCCCCCATCGGTTCTCATCGTCTCGCCGGCCGAAGGAGAGAGCATCAGAATCGAGGGCGCCGTCGAGTCGACCGTCAGATTCAAGGGCAGCTCGGCCGTGTTCCCTGCGCGGTCTGTGGCACTGAGCCACAGCTCGTAGGGGCCGTCGCCGATTCCGTCGAGCAGGGCGATTCTGGAGGTCACGAGCGACCCGGTACCGGCCTTCAGGGTCTGGGAAAAACCCGCCGGACCCGAGAGGGTCAGGAGGAAGCTCCCCGGATGCGGGTCGTCTGCCGTCACCACAACCTGGATCGGCAAACCGGACAGTACGTCCGCAGCCGGTTGGTGAAACTCCAGAGCCGGTGGTGTGACGTCGACCTCGACGGTGACGGACTCACTTTCTGTGGGCAGAACCTGTGGTTCAGCTGGGTCCTCGGCCTCAAGCACCACCTTGTATGTCCCGGAAGGCACGGCGACACCGTCGTCATCGGTCCCGTCCCAAATCAGACCATACCAAGAGCCCGGACCACCGTTCAGCGTTTCTTGCTCGAAGAACGTGCGAACGGCGGCGCCCTGATCATCCAGCACCCGAAGCGTAATGACAGCATCCTGGATCAAGATGAGGTCGATCTCCTCGGCATCGATCTGTCCGTCGCCGTTTGGTGAGATCATTGCGGGATCGGCGGAAAACGCCTCTACAAGCGCTCGTTCACGCAGAATCAACGGGATCGGTTCGCTGACGGTACGGTTGCCTGCCCTGTCAAGGGCTACAGCTCGAAGCAGGTAGGACCCCGGCTCGAAGCTGGAGGTTGCCCACACATCCAGGAGGTCCTGTTCGTTCAGGGTCTGCGTCAAACCACCGGCCACCTGGACCCAGCAGTCGTCACAAGCATCTGCAGAGCGGACCTGAATTTCCCAGCGCTTGAGGTTCTTGTCCTCCACTCGAGCCTTGACCTCGACCGTGGCACCCACCTCAGCGCCTCCGATCGGCTCACTGATCTGAACAACCGGTGGCGTCATGTCGAGCTCTACCGGGTCATTCCGGCCATGCTCCTGGTCCGGAATAGTCGCTTCGGCTACGGCGCCACACGAGGTCTCCACGTGCAGACTGACTGAGAACAAGCCATCCGGCAGCAATGCGCCCAGCGTATCCCGGCCGTCCCAGGCGAGGCTGATGGTCTCGTCTCGATCGGCTGCGCCCGACGCAACGTTGACGACCTCACCGGTCTCGAACGAACGGATTTCCGAGGTGTAGGTTACGGGGACGTTGGCATTGAACGTTACCTCAGTGGTTGTCGGGGCATCAGTATCGTTGGTCGGCGAGAACAGGCTGGGATACACCGCCAGGTCCAGATTATCAGGCTCTTCCCCAACATAGACATTGATCAAATCGCAGGCAGAAAGGCCCGCGTCGTCCCTGGCACGGACGGCCAGCTCATGGCGGCCGGGCGAGAGATCTGAGGCGTTAAATTCAAGGGGATCTCCGTGCTCAAGCCCATCGACGACCAATGCAGATTCGAGGGAAGAGTCCATGTTGTCGCTCGCGTCGATTGTGACCGAGACGACACCGTCGACGGGGCACAAAATCTCCTCGTCCAACGGTGAGAGAATCTGGACCTCGGGCGGAGTCCGGTCGATCGTCAGGGGCCAGGCCCGGGCGCACAGACCCAGAAGGCCATCACTACCGGGCGGATACTCGAAACGCTCCGCAATCGAGTGAGCACCCTCGGAAAGACCTGAGAAGTCCAGCGTCACAGTGCTTGCCGCCCCCGTCGGACTGTCAAGCCTGGCGACCACCGACCCGTCAACCGTCAGCTCATAAGCGAGCACGGGCGTGCCTACAGGATCCCCAGGGACAGAAATCCTGAGCTGTGCGGTTCCGCCCGCGGAGTAGACCTGCCCCCCGCTTTCGGGGAAGGTCCTCGATCCCCCGGTGGCGATCCCTACGGAATTGGGGCGGTCGTGCAGGCAATCCGCCGGTTGGAAGACAGGCGTCAACACAGAGCGTGAGAAAGAACCTACTATGAGGACCCGGTTCGAGTGCACCTGTCCGAAACGCGCCGTGGTACGAAGCTCAGGGTTGTCAGGCAGGGCGAAAAGCGCGCAGCCGAGCGTGCCCTCGGAGAACTGACCGGGCTCGAGCTTCAGGCTGACTTGTCGGAGCGTGAGCCACGGTGAGGCGGCAAATCTCGAATGGACCTGGAGCTCGATGTTGCCGAGGCTCTCCTCTCCCACATTGGTCACCCGAAAATGGAGACCGTCATCGTGCATTCCCTGCAGCTCGAGTACGAGAGGCTGTGGCGGTCGAAAACGGACAATCGGGCCGAAGATGTCCTGGCCGTCAGTGTTGCTCACCACCAGGCGCACCTCGTACGCACCGGCCGGCAGATCGGGATGGTCCCAGTAGACCGGAAGCAAGTGAACCGCGACCTGACGCGGGACCTCGGCTATCTCACCATCGACCAATACTTCATCCGTGAAGGAGACCTGACGGAGAATCGGCTCCTCCGCCACCTCGATGTCGCCCACCTGCCAATCGCCGGACGGAAGTCCCCCAATACCGACGGTGCGGAACTCAAGCAAAAGGTCGCTCGCGAGATTACCCCACACGGTGCTCTGCACAAGCAGCGTGGTGAAATCCGGATAGAGAATCAGACTTTCAAAGGCGGCGCCGACGAGGGGTTCGCCCTGATCCGGGATTTCCCCGACAAGCGGCCTGTCTTGCATGGTGCATCGGGTCGGGGCGTTGTTCCCGGTCGCACACATCGGCTCGGAAGGTGCGAGGCTGATGATCTCCTCTCGGAGGGTTCGTAACGCCTCCGAGCTATTGCCCGCGCGATCCGTGGCGACAAGCCGGAAGTCCTTCTCTGAAAGGAGCTCGCTGGGCATCTCGGGAAACGGAAACCCAACAGCCGGCAGATTGCCGCCGGCCCGGGCCAGCGTTGTCCACTGATCTTGCGTCCCGTGTCGTCGCGACTCGAACGACCACTCATTGGGATTTTCGTCCTGCATCTGGGCGGCAAGTGGCGTGACATGGCCGTTCCCCGGACTTCCAGGCGCTGGGCGGAGAGAAGAAGAGCCGATGTCGAAGGTCAACTGCGGCGGTGTGTCGTCGACGACGAACGGCCATTCTGCCCCGAGGTAGGTCAGGGTGTAGTGCCCGTCGGGGACCGGATTGCCGCTCTCGTCCGTGCCATTCCATGAAGTACTGCGCCCACCGAGCTGGTCGGCGGCGACTGGAATAGTTTTCACAGTGCTTTCGTCGTCGTCCTTGATCTCGAATACCAGGTTCGCCGGCCGCAGCACGACGTAGTGGAAAATGAGAGCATCCTTGACTCCAGGGCTGGAGACCGGAGAGATAAATCGATGATCCAAGGCGAGGTTCGCGATATCGTTGTCGCCGTTCCAAAAAACGGACTTCGTCACCGAGCGGCGATTCCCTGCGAGGTCGGCGGCACTGAGGCGCAGCAGGAAACGACCTTTCGCGGGTGGAAGCCACGTACCCCAACTTTCGCCGAACATCGGCTCGCCACTCGGGCTTCCCAAGGGGAAATACGAGCCCGGCAACTCCGCAGTGGCGAAGTCGACCAGGAAGTGGTCGAGATTGCGGTCGGTCGCCACCACCGAGAGACTGATCCCGGCGTTTCCGAAGAGAACATGCGGCTTGAGGTCGACCGTCAGGTTTCCGGCAGTCCCGATGACGTCCAGCACATCCGAACCGGGGAGGTAAATGTACTTGTCGAGAGGCGACCAAATCGGCGTTGCCTCGGCATCCGTCGGCGCGGGCAGCTCCGCCTGCTCGCCGGTCTGCCAGTTTCTCAGAGTCACGGGACCAACCACCCCGCCGGCATCTCCGCTGACGGCCAACAGATATGCATGTCCGTCGTTCGAAAGACCCAGGGAGTCGAAATCGGAGTCGATTTCTTCAGTCGACCACAGGCGTTCGCCTGCCGTGAGGGAAAAGATGCTCAACTTATAACCGTCAAAATCAACACAAGGTGAATCGTGCAGGAAAAAAAGACGGTCGTTGGCGAAGTCAACACTGATCCATTCCCCCCAGCCGAGGTCCGCTCCCTTCGCTTCTGGATCTCGTGAATCGTAGTCGGCCTCGGGACCGCCATCATCGCAGTCGGACGGATTGGGCCATCCCTCAGGGGACACGGCATGGATTTCTGGTGGCACCGTTTCCTGGGGCCTGATCAGAAAATACCGATGCTCGTACGGGGGGCCGTCCCCGGAGAACCCTGCCTTGACAAATACGTTCCGGCTGTCGGAGGACCAGAGCGCCCCGTCAAAATAGACACAGAGCCCCTCAAGGCCCCCGAAATACTCAAAAGGGTCAATTTCATAATCGACGCCAGGGTCATCAACGGACCGAAGCACCAGGACCACCTCGTCCCCACAACCCCAGTTCATCTCCAGAAACCAATGCCCGTCCGGCGACAGCGAAACTTCCGAGTTATTCATCAAGACACGCGTATCGACGATCGGCCCGGGATACCGGACAAGATCGATCACGTCAGGCCCCGAGCCTCTATCGATCGCTGAAAAGAGAGTCTCGTCGAGGGAAACCTCCAGGGGCCGAATTGGCAGGCTTCCGACGTCGACCACCTCGCCCCAGGCAAACCTGACCAGCCTCGGCGGAAAACCGGGGCGAAATTCGTTGAAGAACGCAGCGCCGTCTGCCGGCGAAAGGGCCATATTGTCAAAATCGAAAGACCGATCCGGCGTTGACCTCATGGTGGTCCGCAGAAAGTCCCCTGACAGGTCGTCCGTCAGCGGAATCCGGTTCGTGTCGACGACCACCGAAGCCGCCAGCGTCCCGCTTTCGACCGAATAGACACCATCGGGCACAACAGAGCCAGTCTCATCCCTTCCGTCCCACTGAGCCGAGTGCTGACCAACCGCAACGGCAATGGTTCGGATGAACTCGCCGAGGCTGCCGGTGACGATCAGCACATCGACCTCTTGGCGGAAGTAGAAGGTCACCGAGTCCTGCACACCGTCCCCGTTAGGCGAGCAGTACGGGTTGGAGAGGAAGAAGTCGGCGTCTTGAACCGCCAGGATCACCGGAGCGTAGTTGTTGTCGTAGCTCTGCTCGGGATCGCTCTGGTCGGCGTTGACCCGGAAGTGAAGGACGACCTCGCCCGCTGATTCCGGGGCTTGCCAGTCGATGTCTGTGGATGTCTGCCCATGGGCTGGAACGACGGCCAAAGGCGCAGACCCCAGGAGGCCCCAAAACTCATCGAGGAGATCCACCGTAGTGGCGTCTGCCGGCTGGTCGCCGCTATTCTCAACGGTCACGCTGAAAACCACGGCTTCCCCTGAGTGCGGGAACGGCGGTGTCGCCTGGACAGAGCCCGATGTCAGGACCAGATCGGGCAACGACTGGACGCCCAGTACGCGAAATGCCTGGTTGTCCTGCTCGTTGAACTCCTCGACCTCGTTGCCCAGGTCGATGACCAAGTAGACGAGGCGGTCCTCCGGTGCGTCCACAGTCCAGTTCCCGGCGAGGGTGGTCGTTTCTCCAGGATCAAGCCCTCCGAATGTCGACGACGCGACGACAGGACCTGAGCCAGGGTCGTCGAGACGAAGCTGGGCGGTGAACGGACCCGCGGAACTGATGCCGTTGTTCGTGATCTGACCGGACAAGGCAACGGAATCGCCCTGGAAAGACTGATCCGGGTCGAAGGTCAGAGACTCAGGGGATACCACGAGATTCGGCAGGTCGCTCGGGGTGATGACGATCGTCGTGACCGCGGCGTTGTTGTCCAGGTTGACGTCCTGGATCAACCCGTGTGGGTCAACCTCCAGGCTGAGGTTGACAGGCACGCCTGCGACGGCGGGTCGCCACGAGACCTGGATGTCCCGGGCCTCTCCAGGCGCGATGGGTTCACTGATTTCCTGCAGGGTAATCGTATGGGTTGTCAGGGGGCTGCCTGTTTCGTATGAAAAGGCCACCTGGATTCCACCGATTTCCTCGGTTCCGCCATTGCGGATGGTCGCGCTCAGGGTTACGGAGTCGCCCGTGGTCACCTCCGCCGGCACGGCAGTGAAGGTGCCCGGGACCACCCCCGGGTCGAAGGTCGAGGTCAAACCAAGAGCGAGTTGGGCGGTGTTGTCCGAGCGATCCTCGTCGTGCAGGATGTCATCGGGGTCGATGACGACGGTCAAAGAATAGGCCTTCGGCTCCGGCAGGATGACCGGGATGTCAAACGCCACCGAGCTGAGTCCGGAGATACTCAGGACCTGGGAGGCCAACAGCATGCCATGGGCCGGATCCCCATCAAATACCACGATCGCGGTGCCGGAAGCCGACGTCTGACCGAGGTTGACGACGGCACCGAAAACAGTTGCGGCCTGTGGAACACCGGCAACCGAATCAGGACTGACGATCGGACTTCCATTGGCAAACGAGAGATCAACTCCCTCGGGATGGGCCTTGATCTCAAATGGAATTGTCGCCCGGTTGTTGGAGGGGTCGCCGTCGTCGATCTCGAGGTCCGGATCGACGGAGAGACACAGGAGGTAGCTTCCGGCAGGCACATTCGGCGTCCAGGAGTCCTCCACAATCACCCAGCTACCACCAGCAATCTCCGGTAAGAAATCCGAGGTACTTGCCCAGACGGTGTTCGGTTGCGATGCATCAAGCAGCTCCCAACGGACCTGTGTTCCGGAGGGAAGAAGACCACCCCGGTTGCGGACTGCGCCCTGCAGGCTGAGCTCATCATCCTCAAACGGCACTGCCGGCGCTGCGAAGATCTCATCTGCCGAAACCGAGGGATCGGGCATGAAATACGGCGCCAATGCCGTAATGCATGCAGCAGTCTTGAGAGTCCGGCCTTCCCAACTCCCGTTTCCTTCCTGTCTCTGGGCCAGAAAAACGACGGCGTCATTGATACTCGACTGGTCAATAGGGAGCCCGCCGGCCGCTCGAAGGTAAAGAGCCGTCTCCAGGATGCCGGAATATGGTTCGCCAAACCCACCGTCGGAATGCTGTTGTTGCAAGAGCCAGCTCGTTGCGGCCGGGGCGACCACACCGAGGTTTCCGGCCGATTGTGTCTGTACCAGAGCCTGAAGAACCTCGAGTGTCGGGTACACGGCACTCGGGGCGTCAGGTCTCCAGCCCCATCCACCGTCGGTGTTTTGTTGCGCGACAATCCAAGACCATGTTGCGGCTGCCAGGGAGGGGTCAATGCCGGTTGCGGACAGCGCCCGAAGAACGACGGCGGAGGTCACAGCATCCGGCGAGTACCGGTCAAAACCGCCCCATGCGCCGCCCTGACCAGGGTTGTCCACCAGACCGCCGGCGAGAAGTTCACCAACATCCAAAGCCCCATTGAGGGCCAGTGATTCCACTTGTCGTGCGATCAGTTCAACCGAATCTGTTTGAATCTGTCCGAGTACATCGACGCCGACCGCGATCGTTGAAGAGGCCGACGCAAACCGGGCCAAAGCCGTGAGGGACTCCGACGTATCCCGTACTATCGTCTTCTGCGTGTCTTGCCACAAACCGCCCGAAACCGCGCTCTCCAGCCACATTCTCGCGGCCTGCAGGTCAAAATCGGCGCCCGAAACCGGTGGGGACCCCGTCATTCCGACGTCAACGATTGCTTGTCCTCCTGTTTGCCGAAAGAAGGAACGCCGCCACTGTGAACGGATTTCCTCAATTGAGGCAATCTCGCTCGGGCCGATCTGGGCGTCGGGTTCGACGAGGTAGATCACTGCAATTCGGAATTCCTTCGGGGATTGGGAGAAAGCCGGAGCACGCGGTCCCTCAGCAGCGATGACCTGGTCGATGGAGACGGTCGTTGGTGTGGCCGACACAACATCACCCAATTGAGGCATACCCTCAGGGGAGACTGCGGGGTCTTCCAGCAGAGTGAAAGGCGACAGAGCTGTCGGATCAGCCAGGCCCATCAGGTAAAGATCCAGGTCGCTGAACCCCGAAAGCACATCCGTGGCGGAGAAAGTGCCGTCATGGTTGTCGGTCCAGTCACTGCCATAGAGGTACGATGCGTCGGAGTCGAGCAAGTAGCTCCAATGCGCTTCATCCGCACCGAGCAACGCCATGCTCATCTCACCTCCGTCATCGACGAAGCGGCACCGCGCCGACCATCGGTGAGCCAGTTCGTGGTTCAGTACCACTGTGACGCGGTTCGAGTCGACGGATCCGTCTTCGAGCATAAACTGGGACAAGCTGCCACCATCGACGAATCCCTGGAGGTTTGAACTCCCAAACTCCTGGCTGAGGTCGAACAGCGGAATACCGATCCCCTGAACGTCGTTCTTGACTTCCCAGTAAAAACCGGAGATCCCGTCCTCTCCGCCAAACTCAAACCTCGTGAAAACGAGCAGGAAATCGTAGTCGTCGGGGTTGTCCGCCAGAAAGGACCGCGCCACCCATTGCCGCGGTTGAACATTGAGGTTCCCGCCGACGAAACAGTCGTACGGATCCGGAGATGAGTAGGGCAAGACGAACACGTCGCCAACCCAAGAACCGACCGAAAGAACCTTCCCCTCGGACTGGGTGGCAAAACTGTCGAGTGCCTCTTGAATCTGCTCATAAGTGGCTACATCCGTTGCCGGAACCTCCGCCGGGACCTCTACCGGAACCGAAAGGCAACCGATCAAGACTGAGGCGGCCAGGCGAACGAAGCAACGGATCCGGATTTTCATCGCGTTTAGTCTTCCGCCTCGTTTTCTTCGATCGCGGCGCCGGAAGAATGCTCCGGGGTTGCTGACTCCGTGCCGAGCCCCTTGCGAAGGCCGGTAGCGGAGGTGGTCGCACTCTGAGGGATCAAGAACGGAGATGCCCCATCGGTTGGCTCTGAGCTGTATGCGCGGATTCTGACCTGGCCATCCGGATTGCGGGAGATTACCACCAAGGCCATTGGAAGTGTGACCCCGGAAGCAAGCGACCTGGTCTCAATGGTCTTAAGAACAATGCGGTCGCCTTCCGCTTCGGAGACCTCGAGACCTGCATCCGCAAGCCGGTCACCCGAATGCAAAACCCTCAACTCACCCTGGAACCTGACGACAAGACGCTCCTCCCGGAACAGGCAACGAACCAGCTCAAGCCCTGGGAAGACCGCCTCCAGCGAGCCCTGCCCCTGCGCCTTCCCTTCACCGGCGCGTTCATCCGGTGGACAGGCGCCACCGTGAACCGCTGCCAGGATCGCAATCAGGCATGCCACGCAGCAAAGGGCTCGTTTCCAGCCCCTGTGGGATCTGGCGAATAGGTGCATCTCGAATGAGACTTGGGGGTTTGGAGGCTGCTCGGACTGGACTGCTATTCTCACTTCCGACGCTCCTTCTGGTACTGGGGAATGCGAGTCATATGAAATGGGATCCGAATCTGACTGTTCTGTATTTTCTATTCGATAGAAACAAACATAATGATGAACCGTACGTTGAAACCAGGCGAGTGTCAATGGTATCCAGCCACGTATCTCATTGATTTTTGACCCTTGTCATGGTAAATCTCAAATTTGAAGTTCCCCGCGCGAAAAGACACACAAGTCCCTTGGTTTTGGTGGGATGAATGACAATGCCGTGTACCTGTTCTGTCTACAAAGTAATCTTGCGAAGGGAATCGAGGGATTGGAGCTGTTTGGCGTTCGGCGATGTGGTCTTGAGAAAGGATTCATCGAGTCCAGCGTTTGGGCAACGGCACGTGTTCCTGACAATCTCACCGAGATGAGAGAGAAGGGTCCGGGGTTACAGTATATTCCGATGGAACGTAACGCAGTCAGAGTTGATGCATTTACGCCCGGATGCGGAATTTATTTTGCGCGAGCCCTTAGGGACCGCGCCGGCAAAAGTTGCTCCAATTTAGATCCACACCGTCGCTACGGCCGTCATCCGGGCGCCTTCGGCCCTACTGCCACGCGCCCGTACCGCCTGACTCAAAACCGTCCGCGAATATATCGGCGCCGAAGACGTAGTTGGTCAGCGCTCCAAATAGGGGCGCTGTGTCGTCGGGTTCGACCCCAGGAAGGTCGTAGGGAGCATCACAGATTCCGTTGTTGTCGGCGTCGGTGCAGTTGTTCTCGTGGTAATTGTTTCCGATCACCGCGGTGAAGGTGTTCCCACTGTATTTGTAGACCTCTGGGCTCGGGGATGTCCAGGCGTTGAGAGCTGCCGGGTCGGCTTCCATAGGTCCCAGAACCCCCCCGAACTCGTTGCAATAGAAGAGGTTCCCACTGCTGTTTGAGATCGAAATGCCGTATTCATTGTTACCGACGCTGACATTTTCCCTCAGGATGTTGTTTGTCGATGTATTCCTCACATAGATACCATCACGCATGACCGTATTCAAGAACTGGTTCTCGGTGATCAAATTGTTATCGGAATAATCGAGCTCAATCGCAGAATAATAGTTGCCGTAACACGTGTTCCTGGAGATCGTGTTGTATTGGGATCCCTCCAAAAAAATGCCCTTTGAACCGTTGAAGCTGACCGTATTTCCGGTTAAGGAATGGTTTGCGATGTGTGAAGAACTGTTGCTCAAAAGAATGCCGTGGGATGTGTTGTAGCTGAAGGTTGAGTTTTTGACCTCACCGTTGAGCAGGTACCTGACATAGATGCCGTGGTAGTTGGTGTGGGTGGCATCCCACCCTGACCGGCAGTCGTCAACCACGACGTTTTCGATGACGAC
>Ga0164313_10005508_pt1 | contig 11200 bp, 11 predicted proteins | sample GuaBasSedimGuay4_FD_113735 | JGI IMG/M metagenome (GOLD analysis project Ga0164313, IMG submission 113735) | Subseafloor sediment microbial communities from Guaymas Basin, Gulf of California, Mexico - Guay4, Core 4569-4, 0-3 cm | ecosystem: Environmental > Aquatic > Marine > Hydrothermal vents...
CTCTGCGCCTCTGCGTCTCGAACCCGCCCATGCGGGTGGGCGCGAAAATCAAACCTCAAAACCGAATCAATTCCTCCGTCCCTCCGTGAGAAAAACCAGTCTTCCTATCCGTATATACTCTTCAATTGCCAGCAATCGAGGGCCTTCACCCGACTGCTTCCGCCACGGGAATATAGGGAGACGCCCTGACTGTCAGTCAGACTGGGATAAACCCGAACGGCCAGCCAGACACGCCCGTTGACGAATACCTCGATCACACTGCGGTCAAGGAAGACCCGGAGGTCCAACGCCTCATCCGGTTCCACCGTTACCGGCGCCGTTTCAGCCGCCCGGGACATCGCATCCGGTGACAGTGAGGACCTTGAAGTATCGATCGACACGAAGCTCTGGGTCGGTCCCTCGCGTTGGCCACGATTGAGGTATCCACGATCCCGAAAGAACTGGATCCTCGTCACTTCAGCACCATCGCCTGAGCGAAATACGTTCAGCTCAACCATCGGGACCGGGCCTGGTTCGATTTCGACACGGAGTTCGATCGCGTCGCCCCGCACCGAGTCGAGCACAACCTCCTGGTTGGCGGGCAATTCGAACGACTCGAAGTGCTGGTGTTCGCCGCGGAGCGATCCGATGGCTCCCGCGGGTTCAATCCCGATCTCGTCCCGTCCGCACAGAGTCATCCGACGGGGCAGGGTCATGATCTGGTTCCATCCCTCAGCCGGCTTCCCCGAGTTCATATTGTAGATGGCGATGACTCCGCCCTCCCCGTCCGGCGTGGCCGAGGGCGCGTGAACCCCCGATGGACCCCACGGACCAAAATTGGCCTTCCAGTGATTCGTGACGACAAACTTGTCCCGTCCCTCATCGTAGTCGCCCAGCAGGTACTGCCCCCCGCTGATGTGGGAGAAGAAAAGAAGGATATGCCGGTCACCAATCGGCCAGAAATAGGGGCAGGCCCCATCATCTCCGACCATGGTATAGTGGTCATCCTCGATGAAGGGGTGGAGATACTCCCAAGTCTCGAGATCGGCCGATCGGAAAAGAAAATTCGCCCGCCGGATCTTGCCACCCGGCCCGGTTGGCAGAGTTCCGCCTGAAAGGGAATAATAATGATCTCCCTTCTTCCAGATGCATGGATCAAATACCCGATAAGGCGGTTTGGACCCATCCGGATTCAGCACGGGGATGACCGGCCGACCGGTGAGCTTGTGCCAATTGAGCAGGAGCGGGTCATCCGAGACCGCGACCATATTGCCGACCTCGGTGCCGTGATACATGGCAATCACGCGGTCTTCCTCGACCAGGGTCGCGCCCGAAAAACAACACCTCTCGGGATCCGGATAGATGGCGTACGGAAGATCCCGCCAATGTATCAGGTCATCACTGACAGCATGCCCCCAATGTTGCCGGGTATCCTCCGGCGGAAACCCCTGGTAGAAGAGGTGCCAGCGACCCTGCCAGAAGCACAGGCCGTTGGGGTCGTTGAGGGTCCCCTCCGGATTTACGTAGTGGTAAGCGGGTCGATGGCGGTCGCTGGACAGCTTTGCACGGGACGCGGCAAACCGCTTGATCAGCGGATCTCTGGCAAGTTGCTGCTCCTGCTCATCAAGCGTGCCGGCGAACTGGAAATGGGGGACCTTGGAGGTGCGATCGGGCATGGATTGATCCGCGTGGAATCGAACAAAAATCGAACCGTTGGCGGCGGTCCCGGCGGAACCGCCCTACCTTTCACTGACGGCAGCAGTCCTGACCAGCGTAGCCGGTCTACCCGCCGGAGCTTTATGCGAAGGAGGGCCGGCCGCGCCGCCTCAGACGCTTGGGCGCTCAACCGAGATGCGCCACCCTCTCACTCACATCCGCAGGTCAGGATGAGCAACGTCAGGTACGGAACGAGGCAGAATACAAAGACGATGATCTTGAAGAAGGCGAGGCCGGCATAGTGGATCGCATCAAATGACTCACGTGCGAGCCCTTTGAAGAACCTGCCGTGCATCTTGTACATCCAATCGGGCGCGAACAGGACAAACAATGCCCACCAGACGATGAGCGCCACGTTCATGAGCAGGCACCAACCAAAAAAGCTGCGTAATATTTCAAGGGTCATGTCTCTTTCCAATCTACTTTGTGATCGAATTACCGCTCGGCAGGAATTCAAGATCTGGTTCGGTCCACAGCGGAAGTGGACTCAGACAATCGTCAAGTCGCAGTCGGGTCAACCGCCGAACAGTGTGATTTTGGGGGCCATGGCATCAGTGGCTACAATTCTGGACATCATTGAAAATCCGCCGCCAGGAGGTCGATCCGACGGGCTGCCACGACAACACGCGCACCCGCCTTGGCGAAGGCAATAGTGGTTGCCCCTCCGATGCCCGAACTTCCGCCCGTGACCAGGACCGTCTCGAATTAATCAAAGTGCCCTAATTGGAGACGGTCTTTACCTGGGCGCGCCCCCGATCGACATTCACGCCCATGAGGATGACTCCTCCGATAATCACCATCAACAAGAGCGGGAAGATGGCTCCGGCCATGGAGTTGACGACTGGGACGTTCTCCAACCGGGTAGCGTAGAGAACGCCGATACCGAACAGAATGGGACCAACCAGAGAAGCCGCTTTTCCAACGATCGCGTAGAGGCTGAAATACTCCGCCGAATGCGTCTTCGGGATCATGAGGGCAAAGAGCGTTCGTGACGCTGACTGCGAGACGCCCAGGACCAGACCGCCCAGGAACGCCATCACGTAGAATTCGGCCATCGTCTGCATGACCATCGCCCACATGATCAGGCAGACCCAGATGGCAAGGGATCCGAGGAGCGCCGGCTTGGTGCCCACCCTCCTCTCGATCCAGATAAACAGAAGAGACCCGAAAAAGGCCACAAGCTGAATCATCAGGAAAGCAGGGATGATTTGATCCATGGTGGCATCGAGTGCCAGCCTCGAGAAGGTCGCCGCCTGGGAAATGATGGTCTGGATGCCGTCACTGTAGAGAAAAAACGCCGCCATGAAGATCAGCAACTGTGAATACTCAGGCAGACATCGCAGGGTCCGAAAGAGCTGCGAAAACCCGACTGTGATCATGTTCTTTCCCGGAGGAAGCGGTTTGGGCTTTGCCCGCTCATTCACCCAGAAGAAAGTGGGAATCGCGAAAAGGGCCCACCACACGCCCACTATGAGCAGCGACACCCGAACTGACCACTCCTTGCTCGGGATCTCGTAACGGATGAGCACCAGGTTCAGCAGGAGCATCAGGAAACTCGCGGCATACCCCAACCCCCAGCCAAACCCGGAGAGGAAACCCACTTCTTCGTCCGTGGATGTCACCTCGGTCAGAAGCCCGTTATAGACCACATTTCCGCTGACAAAACAGACATTCGAAACGATGAAGAGAAGCATGCCCAACTGCCACATACCAACACCCAGGAACACCATCAGCATGGTGGCGGTCGCGCCTGTATAGCAGAAGAACAAAAGAAAACGCTTCTTTCGTCCGGCATGATCGGCCACCGCCCCGATCAAGGGCGCCAGAACGACCACCACAATCATCGAGACCGCGACGGACCAGGCCCAGAGTGAACCGCTGGGGATGGTCATTCCCAGGAGAGTCACTTCGTTGATCGACTTGCCGAGCTCATCTACGCCACTCGTGGCCAGGACATCCACGAAATAGAGTTGGAAGACGACTGCCAGAATCGACACGGCAAAGGCCGAATTCGCCCAATCGTACAAAGCCCACCCCCAGAATTCCCTGCTGATAGGTCGCATATCAAACTTTTCCGGTTCGCGTGGTCCTGCCAATCACGGAGATCAGGATGCACGCATGCTGAGTGGGCTTCAATCTTGGAATATTTCGCAGGTCTCGGCGCGTCCTGCGGCCACGCCCTACCTGATCAAGCAACTGGTAGGGCGTGGCCGCCGGACGCGCCGCAGAGAGTATCCTTTCACCCGTACCGCTCCGGATTCTCCACCGCGTGGCGCTCCAACCCGTTCATGATGGCCGGGCAACTGTGTTGCCAACGCTCAGACGGAATGTCCTCGGTAATGCCGACCAGAAAGCCGCTCGGATCACAGGCCTGTTCAGCAAGACCGGCTGCGATTTCCTCGATCGCTTCGTCCTCCAGCAGATGTTGTGAAGACGGGAAATTGATCCAGAGAACCTTGTCCGGCCAGGCGACTCGTGCCTCCGAAACCGTCATATCCGTATCCGGCGAGGGGGTGAAAGCCTCGATGTAGTCCAGTCCGGTGCTTCCGATCGCCTTGGCCAGGAGCCGGCAATTCGCATCGAAGTGACATCCGATCAGTTTTCCGTGTTGATGCATGATCTCCGCGGCTTCTTCGTAGTGCGAAAGGTAATACTTTTCAAAAGCATCAAGTCCGATCACCTCAGGGACCACGTTCCCTCCATAATTTGCATGCATGGCCGGGGACTTTGCGACCAGCGGATAGACCTCCCGCCGTTTCTCGACCAGGGCTTGGTAGAGCTTCAGGATTTCATCGCGTCGTTCCATCCATTCGAAGCAGAATGTTTCCATCCCGATCAACCGACCCGAGATCAATTCCTGCAGAGGTTCAAGACCGATCTGGGCCCGGAGAATGGAGTCCCCTCCCGACGCATCCTGCGCCGCGGCGTAGGATGCGTAGTCTTCTTCGTAGATCTCGTCCCGGATCAGGAACTCGATGACCTTGTAGTCGTCCGGCGAGCGGAACAGCCGCTCATGCACCCAGGTGGTGAACCCGGCCCGTTCGGTCAGGAGACTGACCGTCCCCGCGGGCGTTTCGAGATGGGTCCGAACGAGATTCCGACCATCTTCCCGGATTCGCTCCTCCGTGACCTTCACATTCGGTCGGTGCATCTTGAAGACACCCCGTCGATCCACAATACACATGCCCCGGTTTCGCATCTCACGCTCCAGCCGTGTCTGCGGGATCATGCACTCGTAGATGGTAAAGGGCACAGAATCACCACAACCGCCATGCAGGACAATCTCGACTCGCTCCCGAGGTGTAGGCGTATTCATCGTTCGTAGATCCAATATGGGGATCACTTCTTTCCTGAAAAGGCCAATCTCAAAGCCACGCCGAAACTTACGTTGGTTTTCGAGCAATGCCTCTGATCCAGGACGAGACAATGGCGGGACCACCGTTCGACCGTGTTCGATCGATCGATTCAAATTCCAGACCCGCATCCAGGATTGCCTGCTCGGTATCTCGGGTCAGGTGGCAATTTCCACACATGAAAACCCAAAATCGATTCCAGAACCTCTGCCACCTGAACAGGCCAGGATCATCGCTTGCGACCACGTGCTCGATGAAGAAAAGCGCACCTCCGGGGCGAAGCAGGCGCCGTATCTCGGCGAGAGAGGCCGACTGTGAAGGGACTGAACAGAGGACCAGGGTGGACACAACCGCGTCGAAAGATCCGTTCGGCAGGTCGATCTCGTCCGCTCCGCAGGGTTTCACACAATACTCACCTCTATAGTTTTTCTCAGCTTTTTCGATCAACTGCACCCGCATATGCGGATCGGGCTCAGATAAAACAAGGTTCGAAACTGAATCGGAAAAGTAGGACAGATTCCCACCCGTCCCGCTGCCAATCTCCAGGACGTCACCTTCCGCCTGACTCAGCAGGTTCGCCCGCCATTCGGCCAGGCAGGCGCATTCCATGCCGCGCATGGACCTGTCATAAACCTTCGCCATGAAATAGGATTTAATGGACATTGGAAACAGGTTTGGACTTCGGCCTTTTTCACTTCTACGCCACGGGGAAAGCCTCGCTGACGATTTCGGGGATCGCGCAGGGGCGGCCGGTTAATTCGCTCACGAGCACCCAGTCGGTCTCGCCTCTTACGATCACTTTCCCGTCCCTCAGGCGTACGAACGCCGTTCGCCTGAGGGACCTGACCCGGCGCATATCGACCACCCAGGTTCGGGCTTCAATTCGATCCCCCTCATAGGCCGGTTTCAGGTATTTGACCGTATGGGAACGCACCACCCAGGTACAGTCGATCGCCTCCAATGCTGCCGTTCCACCACAGGCATCCGCATGACGAATTGCCACATCCTGCATCCACTGGATATAGACGACGTTATTCACGTGACCGTTTCCATCGATCGCCTCTTTCGGTACGACAAACTCATGACGGAAAACCACGTTGGAACTGGCTGTCGGATCTTTCATCGTCCGGATGATCCGAAATCCAGCGGGACAGGAGACCGTGCTGAAAAACGGAATACACGATCGGGCAGCCTGTATTCGAACAGGATTTCACTCGAGTGTAAAAACAGCCTTTTCAATCCGGTCCGCCGGCCGAATTCCCGGTTGGCCCGGAAATCGCCATAGGTCTGATCGCCGACGATGGGCATCCCGTGCTTTCCGCACTGGAATCGAAGCTGGTGCGTTCGTCCGGTATGGGGCTGCAGTTCAAGCAAGGACAAGGCGGGAGGCCCCGGGATAAGGCGCAATCGCTTCATATCCGTCTCCGCCTTGAGCCGGCCCGAGTCGACGGCTCGAACCGAATTCCCTTCCCCCTTCACATTCATGCGGTCCACCCAATTCTGACGGGCAACACGTGCGTGCCCAAACACCAGTGCCTGGTAGACTTTCCTGACTTCCCTCAGCCGGAAGGCAGAGCGAACCGCCTTGGCCACATCCGCGTTCAGAGCGATCAGGATCAGACCCGACGCAGCCGAATCGAGACGATTGAGCAACCAGACTCGTTCACTCTTCCCTTCCCCGCCGATCAGGTAGGACTCGTCGCTCGAATCGTAATTGGCGCCGAGAAGCGATCGACCCCGGTCTTTCGGCCGGTTGGGATGGGACAGCACGCCCTCCGGTTTTTCGAGTGCGCACAACCCATTTGCATCCACTTTGAGGATCCGGACCCCCGACCCAAGTGGCAGGGTCTCTGCGATCAGAGAGGCCAATCCCTCAGAATTCGTTCTGTTTCCTCCGAATGGCCACTCTCGTCGCGGATCATGTCTTCCAACTGAACGGCAAGGCCTTTGTCTCCAAATTCATCCGCCTCCAGCGCGCGCTGGGTGTAGTCGGCAGTGGCCTGGGTCTCGGCCGCAAGTATGGCTTCCAACATTTCGCGATTCGTTTTTGCGACGGGCACCGGCCTCGCCGTCGTTGCCGGCTCCCCACCCAGGGCCACGACCTTATTGGCCAGGAATTGGGCGTGCATCTGTTCGTCCGCAACCTCGGTGAGAAAGAACTGCGACAACTGCGGCCGATAGGGCCCGGTCGCCTTGGCGGCGTAAGTGAGGTACTGGATGATCGCGCTCAGTTCGCCGGCGAGATCCTCATTGAGATGATCGATCAGTGTCTGTTTTTCCATGTTTTCTCCAATTTTGAAAGGGTGGTTCAATGTGTTCCGCAACCCACCATGCGCTCCGAGATCAGTCTTCACCAGAATAATCGCTTACCCACTTTTTGGCCGTCAATCCCTCCAGTGCCCTGAAGTAACCCAAACGTTTCATAAATCTGAGAATGTTGCCCACGAATCTACACGAATCATCACGAATGAATCCAGCAGCAGCCTCAAATTCGTGTAGATTCGTGGGCAGAAAAAATGACTATCTGGTATCCTGATCTTCAGTGGGTTTTCCGAATCTGGGACTCAACCTATACTGAGTTGCCACAACTTACTGGAGTCCAGCACCTTGGAGAATGTGTCATGGAGTGTGGATACGGAATTTTGAGACTGTGAGGGTAACTATCCTCCGAATACAATGCCGGTCCGTTTCGGGCCTCAAACATCACTCCTGACAGCACGGATCCGATGGCATGAATCGCTTCGTGTCGACTGATCCCTTCCGACATCAGCCTCTTCGCAATGCATCACCAATAGTGAAAGGTAAATGTGATCGTCTGCTCATCTCCCAGGATGCCGACCATCTCCTGAGTCCAGGGGCCGTAAGGCGCACCCTGTTCGATGGCGGATCGGCATAGGAGGATACCCAAAGCTTTGGCCGTGGTATCAGTGGTATAGAGTTCACCTATTGACCCATTTTTCCTGAGCTTGAATTCGAGCCGAACGAAGGACCCATTCTCCCGGTAGGAACGGGCCGCAGCCATGGAGTGCCAGCGCTGGGTGACCACCTCCACCATTCGTTCCATGTAATCACCGAACTGGCTGAACTTGGCATCGTAGCCCACCCGACCGGTCTGGGAAACTCCGGCCCGCTGGGTCCTGACCGGTCCGGGAGGCGCGCGCGGAAGCCTCGGGCGTGGTTGAGGTGTGGGTCGCTGGGCTTCCCGGGTCGAAGGCAGGGCAAATGGATCGGTGTCGTCCGTATCGGTTTCGATACCCTCAACCGGTTCGTCTGAAATTTTCGGGTCTTCCACCTCTTCAGCCTCGGTCATGCCCGTCCCCTCATCGGTCACCATCACATCATCCTCAAAACCCGGCAACGGATCGATTCGCTCTGGGTTGCTGGGAGTCGTCGTAGGCACCGAAGCATCCGATGGCTGCTGCATCTCCCGGGGCGCAAATACGGGTATCGGCGGGTTGAGATCGCCACTGAGAATCTTGGTTGATGGGATGTCATCACCTTCGGTTGCAGGCGTTCGGTCCGGACTCAACTCGTCCGGCAATTCTTCGTTGGCTGCCTGTTGATTCCGGGCCGAAAAGTTATTCGTTTCATCCGGTTCGTTGTCCGGTGCCTGAGGATTGGTCTCGGCATATTGCGGTTCCTTCTCCTCAGGCTCGGTGATGATCTCTATGTCGAATTCGCGAAAACTCTCCTTAACTTCGCTCGGATCGACGAGCAGGTAGCTGCGTGGAAGACTGAAAACAAAGAGAAGGTGGAATATGACCGTCCCGATAATGCCCGCGGCGATCGAGCGACTTTGCGGACGCCGTTCCTTCAGGGGGAACGAGGCACGGGTCGGTCGGACCGGTTCGGTATTATAGACACCTCTCATGAAGATCCGTTACTCTAGGAGCCTGTAGGAGAGATTGCCCCTCGATGGTTTGTATAATCGAGGCATAAAGCCTCTCCTACAGGAAATACCGGGAGCAGCTTCCATAAAATTCAGGATTGATCATCTACCAACAGACTATGACGGGTCAAAATAGCTTTTGTTTCCTCCAGGGGCAACCCAATGATATTCGAAAGAGAACCCGAATGGCCGGCCACGATCTTTTCGCCGCATTCCTGAATGGCGTATCCCCCGGCCTTATCCAGCGTATTGACGGCATCCAGATAGGCCTCGATCACCGCCTCATCCAGCTCGAGAAAAGTCACTTCGCTGGTGATAACTTCAACCTCTTCGTGATCCAGCCCACGGTGAATGAAAGCCAATCCGGTGTGGACGCTATGAGTCCGTCCGGAAAGACGAATCAGCATCGACCGGGACTCGTCGAGATCACGCGGTTTGTTGAAAATCCGCCCATCGAGGAAGACCGTCGTGTCCGCTCCGAGGACATAACGTTCAGGAAACCGGTCGGCAACCCATCCGGCCTTCGACCGGGCATTGAGGCGCACCAAGGCCCCCGGATCGTTCGTCGATTCATTATCCTCCTCGACCTCCGCCGTGATGACCTCGAACCGGATCCCCAGCGACCCGAGGAGTTCGCGGCGACGCGGTGACCCCGAAGCGAGAATGAGAGGGTCAGCGCTCACTCAGAATCATGCGGACCTCGCCCCGAACACGTGCAAGTTCCAGGCGAGCCAGATTGTAGAGGTAGATGGCCTGGACTAGATTGTCGTTCTGACCGGCGACGGCATTCTGGGCGTCGATCACTTCACGATTGTCGGCCACCCCTTGTTCGAAGCGAATCATAGCCAGATGCAGTTCCTCATCGGCCAGGTTCTTGTTTTCCTCCGCCACCGCAATCTGGGCCAGTCGGGAACGCGCATCCTGAACGGCAAACTCGAGTTCGGACTGAATCTGGTTCTCCAGTTCCTTGATCACGTATTCCTGCGCCCGAATACGCGAATCTGCCAACCGCTTGTTTGATTCGATCTGGAGACCGTCAAAAATGGGGATATTCAGCGCAATGCCGACCAACCAGCTGTCCTCGCCCTCAAGATCGAACGCATCGAATGACCCATACCCGTAATCGCCAAAAATATTGACCGTTGGAAAGCGCTGCCAGCGGGACGCGCGACGCTCGAGCTTGTTCTGTTCGAGCTGTTCGGCCGCCTGCTGAAATTCCACCCGTGTCTCGTAGGCATCTTCCACGCTGCCCGCGACGGGTATGCTCGATTCGGTTTCACCGAGTCGAAAGGACAGGAGGTCAATTTCCGTACGCGCATCGATGTTCAGGATCTGTTTCAACAGGAGCCCACTCTCCACCACGACGGTTTCCTGCTGGAGCTTGTCCTGCTTCTCGGTGCCAAGCTGGGCCTTCGCCCGGGTGAGGTCGATCTGCGTGGCCACGCCGGCCTCAACCTTGGTTCGCGCCAAGTCAAGAAGCACGAGTGCCCTTTCGATGTTCGACTCCACCAATAGCATGCGACCGCGGTTTCGCATATGAGTGTAGTAGGACCGAGCTGCCGCGTTCAGCACCTCCTGCAGCGCCAGCTCATACTCGTATTCGGAAATCGTAATACCTGATTTGGCCGCCGCGTAGATGGCCCGGGCGGTCGGATCGATGATCTTGAAATTCCCAACCAGTTTGGCCGAGAAATTATTGATCGTGGTCGAACCGGTCACACCGACCCCGACCTGGCTGAGCAGGAGTTTTCTCCGGGTCTGGCTGACGTCGATATCAACCTTGGGCAGGAGTCCGGATCGTTCACGATTGGCAGCCTCGATCGCCTGCTGCACAAACTCCCTGCTCAATAGCACATTGAGATTCTCGGACTCAACCCGCCTCAAGGTCTCGGCCATGGTCAGATTGACCACAGCGGGCACGGAAGGAGTCTCCGCAGGCGAAGTCTCCGAAGGTATTTCGCCCTCTTGGGAGAAGCCCGGAACCAGCCCCCCGATCAACCCAATTGAGCAAAAAACAGATATCCGGAGGACCCACATGGGGTGACATTGAGCAGGCTCTCCCCGACTTGGCAAATCCTGTCTCAAATTTGAATGGATCCGGGGTTGGTTTTCTTCGCTTTCGCCTTGAGCCCCCGGGTCACGCGGCTGCCCTCGAGAACCGCCCTCCACGCTGAAAGAGAAATGGAGGGTCGTGCTCCAGCGCGACCGTGCGGAGGCCCGGGTTGCGCGGCTGCCCGGAAGGACAGCCCTCCACGCTGAAAGA
>Ga0164313_10005510_pt1 | contig 11199 bp, 10 predicted proteins | sample GuaBasSedimGuay4_FD_113735 | JGI IMG/M metagenome (GOLD analysis project Ga0164313, IMG submission 113735) | Subseafloor sediment microbial communities from Guaymas Basin, Gulf of California, Mexico - Guay4, Core 4569-4, 0-3 cm | ecosystem: Environmental > Aquatic > Marine > Hydrothermal vents...
CTGCCAGCTCTCCTAGAGTTCCCCAATAGGGTTCGCCGCAGCGGATGCAGACGATATTGTGTTCAGCGAGGATCCGGACGGCTTTGGGAAAGGCCTCGACCAGATCTTCAATCGGCGTCATCGCAGTGATTTCAATCATCAGGTCCATTCTAGCCTTACCCGGCGAACCGCGATACACTGAATCGACTCAAACAGGAGAGGGTGCATGGAATACAAAAACCTTATTCTCGATCGCAGGGGCAGGGTCTTGTGGATCACGATCAATCGCCCGAAAAAACTCAATGCGCTGAACGTGGCGACGGTAGAAGAAATCGATCGTGCGATGACGGAGGCAGCTGATGACGCTGATGTCTGGGCTGTCTGTCTGACGGGAGCGGGAGACCGTTCGTTCGTCGCAGGCGCCGATATCGAGGAACTCAACACGCTCGATGCCGTCAAGGCAAAGGAGTTTGCGGAACGGGGCCAGGCGGTTTTTTCCGGGATTGAACGAATGAAAAAGCCGGTTGTCGCCGCCGTCAACGGATTCGCGTTCGGTGGTGGCTGTGAGCTGGCGATGGCATGCCATTTTCGGATTGCCACAGCGACGGCCATTTTCGGGCAGCCGGAGGTCAAACTAGGGTTGATACCGGGTTATGGAGGCACACAGCGACTGCCGCGCCTGATCGGGCGAGGGCGTGCTCTGGAGATACTCCTGAGCGGGCGCAATGTGGCGGCGGATGAAGGGGAGCGTATCGGGTTGGTCAATCTGGTGTGCGACCAGGAGGACCTGGAGGGGGCTGTAGAGAATTTCTTGAAGCCGATCCTCCGCAACGGGCCACAGGCAGTCGCCTACTGTATTGAGGCGGTCAACCGGGGTCTTGGACTCAGCCTGGAAGAGGGGTGCGCCGTTGAAGCAACGCTCTTTGGAGTAGGCGCTTCCAGCCCGGAGATGACGGAAGGCACTGCGGCCTTTCTTGAGAAGCGGCGGGCCAATTTCCGCCGGGAGAGCTGAGGCGCTTGAAATCGGCAGGGCCGACGTGTCGTCCCGAGACGGACCCGGGTCAGGGAAAATGTCCCTGTGTGTGGTTCGTGGGATCTGGAACCGGCCGTCGGTGGAGTGGCCGGTCTCGATGGGTCGAGTGTGCCTTGGCCGGTGTCTTGGCCCTGGTTGTCTGCGTTTCCCCCGTCGGCGCGAACCCCCTGTTTGAAGCCTGGGGAACTGTTCAGAATGCTCTGGTCAGCGGACAGGATGAGAATCTTGGGGTCGGCCTCGAGCGACTCCTGAAGGCAAAAAGTGATCTGGGACTTCAGCGCGTAACGCCCTTCGCGGAGGCCTTGACCGAAGCCTCCGTCAATCGACAGGGACCCGTTGGGGACATGCTTCTTGAGACGGCAAAAAGGCTGGATCCCCTGCTTCCCGCACCCCGATTCATGATGGGGAAAAGGGCATGGGATGGTGGATTTCATGTCAAGAGTCTTGGAGAATTTGCCAACGGCGCCGTCAATATGGTGCGATTGCCGTCAGTTTTCCGGATGGTGCTCAGCTCATGCGTGCCGTGGTTTTTGATGGCCTTGGGGCTCTCGTTGAGTGCGGCGATCATCGTACAGATCGTGGTCTTCTTCCGGTTGATTGTTGCGGATTCCTACATCCTCGGGCTCGGATTGTTCAGTAGGATTAATGCCCTGATTTTTGCCTCGGTCGTGGTGACGTTGCCGTTGTTTGCGGGTTTGGGTCCTGTGTGGGTCGTTTCTTATCTGTTCGCTCTGTTGTGGATCTATATGCCGTTTGCCCAGCGGATAGTGGCGGCAGTCGCACTCTCCTTGATCGTTGTGATGGTTCCGCTCCTTGAGTTTTGGCAAAAAAATTTCCTGATTCCCCCGCATCTTCAGAGGCGAGTCGTTGAAGTGCTTTCCGAGCGGACGGCTGATTTTGTCACCCTCCGAGAGTTCATCGAGTTGGAGACTGAGTTGGATGATTCAGCGGCGTATCATGTCGTAGCCGGCGAGTTGTTGCGCTTGCACGGTGATCGAGAACTGGGTCGAGTGGAATTCCAGAAGGCGCTATTGGTGGCGCCGAATGCAGCCCTCCCTCGGCTCTTTCTGGGCGCCTTTTCGTTAGAGGATCGGGATCCGAGACGGGCAATGGAACTGCTCAGCGAAGCGGTTGAAATCGAGCCTGGAGATGCACTGGCGCACTATAATCTGGCGATCGCTTTGGATCTGACCCGACGTTTCGACGAGGGTGATTCCGAAAGACGCCGGGCGCGGGCGCTGGCACAGGGGTCTCTCGAAGATCTTGGGATTCGAGGTCAGGAAGAGCGCGTTCTCTTTCCCCGGCTCGGTTCGAAAATTGTCGAGAGTCTCGCGGCCCACGCCTCCACTGGAGGTCAATACGCCTTGAATAACCGTGTGCTCGGAAGGGGTCTCTGGGCCGACCTGACCTTCTCACCCCTGTCCTTGGCGGCTCTGGGTGGGCTTCTTATTGGGGTCGGCATGCTGGCGGTGCGACTGCGGTGGTACGGCCCGGCCCGAGAGTGCGACAAGTGCGGGAAGGTCTTCAGGACAGAGGACAAAACCGCATACTGTGAACAGTGCGTCTCCGTGTTCCTGAAGAGAAACGCCGTTTCGATCGAACAGCAGACAGCCAAGGTGGCGCATGTTCGGAGATGGGAGTTGATCAGCTCTCTAGTGGTCAGGGTGATCGGCGCAGTGGTCCCCGGGGGTCGACAGATCGTCGCCGGTCGTGTTGTTCTGGGAACAGTGTTGACATTTTTTGTTTGGCTGCCGCTCCTGGGGGCCATATTCTGGATACCTCTGTTTCTGATCACAATTGAGCCGGCTCTCCCGGTGATCGGACTGCAAGTGGGGCTGGGTTTCGTGGGTGTGGCGGGATGGGCATTGACTGCAGTTTCTGCATGGAGTCGGAGGTAGTATGGCCCTTGAAGGCACCCTCCGGGATTTTTCGTTTGCAGATATCTTGCAGTTGATCTCTCTTCAGCGAAAAACAGGGGTCCTGACGTTGAAGGACGCCGGCAACGTCGTGACAATCTCCTTTCTCGAGGGCAGTATCGTTGGTTCGTCCTCTTTGAATCAGCATCCGGAAGATCGCATCGGGCTGATTCTCCTGAAGCGCGGTGAGGTGACGGAGGTTGAACTCGAGGCAGCCTTGAAGCGTCAAGAGGAGACCCTTCTGCGGCTTGGGCGCATTCTTATTGATCACGGCATGATCGATGGAGAGTCAATCAGGCGCGCACTGAGTCAGCAGATTCTTCAGATCGTCTACCGGGTATTCAGGTGGGGAGATGGGGAGTACCATTTCTCACAAGAAACCGATATCGATTACGACCGTGACCTGATGCAGCCGATGGCGGCCGATTCCATCATCATGGAAGGCGCACGGATGACCGATGAATGGCCCTTCATCGATCAGAGGATTCCTGATCGAGAGGTCGTATTTATCAAGGTCACTCCGGATCGACATTTCGAGATCGGTGAGGAGGACGATGACGATTTCGAAAGCCTGGGATTCAATTTTTCGGACACTCCTGAGGAGGTGGCCCCCAAGCCCAAACCTCAAGGAGATCGTTTACTTCCCGTGCAATTTGAACTCTACGGTCTGGTCAACGGCCTCTTGTCAGTCAACGAGTTGATTGGCGAAAGCTCCTATATTGAATTCGAGAGTTGCAAGGCTCTGGCCGACCTTTTGGACAAGGACATCATTCGGGAGGCAACGCAGGAAGAGGTGGCGCGGTCTCTCAGTAGAGTGACGATGCCGGTTCCAGAGAAGAGCTCGTGGGGACTTGGAATCGTTCCATGGTTGGCAGTTCCATTCCTGGTTCTTTTTGGCTTCTCGCTCTCGGTGATGCCTCGCAATCCTGCCAATCCCTCCTTTTCTCTGATGTCTGATGTGTGGGACGGATGTGTGTTGGAGGGAGTCTCCTGGTATCGCATCGGTCGCCTGAACCGCGCTGCCGAGTCGCAGTTCTTCCTTGAGGGCTTCTATCCGGAAAGCTGTGGTGATTTAATCGAGGCAACGTCCAGTCTTCCGGTCGATTACTCCGATCCATGGGGGCAGCGCTATCGTCTCGCTCCGCGGGGCTCGAAATTGATGATCTCCGGGCTGGACGCCCGAGGTCGTCGATCACCCAGGTTGGCCCTCGATCGCCCCCTGGCATGGGAGGGGGAGGGTGGTATCGGCGTACAGGAGGGCCCAGGCGTTCGATTGTTGGGGTATTGACCCGGCTCAGTCGGGTTGGGGTCGAAGAGTCAAAAGGTCAATAGGTCAACAGGTAAAAGGACTCTGTTAGAGCTGTGCGTTGCAATGCCTTTCGGGGAGTTCTGGGACATTTGTTTATGGGAAACAAAAGACTTGACAAAACGTGACTCAGGTTTTATAGTTCAATACGACAAGGAAACTTGAGGAGGATCACAGCATGTCTCGTGTCATAGGAATCGATCTCGGAACCACCAACTCGGTGGTGGCAGTGATGGAGGGCGACAAGCCTGTCGTCATTCCAAATCAAGAAGGCAACAGAACCACGGCTTCCGTCGTGGCCTTTACGGAAAAAGGGGAACGACTGGTTGGGCAGGTCGCCAAACGCCAAGCGGTGACCAACCCTGAGAATACAGTCTTTTCTTCGAAGAGGTTTATGGGTCGCCGATTTGACGAGGTTGAATCGGAGATCAAGACGGTGCCGTTCAAAGTGGTCAAGGGCGAGAACAATACCGCCCGAATCGAAGCGGCCGGCAAGATTCACTCGCCCCAGGAGATCTCGGCAATCGTGCTCCAGAAGCTCAAGGGCGCAGCCGAGGACTATCTCGGGGAAAAGGTAGAGAAAGCCGTCATCACCGTTCCAGCCTACTTCAACGACGCTCAACGGCAGGCAACGAAAGACGCCGGTCAGATCGCCGGCCTTGAGGTTGTACGCCTGGTCAACGAGCCGACGGCGGCTGCGTTGGCCTATGGGCTGGACAAGAAGGACGACGAGACCATCGCCGTCTTCGATTTCGGTGGCGGGACCTTTGATATTTCCATTCTGGAAGTTGGGACAGGTGTGGTTGAGGTCAAGTCAACCAATGGTGATACCCACCTCGGTGGGGATGATATTGACCAGTTGATCATCGATTGGTTGGTTGACGAGTTCAAGAAGGATCAGGGCATTGACCTGTCCAAGGACAGTATGGCTCTTCAACGGCTGAAGGAGGGTGCCGAGAAAGCCAAAATGGAGCTTTCGTCGACGGTGGAAACCGAAATTAATCTGCCCTTCGTAACGGCTGATGCTTCCGGACCGAAGCACATGGCAATCAAATTGAGCAGATCGAAGTTCGAGCAGATGATCCAGCCCCTGGTGGATCGTACGTTGGGTCCCTGCAAGCAAGCGTTGTCGGACGCCGGCCTCTCGGCCAAGGATGTTGACGAGGTTGTGTTGGTTGGCGGGTCCACGAGAATTCCCTTGGTTCAAAAGGCGGTCAGCGATTTCTTTGGCAAAGAGCCCAACCGAGGTGTCAACCCTGATGAGGTTGTCGCTGTTGGTGCGGCGATTCAGGCCGGCGTCTTGTCTGGCGAGGTCACGGACGTTCTGTTGTTGGATGTGACTCCCCTGTCCCTTGGTGTCGAGACGTTGGGTGGCGTCACTGACGTCGTTATTCCGCGGAATACGACCATCCCGACTCGGAAATCGAAGGTGTATTCAACCGCGGACGACAGCCAGAATCAGGTTGAAATCAACGTGCTGCAGGGTGAGCGTCCCATGGCGCCGGACAACCGGACTCTTGGACGGTTTCACCTGATGGGGATTCCGCCCGCGCCACGAGGAGTGCCCCAGATCGAAGTGACCTTCGATATTGATGCCAACGGCATTCTCCACGTTGCGGCGAAAGACCGTGGAACGGGCGTCGAACAGAAGATCCAGATCACCGGGTCGTCGGGTTTGTCCGAGAACGAGATCAGTAAGATGATCGACGAAGCCCAGGCTCACGCAGGAGATGACGAGACCAGAAGACGTGAAATCGAATCACGCAACAAACTCGACGGATTGATCTACTCCACTGAGAAGCTTCTCAGCGAAAACAAGGAGAAGCTGGGCGAGGACGACGTGGCTTCGATAGAAGGAGTGCTCACCGAGGCGAAGAGTGCACTCGAGGACGGAAGTCCAGAGGCGATGGATTCGGCGTTCGAAAAATTGACTGCAGCCAGCCATAAGGTCGCAGAATCGCTTTACCAGAGCCAAGGGCAACAGGCGGCGCCGGAGGCCGGTGTTCAAGAACAACCGCCTTCCGACGGCGGGGCGGGCGCCGAAGAAGAAGTCATCGATGCCGAATATGTCGATGTCGATGCGGAAACCGACCAGTAGGCGAGATTGACGGCGCCCGGGTAGCCCGGGCGTCTTCGTCATCGCAGAGCTGAGTGTTCCACCGCCTGCAATTGGCTGAGCCGACAACTCACCGGCAGAGGCGGTTCGCGCCCCTGCCGGTTTCGGCCCAGCCGGGTTGGTGTTACATTGGAATGGAAAAAGGGAGAGAATGAAGTCAAAGCCTCGTTTCCGAATGATCGCCTGGGTGGCTGAACGCTACAGTATTCACCCACAGACCCTGCGACTGTGGGAACGGGAAGGTCTACTCAACCCCGCCCGGTCGCGAGGAAATACCCGGTTGTACGATGATCTGACCTGTGATCGCCTGGAGACGATCATCGCCCTGACCCGAGATCTGGGCGTCAATCTGGCCGGAGTCGAGATTATCCTCAATCTGAGGGAACAGATTCAGAAGTTGCAACACGACAACGAAGTTCTGACAGACCTGGTCAGGCGTCACGTTGGTACCGACTCCGAGGTTCCTAGGTACCACGCATTGGTCAGAGTCCAGAGCGGGACAATTCAAACCGTTGATGATGATTTGGCTTAGATGCCCGGCCCAACATGAGTCGTCGAAGTGGCTACCGATCAGATAACTCCGAGAGTGCAACGCTTCAGCATTATTTGAACGAAATTTCCAGGTATTCCAGCCTCAGCCATGAAGAAGAACGGAATGTCGCCAGGCGAATACACCAAGGAGACGAGGAGGCCGTCAGGGAAATGGTCGTGGCTAACCTCAGATTCGTCGTGGCCTACTCCAAACGATACCGGGGATCCACTATCCCGTTTCTCGATATTATTCACGAAGGCAATCTCGGTCTGATCCAGGCGGCAAAAAAGTATGACCCCTTCAAAGAGGGTCAGGACGTAAAATTCATCACCTACGCTGTGTGGTGGATTCGCCAGGCGATCCTTCATTTCCTCGCCGAGAACGGAACGACGTTTCGTTTGCCGCAAAAACAGGCAAATACCCTTTATCGGCTCGAAAGGGTGCGTGGTTTGTTGTCGGAACGCCTGGGACGGGCCCCGACCGACGGTGAGCTCAGCCAGGAGCTGGAGATTTCCCTCGACGACGTTCGGATTCTCCGGAGAGCCTCCCAGACCTCGCTCTCGCTCAACTCTCACATCGATGATGGTGGGGACGCGGAACTCGGGGACCTCATTGAGCAGACCATTTTTCCGGAAGCCGACGAGAATGTCTTGCGTAACTCATTCACCCAGGCCCTTTGGGATGCCCTCGATGGTCTTCCCAAGCGTGAGAAACAGGTATTGGCCCGGAGATATGGCCTAGGCGACGACCAACCCCATACGCTTCGAGAGATCGGAGCTTCAATGGGGCTGTCTCGAGAGCGGGTTCGTCAGATCGAGAGCCGGGCTTTGGCGCGGTTGCGGCGCTCACACGTGACCCAGGATTTGGTTGTGTATCTGAGAACCTGAACCGGCGCGGCCGTTTCAGGGCATAGCCGTGGGGTGGGCCAAGGCCCCACCCGCACGAGACAGCGCACCGGCGCCCCCCGTCAGTTCAAGAGGTCAACTATTCGGCCTGTGCGTCGTCCATCTGAGGCGGGGGGCTGCCCATGGCGCCGCCCAACAGACCGCCGAGGAGCCCCTGCAACATCTGGTCGAGTTCTTCGGAGGTCTTGGCCTGGGCAACCTGATCAACGAATGCTTCGGCCATGCCGACCATCATCATGATCTGCATCTTCTGCTGGGCGATGGTCTCCGGAGTAATTTTTTCCAGCTTTGCGCGGGCCTCGGCTACGTTTTCATCCCAGTCCTGTGCCATGTCGGACGGTACCCAGCGCCCTTCGACCTGGGTCATCTCGACCTCTTCCGGCTCTTCGTCGGGGGCCGTAATCTTCAGCTTCGCCATGCCATCTGCGTTCTCGAGGACCTCAATCTGCAAACCCTCGACCTTGGCAAGAAAATCTTCTTCATAATCATTGTCTTCAGTTGCAGCGGAGGCCTCTTTTGCGACCTGCATCAACTGAGCGCCCGTCGTGGCCATGAATTGACCCCAGTCGATGGTCTCCAGCGATTTGAGGTTACCGAGGTCACTGTTGACCAGGGTGCTCAACACCACGGTTGCAGTGTCCCAGTTTCCGACAATTTCGTCCTGGTTGTCCTGGGCCATGGCGAGCAGTTGGGAGCCGAGGAAGAGGTCTTTCTTGTCCTGAAGTACGACCGTGGTCTTGCGAAGCAAGGAGAAACTCTTGTCCCAAACCTCCTGGTCGACTTTGGTGGCAAAAAGGTGCGTCAAATCGTTGATGTCAGTCTGGTAGGTCTCAGGGAGAGCTTCCCAGACGACCTCAGGGTGGCCGTCCGCGACCTTCTCGGCCACGAATTTTACGGTGCCATCTGGACTTGAGGGAATCTGGTCAGCTGTCGCGACCGTCTGTCCGCCACAGGCGGCGATAATGGCGAATGCCAGAATAAATAGGGTGGTAGGGTATTTCTTGGTGTTCATTGTTGAATTCTCCTTTTCTAACGAAACCGGGACTTTATCAGAAAACTGACGGTCTCGGGGAGTGAAACGCAAGACAGGGCATGAAGTTCTCCTAATCAAGGTCTATATCTCTCAACGGCCGGCTGCCGTCGTCCTTTTCGGAGGCGCCTTTCATCAATTCGGCAAATCTGTCTTCCATCAGGCGACTGCGGTCGTTTTCTTGGCGAAGCGCTTCGTCCATTTTTTCCGAGGCACGTTGCTGGTCGGTCCTGAGCTGGCCGATACGTTGTTCGAAATCAATCATTTCCTTCTTTTCCGGTGGCGCCTCATGATGGAGGACGACTCCGGCTTCGACATCAATGGTCAGTGCGGATTGACAGTGGGGGCAGGTCATCTTTGTGGTTGAACTCATGTGGTGTTCCTGACCTTTTTGATCAATTGATTGGCGGCGACCAGGATAGGGTCCCAGACCGGGGCAAAGGGTGGTGAGTAGATCAGGTCTAGGCCCTGAAGGTCCGCAACTGTCATGTGGGATGCCAGGGCTGTGGCGAGAATGTTGGCACGCATCGCGGCGCCCTCCCGGCCTACGATCTCGCCGCCCAGGAAAATTCCGGTGGGCCCGTCTGCGATCAGTGTGACCTGGATCGGTGTAGCCCCAGGGTAGCCATGTGCTCTCGAGGGTTGCGTGATAAGCACCTCAACCGGCTCAAATCCCTCGGTGCGTGCCTGTTCGAGTCCGAGGCCAGAACGAGCCACCTCGAGGTCGAAGCACTTAAAACCGGATGTTCCGACGACACCGGCAAACTGGTGCTTCTCGCCGATGGTGTTTGCGCCTGCAATTCGGCCGTGCTTGTTCGCCGTCGTGCCAAGGGGGGCCCACACGTTCCTGCGCAGAATCCGATGGTGAGATTCAGCGCAGTCTCCTGCGGCCCAGATGTCCTCAGCCGAGGTTCGCTGGCCTTGGTCGACCCAGATGGCGCCCGTTTCTCCAATTCGCAAGCCGGCTTCCGCCGCCAGATTGACGTTGGGCCGGACGCCAACGGCCTGGAGGACAAGATCGGTCGGGTAAGGTCCTTGATCGGTCGTCAGTGCGGCAACTCTCCCGTCGGTCCCTGCCTCGGCGCCGGTGATGTCCATGCCGGTGTGGATTTCGACACCATGTCGCTTGAGCTCGTCGATGACAAGAGAAACCGTGCCTTCGGACCATCCGCGGAGAATGCGGGGACGTTTCTTGAGGATCTGGACCTTGAGCCCAATCTCTGTCAGGACGTGGCACATTTCCATGCTGACGTAGCCTGCGCCGAGCACGATGGCCTTCGATGGAGAATTCTTGGCGATATGGTTTTTGATCAGGCGCCCGTGATTCAGATTCCTCAAGTGAAAGATGCCCGGCAGGTCAAATCCGGGGAGCGGCAGGTGGGTCGCCTGGGCTCCGGTCGCAATGACCAGCGCGTCGTAGGGTTCCTCCACCTCAATCTCGGTTTCCAGATTTCGGACGGTGAGCATCCGGCGCTGTGTATCCAGGGCCACCACATCGTGGCGGAGTCGGAGGTCAATACCTCTTTTGAGAGCCTGACCCGGCGTAAGGACCACCAGATCTTCGATGTCTCGTGAGGGATCCCCGATGTTGTAGGGCATCCCGCAGGCTCCGTAGGAAATTCGGTTGCCACGTTCGAAGACGATGACATCGGCCTCCGGCTGTCTGCGTTTTGCTTGTGACGCGGCGCTCATGCCCGCTGCGACGCCACCGATGACGACGATTCTGGTATTGCCCATGGAGCCCCCTTGTGTTTGATTCTAGACGGAACGCCGGAACCCAGGCAACCGCTTATGCTGCTATTCTTCACCGGAGGCTTTGCCTGGAGGTAGAGAATGGTTGCCGCTCGATTATTTTTGGTCATAACGCTGGGGCTTGTCATCCTGGTCTGTGTGGGTTGTGAAGATACGACGCCCGATCCTGACGAGCGGCAGGCGGTTGAATTGGCCGTGACAACGTATCTTCACGCTTTGACAGAGGCGTATTCGAGCCTCAATGTCGAGCCGATCGAGAACCTGGCGATGGGCGCCGAGGTTCAGGACGTCCGCAAGATGCTTCGGGGTCTTGCTGGGACCGGTGACCGGGTGGAGGCTCGTTTGCTGTCGGTTGAGTTTAATCGGCTTGATGTTTTTCGAGAGATCAACGCGACTGTGGCGACTACTGAAGTCTGGGACGTCACTCGATTTGACGCGTTCAACGGCCGCGAAAAAGGGCGCAACCCAACATCGATTCAGGATTCCATAATCCAGCTTCGCCTGATAGACAGCCGGTGGATGGTCACGGCCCGAAGGGTCATAGGCCAAGAATCAGGGCCCAGGTGGAAAGTAGGACAATCTCAATCCGAAGGGTCGGAGATCCAATGAAACGCCAGCCGACAATCGTCA
>Ga0164313_10005511_pt1 | contig 11199 bp, 10 predicted proteins | sample GuaBasSedimGuay4_FD_113735 | JGI IMG/M metagenome (GOLD analysis project Ga0164313, IMG submission 113735) | Subseafloor sediment microbial communities from Guaymas Basin, Gulf of California, Mexico - Guay4, Core 4569-4, 0-3 cm | ecosystem: Environmental > Aquatic > Marine > Hydrothermal vents...
CGGTAAAATACAATTCAGCATACGCTATTTGCCAAAGTAAAAAATTACTAATACGTTGTTCACCACTGGTGCGAATTAATAAATCTACATCTGGTAAATTTCGCGTGTAAAGATGATTATTAATTACCGATTTGTCAATATTTTCGGGCGAAATTAGGTTATTTTTAACTTTAAGACTAATCTCTTTAATAGTTTTTATTAATTCTTCCCTTGAACCATAGCTCAATGCAAGAGTTAAGGTTAAGTGATTATTGTTTTTTGTTTTATCAATAACATCCATAAGCTCTTTATGTACCTTCTTTGGGAGTAAATCAATATTTCCAATTGTCGTGAGTTTGATGTTATTTTTTTGAAGTGTATTTAATTCTTTTTTTAAAGATGAAATTAATAGTTTCATCAATAGTTCTACCTCTAGTTTTGGCCGACTCCAATTTTCTGTTGAAAAAGCATAAAGTGTTAAATAGTTAACATTTATTTCAGCACAGGCTTCCACAACTTGCTTTACTGTTTTTGCACCATTTTTATGGCCAAGATTCCTTAACAGCCCCTTCCTCTTAGCCCAACGGCCGTTGCCATCCATAATAATGGCAATATGTTTGGGTAGTTTGGATGTATCTATTAATTTTAGTTTTGACATCTTGGTTAAAAATTACAATAACAGGGTTTTCTTCCAAAGGTATAAGTTAAGGACAATCCCGTAAACATATACCAATCATTATTATTAATGTTTCCAAATTGCAGATCTCTGTTTCCTTCTAAATCATTTACGGGATTGCTACCATCTAGGCCATCGGTAAATGTATAACGAGCTCCAATCTCAAAACTCAAAACGAATTTTGTTCCTACGACGGTTTTATAGCCTAAAATTATTGGAAGGGCTGCTGAAGCTGCATTGTCGTATTCTACAATATCTGAATTTCCGGGTTGATTATATAAAGCATTGTACCAGAAATATGTAATTCCGGTATACATATATGGTGCAGAAGGAGCCTTATCGCTAAACATATCAAATTCCCAAAAAGTATATTCGATACCTATTGAAGCCTCCATAATATTATTTTCAAATTTATAACCTCTTTCTATACGCCTGCTTTCTTTGGAGTCCTTGTCATCTCCTTTGATCTTAGCAAAAGTTAAGGAAGCTCTAAAGGAATGTCTAGCAGATCTGTTCCATCTGAATAACCCTCCAAAAACAGGGGTATTGGGAGCGATATAAGTTGTTTTTCCAATATCACCTATATAGTTAGCCCCTCCCAAAAATCCTCCAATCTCATAGGTTTGAGATTGAACAATAAATGAGCTAAATAACATTAAATAAAGAGCCGTTGAAAACTTCATACTTATAAAAGCTTGCAAATATAATAATAAAATCGCTTCTATTAATTATATACGAATAAGTCTATGTGATTAACAAATTTTAGTAGCTTTTATTGTTCAATAATAGCCTAATTCCGTTTATCCTCTCCCCAAAGTAATTTATCTCGAAGGGTTTTAATAAAACTGTCTTCTTTTAATTGTACAAGTTTTATACAAAAAGAAGCTTTTTTAATAGTGATTAGTGTATTGTTTTTTACAGTGGCAACCCGCGAATCTAAAGAAACTAAATAAGATTCCTCCCTTCCAGAGACTTTTAAAGTGATACTACTACTATCTGGAACGACCAATGGTCGGGCAGTTAAATTATGTGGAGCAATAGGAGTTAATACGATACTGCTGGTACTTGGAGCAATTATTGGCCCTCCACAACTTAATGAATATCCTGTTGAACCCGTTGGGGTAGCAACAATTAGACCATCAGACCAGTATGAGGTAAGGTGTTCACTATCTATGCTGGTTTCTACCTTGATCATAGAAGTTGTATTCTTTCTGTTTATAGCGATTTCATTTAATGCAAAATTTAGTTGTTCAATTTCAGCATTTTGGGGGGCAGTACTAATAGAAAGTAAACTCCTTTCAGAAATAATATAATTTCCATTAAGAATTTGTTGCAAACTCTCGCTAATCTTTTCTTTTTGAATGGTGGCTAAAAAACCCAATCTGCCAGTGTTTATTCCGATAATAGGAATTCCTAGATTCTTTACATAGGTTACAGACTTCAACAATGTGCCATCTCCTCCAATACTGATGAAAAAATCGTAGCTCTCATCTATTTTTGTGAAAGAGGAAATATTTGAATAATTATTGGAAATGTCCTTGTGCTTATTGATGCTTTTTAGAAATTTTTCCTCAACAACAATTTTTACATCTTTAGTTTGTAGTACATCCAAAACAGATTGGATATATGTTTCAGAATCGCGATGATAAAATTGCCCGTAAACACCTATCTTCATAATTATATATTGAGATATTTATCCAAATAATTAGAACGATCTTTTAAATCTTCTATAAACGCATCCTCATCATGTTTAGAGATCACATGGTATCCATACCTTCTAAAGGTTTGAACGATTGCATTCATTCCTGTATGGCCTACTTTAATAGTAGTTTGCACTATTTCATTGTCCATTTTAGAAATAAAAATACCTAGAATATTTGCGTCGTTTGACTCTACTATTTGACTTATTTCACTGAAGGAATTATCACTTTGCCCTTTTTCAACAACAATAATTCCACCCGCCTCATTTAAGAAAGGTGTGTTGTTAAAAAGAGACATGATATCGCTTAATTCGTAATAGCCAAGATAGTTATTCTCCTTGCTTAAAACAGGTATGATATTACTGTTATTCAATGGAAAAGCTTCTAAAATATCCAACCAATTAGTGTTTTCTCTTACAAAGAAAGTCTCTAAAGAATATAAGTAGTCATTTAATTGTTTTGTGCCATCGAAACTATGTGCATCATTTTCAGAAATACTTCCCAAATATACATTATCTCTTATAACAGGAATATGCGAATAGGTAAGTAGATTAAAAACATTCTGAACCTCTAAAATGTTAGCAGTAACATTAAAAGGCTTGATATCATTGATTATATATTGTTGTGTGTTCACAATACTTATTTTATGCAAAGTACTTAAAAAGTTTTCAATTAAACGATAGAGGAATTATATTTTAGTCTGTTAGTTGGTTAGTTTTGTAGTATGTTAGTCTGTAAACTACAAAACTAACAGACTAAAATACTACCATACTAAATAACTGTAATTTTAAATAAAAACAGCTAGCTAATTTTAAATTGTATTTTTGAACTTTATAAAAACAAAAAATGACAAAATTAAGCGTCAATATTAATAAAATAGCAACACTGCGCAATGCCAGAGGAGGAAACACTCCTAGTGTATTGCAAGCTGCAATAGATGTTCAAAAATTTGGAGCTCAGGGTGTGACCATTCATCCTCGCCCTGATGAACGACACATTCGCTATCAGGATGCCTACGACATAAAACCAATTATCAATACAGAATTTAATATAGAGGGAAACCCAATTGAATCATTTTTAAAAATGGTTCTTGAAATTAAGCCCACCCAGGTTACTTTGGTTCCAGATTCAGTTGATGCAATAACATCCAATGCAGGATGGGATACGGTTAAACATGGTGGTTATTTATCTGAAATCATTTCAGAATGCAAACGCAACAATATACGCAGCTCCATTTTTGTTGATCCTGCTATTGTTATGATCGAAGGAGCCGCAAAAACTGGAACAGATCGAATTGAACTGTACACCGAAGAATTCGCAGCGCAATACGAATTAGGAAACAAAAAGGCAATTGAGCCCTATACACAATGTGCAATTGTGGCAAATGAATTGGGCATGGGTATCAATGCTGGCCATGATCTGTCTTTAGAAAACATTCAGTTTTTTAAAGAGAACATTCCTGATTTATTAGAAGTTTCCATAGGGCATGCGCTTATTTGCGAGTCAATTTATATGGGGATGGAGCATGTGATTAATAGTTATTTATTAAAATTGAAATAAAATTAGTTCTCTGAGTGATTTTGCCCTAGCAAAATTGTATCGAAGAGTACTAATTTTATATTATATTAAAGAAATAAACAAATAATGCTGCTACATTCAAATACATTTGGTGAAGGAAAGCCATTTATTATTCTTCACGGCTTTTTGGGGATGGGCGATAACTGGAAAACTTTGGGGAAGCGGTTTTCTGAACAAGGCTATCAGATGCATTTAGTCGATCAACGGAATCATGGTAGAAGCTTTCACTGCAACACCTTTGATTATAATTATTTAGTTGAAGATTTTAAAAACTACTGCGACCAATATGGTTTAAAAGATATAGTTTTATTAGGCCATTCTATGGGAGGAAAAACGGCGATGCAATTTGCTGCAAGGTACCCGGAAATGGTTTCAAAATTAATTGTGGCTGACATTTCTCCAAAATACTACCCCTTACATCACCAAGATATATTAAAAGCATTATCTGCTCTTGATTTTTCAATAGTAAAGACTAGAAAAGTAGCGGACGAAGTGCTTTCAAAATATATTAGAAATGTTGGAATTCGTCAGTTTCTAGCTAAAAATCTGTATTGGAAATTTCAGGATGAACTCGCTCTTCGTATCAACCTTCTGGTTTTGATTGAAAATATTGAAGAAGTTGGGAAAGCACTGGACAAAGAAGCCATTTTTAAGGGAGACACCTTGTTTTTAAAAGGAGCAAATTCTGGATATATTGGAATTGGTGATCCGGATTTGATAAAAAAACACTTCCCAAAAGCGACCATCGAAACCATTATTAATGCAGGACATTGGTTGCATGCGGAGAATCCAAAAGATTTTTTCAATGAAGTGATGCGGTTTGTTAACAAGGAAACATATAATTAAATGGATAACTCATTTACATTAAAAAACTATTTTCTAGCCCTTTCATTTTTTCTGATCGCAACGTCTCTTTTTGCCCAGGAGAAAGATAGCGATTTGCATGAAATTTCTGGTAAAATTACTTATTTAAACAGGCCGCTGTCTCATGTTTCAATCCTGATAAAAAATAGTGAACAAGGCACAGAAACCGATTTAAGAGGACGATATTCTTTAAAAGCAGGAGCGGGCGATATTCTTGAATATAGTTATGTTGGCTTTGAAACGACCCAAATTATTATTGAAGACATTACAAGTATTTTAAATATTGAAATGATCATTAAAACCAGCGAATTGGATGAGGCGATTATAAAAACAACTAAAGAAGAGAGTGATTTTAAAAAATCCAACAGGAAATTCTCAACACCAAGAGGCACTATAGATCCTGAAACAGCAGGGTTTTCGGTTGCTTATATTAGTGGTGAAAAAATTGATCTTATATATCCCACATTAACACAAGCCTTGGAAGGTAAAGTCGCAGGAGTTAGAATAGAGCCCAGTACAGGAAAATTAGCAATAAGAACGAGGACTTCGGCTAATTTTAATGCTCCAGTAATTTGGGATGTCGATGGGGTTATTTTCGATGACGAACCTCCAATAGATCTTCATAATATAAAAAGCATACATATTTTAAAATCTTTAGCAAGCACCAATCGCTATGGGAGTATGGGTGCAGGGGGTGTTGTTGTTGTAACAACAAATAACACATATAACAATAATCTAGAAAAAATTAATGTTTCAGATCAGTATACCAATAAGAACTTTTATAATAATGACGCTACTATAATTTCTGAATTTGAAATGTTTGAAACTTCAATTACTGAAAAATTGAAACAGTTTGACAATAAAACGGAAGCTTATAAATACTATACTGATTCTCTGAAAAATAATCAGCATCCATATAGTTTTCATTTAAATATAGCGCATTTTTTTAATCAACATTATAAAGACCGAAAAGGATCCATTCAGCTTTTAAATGAACTTGCTGAATCTTATGAAAAAAACCCGGAAGTATTAAAGGCTATTGCCTATCAATTTCAGGAGATGAATGTTAAGAATGAAGCGATTAAACTTCTAGAAAAGGTCTTTTTACTACGACCAGGCTATGTCCAATCCTATCGAGATTTAGCCAATGCTTACACCGAAAATGATAATTACAAAAAGGCTTGGCGCATGTATATGAGTTATATGTTACAAGGTAAAGATATAAGTGATAAAGCGATTGGCGAATTACTTTATAACGAAATGGAATGGCTTTTTTATAACAGAAAAAATCAAGTTGGCATACGAGAAAATTTTCTTCCAAATAATAAAACAATAAATGATTTTAGGAATGATGTTCGGATTGTTTTTGAATGGAATACATCGGAAGCAGAATTTGAATTAGAATTCGTAAACCCCAATAAACAGGCTTATGTTTTTGATCATAAACTAGCTTCCAATCCATCATTGATTAAAAATGAAAAAGAAATTGGTTATTCAAGTAAAGAGTTTTTTATTAGTGAATTGGGGTTGGGAAAATGGCTTATTAATATTAATTATTTAGGAAATAAAAAGCCGGAACCCACCTTTTTTAAGGTAACGGTTTATAGTGACTGGAGTCAAGCCTATCAAACACAAAAGACTTCCATATTTAAATTTAAAGACGAACGAGAAAAAGTTCAATTATTTGTCTTTAAATAATTTTATATCTTTAAAGAAAATTTTTAATTATGAAATGGATCTTAAAATTATTACTGACTGCAGTAGCAGTATTTATTCTTGAAAAAATATTGCCCGGAATTACTGTAGAAAGTTATGCATACGCTATTTGGGTAGCACTTGTTATAGGAATTTTAAACAGCTTTGTAAGACCCATTTTGATTTTCCTTACCCTTCCGGCCACACTGATTACATTGGGCTTATTCCTTTTTGTGATCAATGCATTAATGATTCAGCTAGCTGGCTATTTTCTAGATGGATTTAATGTTGCTTCCTTTTGGTGGGCTTTGCTTTTTAGTATTCTATTATCTTTTATTCAACCTATTTTACATTCAATAATAAAGGAAGATAAAGAACATCAATAATTTTAAGGAATTCATTTTAATATCTAATTACGGCAATTACTTCAATTTAATATTTGATTTCACATCAATTATAACAAAATTATTAGTTGTAAACTCGGCAATAACCCAACTATATAATTCTTTATAAAAACATATTTTTCTTCAGCTATTGTCTATAAATGCTGAATAATACAGCTATTGTTATTAATTGTTACAGTTATATAATAAAAATAGTTGAGGATTTTTTTCAGTTCTGAAAATATTTTCAGTTATAACAAAATTACTACCACTTATTACATAGCCCTTTCATTTTTTAAGTATTGAAACTTTATTTGTGAAGCTTAATTAATCATATAATTAATTTCATAATGAAGTATCTATTTACATATTTAATTTCTTTTTCGCTGTTCTTAATATCATGTTCAGAGAATGAGGATTATTCAGGAAACCACGAAAATTATAGTATCAATCTTAATCTAGCTCTTGAAACTGATTGGGAAATGGCCAACAATATAAACTCATTGATTAATATTCATAGAAATAATAATGGATTGCCTTCTCTGAAAGTGGATAAACAATATGCTTCAGCATATGCTGTGGATCATACACTGTATATGATTAGGAATAATAGAATTAGTCATGATAATTTTAACAATCGTTCTGCTGCTCTAAAAGAGAGAGGAGCAAATACTGTAGCAGAGAATGTTGCCTTTGGTTATACATCTGCAGAAGATGTTGTGCGGGCTTGGTTAAACAGCCCTCCTCATAAAAAGATAATAGAAGGCTCCTATAGTCATTCTGGTTTTGGAATTATGAAAAATGATAAAGGGCATTATTTCTTCACCCAACTATTTTATGATGAGTAATTTTGTATTCAGAAAAAGAGTCTTTTAATAAAGAGAAGCCTAATTTATGTATTACTTAATCTTTAGGAACCTATTCAATGAATCTTGTCTTCGTTTAGCAATAGGTAGTGAAACTCTAGTAATCATCTCACAATAACTACCGTCTCTTTTATTAATGCTTACCACATACCTTAAATTAACGATATAGCTATTATGTATTCTAAAGAATTTAGTTTTATCAATAATACTTTCATATTCCCCCAAATTTCTAGAAGCAACCATTTTACTTCCGTCTTTAAGGAAAAAGATTGTGTAACGACCATCCGATTGTAAATAAACAAGATCTTCTAATTTAACAAACTCAATTTTATCTACGGAAGGGACTGCAATAAAATTAAGTTTTGTTTTATCATTTATACTATTATTTAGTGTTTCTATTTGTTCATTGCTAGTGTAAAAATATTTTTCAATATCTTTAATTGCACTATTAACTCCAACAACAAGATCTTTTACTTTTAGAGGTTTAAGGATATAATCTATAGCACTAAACTTAAAAGCCTTAATTGCGTATTCAATATGAGAAGTAATAAATATTACTTTATATTTATTGTGGGATATTTCATCAAGTACTTCAAACCCATTTCCTTCATCAAGTATGATATCTAGAAAAATGAGCTTTGGTTTTAATTCATTAATTAAAGCTATAGCATCAGCTTTAGTATTCGCAACACCTACAACATCAATAAGAGGACAATATTTTTTAAGATATTGAACTAATAAAGTTGTGTTACTTATTTCATCATCAACAACAATTGAATTAATTTTTTCCATAGTTTAAAAAAATAATTTCTGTCAGAAAAATAATTAACTTTTCTTAGTTAGAAAAGACTCCTACAAAAATATTTATTTATTTATTAACAACTTGTTTAAAAATCACTTATTTCAATTAGCTAACGGTTATTTCTAAAAATGCCCTTTTAATAATTAGTCTTATGCTTTAATACTAATATAAAATATATTGCCATAAAAATAATTGATTCTTAAGTAAAATTATATGAGAAAGCACAAGGTAATCATTATTGATGACGATAGTGAAGCTGTTGAATTATTAAAATATTGTATCAGTAATTATTTTCCAAAATTGTTAATAATAAATGAAGCACAAACAATTTATAAAGGATTAATTTTAATTAAAAAGCATAAGCCGGATATCGTTTTTATGAATACAATAATTGGAGGGCAAGAGACATTTTATGTCTTAGACAAACTCAAAGAAATTAGCTTCCAAATTATCTTTATGAGTAACTTAGAGGAGTATATATTAAAGGCGATAAGGTATCAGGTATTGGATTATATTTTAAAACCTATCGAATTAGATCAAATACTATTCACCTTAAATAGAGCTGTTATAAAATTGGAAATTATAGAAATCAATAATCTTGATAAAGAGTTATTGTCCAAAAAAGAATTAGATTTTTTAGCCATTCCAACTAAATCAAAAGTGAAAATAGTAAAATTTGAAGACATTATTTATTGTGAAGCTAAAGGAGGGCAAACCATTTTTCATTTAGTAAATGGCACTAAATTTTTGTCGACGAAAAATATTGGAATATTTGAGATTATGTTAAAAGAAATCAACTTCTTCAGAATACATAATAGCTATATTGTAAATCTAAATATGGTAAAATATATTGATAAATCAAAGGGTAATACTTGTAAGTTATTACATGGAATTTCATTGCCAATTTCATCTAGAAGAAATTTATCTTTAAGTAGATTCTTGAAATTAAGATAATCTAAATAATTAAAATGTAACAAAATTCAATTTTAAAAAAGAATGCGAATTCTTTTTATTTCTTTTAATTTACCTTTTTCTCTTCCATTTCAGCAGTTTATGCAATTTTTTCATTCCCATCTAATCTTAATTATTACCACTTATTACCATATTGAGCCACTTATTACTTAGCTGTCGCAATCCACACAAAGAACCCTTTACTTTGAATAAGTTTTAAAAGGATACAGTATTTCTACTTAATGTTATTTAGGCTAGAAATAATTGTAAACAGTGAAATCAATAATGAATCTTTATATATACTATCATGAAAAAATTAATTACGTTATTCTTATTTCTATTAGGATTTGGAACCCTATTTGCACAAGTTGGTATTGGAACTCCATTACCTAATTCTTCAGCACAATTGGACGTTGTTTCCAATAATAAAGGAGTTCTTATTCCTAGAATCTCACTTACTAGTAGTACCGATCTAGCTACTATTACAAATGGTAATGTGCTAAGCTTATTAGTTTATAATACAGCTGCTGTAAGTGATGTTATTCCAGGATATCATTATTGGAACGGAAGCAAGTGGACTCGATTTGCCTCAATAGATGATATAGCAGTTTTAGAAACACTAACCTCCATTTCACAAGATATTATTACTGGAACAATTACCTACACCGATGAGAATGGTGATGAAACAGTATTGGATATCGCAGCGATGATCGCTGCCAATGAAACACTAACGGTTTTAGAATTAAATGCCGATGGCCATACACTAGACTATACCGATGAAGATGGTATACTTACCCAAATCGACCTTGAACAGGTCATCGACAATTTTGAAACCGTAACTAGTATTACTTCTGATGCCATAGCAGGAACAGTTACCTACACCGATGAGAATGGTGTGGATACAGTATTGGATATCGCAGCTATAATTATTGGAAATGAAACAGTAACTACCTTAATAGATAATACAGATGGTACTTTTACTTATACAAGTGAGGATGGTACTATAAGCACATTCGATGCAAAAGGGACCTTAATTGATAATGGGGATGGAACTTATGCCTTCACAGATGCAGCCGGTATTGTTACTATTATAGATGCAACTGATTTTATAACAACATTAGTAGACAATGGCGATGGGTCATTTACTTATACCAGTGAAGATGGTACGGTAACAACTTGGACAGAGAGCCTTACTGTAATGGCTTTAAATGCCGATGGTCATACTTTAGATTATACCGATGAAGATGGTATGCTCACCCAAATCGACCTTGAATTGGTTATCGACAATTTTGAAACCCTTACTAGTATTAGTTCCGATGCAATGGCAGGAACAGTAACTTACACCGATGAGAATGGTGTTGATACAGTCTTGGATATCGCAGCAATGATCGACGCCAATGAAACACTAACGGTTTTAGAATTAAATGTCGATGGCCATACACTAGACTATACCGATGAAGATGGTATGCTTACCCAAATCGACCTTGAACAGGTCATCGACAATTTTGAAACCGTAACTAGTATTAGTTCCGATGCGATGGCTGGAACAGTAACCTATACCGATGAGGATGGTGTTGATACGGTATTGGATATCGCAGCAATGATCGACGCCAATGAAACACTAACGGTTTTAGAATTAAATGCCGATGGACATACTTTAGATTATACCGATGAAGACGGTATGCTCACCCAAATCGACCTTGAA
>Ga0164313_10005512_pt1 | contig 11199 bp, 11 predicted proteins | sample GuaBasSedimGuay4_FD_113735 | JGI IMG/M metagenome (GOLD analysis project Ga0164313, IMG submission 113735) | Subseafloor sediment microbial communities from Guaymas Basin, Gulf of California, Mexico - Guay4, Core 4569-4, 0-3 cm | ecosystem: Environmental > Aquatic > Marine > Hydrothermal vents...
CGGAGGGCGCCGAGCCGGTCGAGGGGCCGTATTGCTGGTTGCGCCTCGAACGTGACGGCGAAGCGCTGACCGTGGGAGGTTTTTGGCCCTACCACCATTGCCGCGTCGATTGGTGCGGCTATCACGGAGCCTTGGACGAGGAGGACCGCTTTCCGCTCTCCGGTCGTCGTCAGGGCACCGAATGCCCGGATGAACCGATCGCAAAAATTGGTGCGCATGTCTTCGCGGAAGAGTGAGCTCCCGGGAGCGCAAGCACGACACGCCGCCAAAATCGCCACTCGGCGCCGCGATCGCGTACGCGAACAATCAGTGGAAGGCCGCGACGCGTTTCCTCGACGATCCCCATCTCCCTGTCGACAATAACGCGACCGAGAGAGCCCTCCGAGTCGTGGCCCTCGGCCGTAAGAACTTCTGCGGCGCTGGAAGCAAGGCCGGCGGACAGGCCCTCGCGGTCTTGTACTCCCTTATGCGAATCTCGATGGTTTTGTCCCTGCTCTGGCTCAGCGCGTGTGCATCCACTGGGGGCGTGGCCCCGGTGCACGGCGGCGAGGCGCCGGAGCCGACGGGGGTGGACGCCGCAGCAGGCGAGGGCCCGAGCGAGGAGCTGGTGTATGGCGGGGCGCCGCTGCACCCGAGCTGCGTCACGCAGGTGGAGGGTGAAGGGGGCCTGGACATCACCGCGTGCGCGTCGCGCACCGAGGAGGTGCACGAACAGAGCGGGCGGCTGCGGTCGTATCCGCCTCCGATGGATGAGTTTGAGAACGGGGGCCTCGACGAGTACGTCGTGCTGGGCCGCTACGGCGACGGCATCGTCGTGCAGTACGTATTCAATGGAGGGGGCACCGGGAACTTCAGCGGCGTGATGATCCTCGCCCTGCACGGCACCCGACTGACGCGGCTCGCGCGCCTCGAGGGTGCGGGGGGCGACCGGTGCAACGGCGGCCTCACCCGGGCAGAGGTCGTGAGAGAAGGCGACGCCGTGGCGATCGAGTACACCATGAACCTGACGCCGCCTGACGTGCTGGAGCTGTCGGCGGCGGGGCGCGCCCTCGGTATGCGCGCGTACGACGACCTCGAGGCGAGCGCACTGAGCTGCGTCGGCACGGCGACCTATCGCTACGTCGACGGCGATGCGACGCTCGTGGGTGTGCTGCTCGATGAGGCTCCGATCGTAGACCAAGAGGGTTGGACTGAGGACTACCCACGGCAATCGTGTTTCAACGCGCTGGCCAACGAGCGCATCCGTGAGGGCAGCCGACAACTGGGGCCGGCAGAGCTGGAGGCGTTTGCCGAGGCGTTTGGCGCGCGGTGCGGGGCGCCCCCGGCGCCCTGAGTCGGCGCCATCAACGGACATCCCCTCGACATCCGGAGCCTTCTGGCCCAGAGGCCTCTCATGGCAACAGCTGCGTGGAATGGGCGCGTAATCGCCGAGTCCGATACATTCGAAAAAGTCGAAGGGAACATCGTAGATGGCGAACGCAATCGGAACGCCGCTTGGTTCTATTAGGCTGCCAACTCGACGATGAACCCGCCCCCAATCACCCCGCAGACAAGCCGACTCGTTCCCGTCCTCGGCGCACTGGTTTTAGCCACAGTGGCTCCCGCCATCCTCCCGGCCTGCGCCGATTGCCCGTCTGTCGATCCCATTCACACGACGATTCGTGTCCACGTCCCGCACCCGGGCCTCGTGCCGAAGTACTGCACATCGGAGCGCGACGACTCGTGCCGCGAAGCCGGCCACGTCTCCGGCCTTACCTATTCATTCGAGTTTGACCAGCACGCCGAAGGGCGCCTTTGGTGCTCGTACCCTAGTCCGCCGGGCGTGTTCCGAACGTCGCTGTGCGACGACGCCGAGATCTCGACGCCTCAGCCAGCCCAAGGGGCTGCGTCTTCGGAGAAGCGTGAGTTCCATGTCGTCGTTGAAGGGTGCGACCTCGCGACGCTGGCCCAACCGCGACAAGGCGACGCCTGCGCGGTACGGACTCAGTCAAACGGTCTGCCCGTCGATAGCTGTGGCGAGTCGATGTTCTGCCGCTCGAGAGACTCCAGGTGCACGGCGCTTCCCGAAGCATGCGCAATCGACGCCGATTGCACCGGCGTCATGGTCTGCGACGAGACCCATCTGTGCGTGCGCTTCGCCTGCGACACGGACAGCTCCGAATGTGTCTGGCCGGACGAGTGTTTGGATACGTCGGACTGCCAGCGTAGCCATTCGCGATGCAACCCGCGGACAGGGGACTGTCACACGTTCACCTGCGAGACCGGTCGATGTGTCGGCGTCGCGCCGCGCTAGGGCGTGGCGCAGAGGTACTCGAGGGTATTGACGAAGAGGTTCTGGAGCGCCGTCGGCGTCGCAGCCGTCGTGTTCCAGTCGGTCAGCGCGCCACTGCCGACGCCGTTCCCGTTCCAGTAGACGACCATGCCGTTGCCGGTCCCGATGCCTTCTGTGATTTGCAGCTTGCTGGACGTCCCGCCGACCGACGCGAGGCGCACGGCGCCGCCGGTCGGGGTACATCTGTCGTGGTCGGTGGTGGTGGCGGTGAGCGCCTGACCCATGGTGAAGGTCTGGGCTGGCCCGCTCATGATGCCGTGAGTCGCGGCGTCGACGACGATGGCGGTCGAGAAGGGGCCGTCCGAGGGCGACGCGCAGCGAACGAGGCCGGCGAGGGTGCAGTCCGTTGGGCTGCCCAACGAATCGTAGCCGGTGACGATGAGGCGGCCGCCGCGGTTGAGGAACGCGGTGAGCGCGGTGTTTTCGGCAGCGCTCAGCACACGGTCATGCTCGTGGAGGACGACGACGTCGTAGGTCGCCAACGTCGTCGCGTTCGACGAGTGCACGCCGCCCGTGCCGTTGCTGCTCAGCACGTCGAAGGTGTGTCCATTCAGCGTGAAGAGGTTCTGGATGTTCGCGTCCGTGAACTGGGTCTCCTGGCTGATGAGGCCCCAGTAGCAGCCGGCGAAGACTCCGCAGCGCCCGGGGGGGCTGGTGCATACGTCGGACGTGCAGTCGCTCGCCGCGCCGCAGCGCTGGCGGTCGGCACACCTGGGGCAGGCGTCGGGGCCACCGCAGTCCGTGTCCGTCTCTCCGCCGTTTCGGGCGCCATCGGTGCAGGTCGGAACCTGGCAGACGCCGCCCGTGCAGACGCCGCTCTGACAATCCGCGGCGCCGGTGCAGGTGAGCCCGTCCATGCAGGCGAGACAGCTGCCGCCGCCGCAGTCGAGGTCGGTCTCGGCGCCGTTCAGGACGCCGTCGCCGCAGCCCGGGGCGTTGCAGGTGCCGGTGGGCCCGTCGCAGATGTTGGAGGTGCAGTCCGCCGCGACCCCACAGGCGCCGCCGGTTCCGCAGCCGCCGCAGAGCGTGCCGCCGCAGTCGGCGTCGCTCTCGTCCTGGTTCTGCACTCCGTCCATGCACGAAACGCAGAGGCCAGTCTCGCAGGTCCCTCCGGTGCAGTCCGTGCCGACGATGCACATCTCGCGATCGTCGCACGTGTCACAGAGCCCACCGCCGCAGTCGACGTCGGTCTCCTCGGCGGTCTGGACGCCGTCCATGCAGGACACGCAAGCGCCGGACACGCAGCGCATGCCGCTGCAGTCGGTGTCGATGAGGCACGAGAACATGTCTGGGCAGCCGTCGCAGTTGGGGCCTCCGCAGTCGGTGCTGGTCTCTTCCTGGTTCAGGGTGCGGTCCATGCACGTCGACGCGGTGCAGGTGCCGGCGTCGCAGATGCTCGACATGCAGTCTTCCGTGCGCAGGCAGCCCTCACCGCCGGCACATGCCCGGCAGAGCATCCCGCCGCAGTCGACGCCAGTTTCGTCTTGGTTCTGTTCGCCGTCCTCGCAGCCGCTCGCCGAGCAGGTTGAGTCCGGCAGGCACTCGCCGCTGAGGCAATCGGTCCCGGCCGTGCACGCCACGCCGCCGACGCAGCGTCCGCATCCGCCGCCGCAGTCGAGGCCGGTCTCGGCGCCGTTTTGCACGCCGTCCGTGCAGCTGGCCACGAGGCAGTAGCGAGTGCGGCACACCATGGACTCACAGTCCATCGGTGCGGCACACATCCTGCCGTCGGCGCAGGGCAGGCAGCTTCCCCCGCAGTCCGCGCTGGTCTCGTTCCCGTCCAGGATGCCGTTGTCGCAGTTGGCTGGCATGCCGGAGTCGGCTCCGCCGTCTCCGCCGCCGCCGCCGGTGTCGAAGCCGATGCCCCCATCCCTCGGCGTGCTGCGTTCTGATGGGCAGCCTCCGAGAGTCAGGGCGGAGGCGAGGGCGAGCTGGATTGTGACAAGACTAATTAAGCGCATATGCCCCAAATTTCACACGAAATGGAGCGGCTCGCAACTTGGACAGAGCGTGCCGAGGGCCATTCGTGTCATCGGAATTGCCCGACAATTGCTGGCTTTCGCGTGCTGCGCCCATACGCGACACCGTATAAGCTGCGAAATATACGCCATCCCGTATGAACTGCGGTTTATACTGTAGACCGTATAGACCGGCATCAGCCGGGAGGACTCCATGGCAGCCATCGTTCTACACGACTACGCGACCCTCGGTCGGGCGCTCCGAGACGCGCGACGTCGGCTTCAATTGTCTCAGACCGAGGTTGCAGCGCGGTCCGGTGTCCGCCAGGCGACCGTCTCTAACATCGAGCAGGGAGTGACGAGAGCGACGTTCGCCACCGTCCTTCGCGTCATGAGCGCCGTCGAGCTCGAGCTCGTCATCCAACCGCGCCGCACGCCACCGGCGAGCCCCTGGAAGTAGGCCTAGCCATGGGACGACGCTCCATCAGTCGAACGCTGCACGTCGCCATGAACGGCGACCCCGTCGCGACTCTGACGCACAACCCGAGGACGGGCCTACGCCTGACCTACGTGGCCGACTGGCTCGAGCGCGAGGACGCCATCCCGATCTCGCTCTCGCTTCCCCTCTCCACCGAGCCGTACGATGGCCCGCTCGTCTCGAACTACTTCGACAATCTCCTTCCGGACAACGTGACCATCCGCGAGCGCATGCAGCGCACGCTCCGCACCGATACGACGGCGCCCTTCGACCTCCTGTCCGCTGCTGGCGCCGACTGCGTGGGTGCCCTCCAGCTTTCGCCGCAGCAGGAGATGAAGCCCGTCCGCACGGTTACGGCCACGCCGGTGGCCGAGCCCGAGGTCGCCAAGATCCTCCGAGGCTACCGGCACCACCCACTGGGCATGACCGAAGACGACGACTTCCGGATATCCATCGCCGGCGCGCAGGAGAAGACCGCGTTTCTCGAACAAGGTGGTTCCTGGTTTCGCCCCCACGGCACTACCCCCACGACCCACATCTTCAAGCTGCCCCTCGGCAGGGTGCACGAGCACGTCGACCTCACGACGAGCGTCTACAACGAGTGGCTCTGCCTTGCCCTCGCGTCAAAGCTCGGTCTACCCGTGGCGAAGGCCGAGATTCAGACCTTCGAGGATGTAACCGTCCTCGTCGTCGAGCGCTTTGATCGGGCATGGTCGGAGAACGGCCGCTGGATCATCCGGCTTCCCCAAGAGGACTTCTGCCAAGCGCTCGGGGTTGCCTCCGCCTTCAAGTACGAAGCCGAAGGGGGCCCGGGCATCGTCGCGAGCCACGACCTGCTCATGAAGTCGACCGAGCCGTTCGAAGACCGCCGCACCTTCTTCCGGGCGATGATCATCTATTTCCTCCTGGCCGCCATCGACGGCCACGCTAAGAACTTCAGCATTCAGCTTCACGCCCAGGGCCGATTTCGCCTCGCCCCGATGTACGACGTGCTCTCAGCGTATCCCGTCGTGTCGAAGAACTTCCCGATGCAGAAGCTCAAGCTCGCCATGGGCCTCCACGGCAAGAATCGCCACTACCGGCTCAACGGGATCGGGCGCCGACACTTTCCCAGCACCGCCAGTCTGTGCGGTTTCCCGACCGCGACGATGGAAGAGCTCCTGGACGATGTGCTGGGCCGCGTGGGCGCAGCGCTGATGGCCGTCGCCAACTCACTGGGCGGCGACTTCCCGTCGGCCGTGGCGGACCCGATTCTCGAGGGCGTGCGCACGGCTGCAGCCACGCTTTCCCGGTAGCCCCTCACTCACAAGCAGGCGGCGGGTACGCTCCGCCGAGCAGGGTCACGTCGCGCTCGGCGCGCATTACCTCGTCTCCGCCCATGGGCAGCGAGGCCTCGATGCGGAAGAGCTCGCCGACGAGGCAGGCAGGGTCGTTGACGATGCCCGTGTAGCCGATGAGCTTGCGCCAGCCCTCATCGTCCGGGTCGTCGAAGCGCACGGCGACCTCGACGTCCTGGGCCGGGCGGCTCTCGTCCGCGAGCTGCATGCGCAGGCGCACGGGCGGTCGCTCCATGTCGACGCCGCGCACGCGGAGTGAGATCCACATGTGCCAGCCACCCTGGGCGCCACGAATCAGCTCCACCTCTTGGCCGTCGTCGAGGGCCTCGAAGCGCCAGGAACCGGTGCCGAGCTCGAGCTCCGCGGGCGCGCCCGCGGTGACCTCCCCGCAACCGAGCAGCCCGGAGCCGACGAGGCCGAGGCACAGAACCAAGAGTGGGAGCTTCTTCATCATCATCAACACCAGAGTGCGACCTTCAAGACCTTCAAGACCTCAGTTGCGGCGGCGGCGCGCAGCGACGAGGCCGAGGGCGACCGCGAAGAGACCGAAGAGGGGGCTAGCGGAGCCGCTGCCCGGGCTGACCGAACAACCGGTGCCACGCGCCATCGTCACGGTGGCGTTGTGCTCGGTGAGGGCCGCGGAGATGGCGGCGACGTTGTCTTCGACGACCTCTCCTTCGCCCTCGTTGCCGACGCGCACGATGCGAGAGTTCGCGGGCATCGCGCCATCGACCTCGAAGGGCCAGGTGGTGCCCCAACCCCGGATGGTCTGGCCATCCTCGAGGAGGATCCGCCAGGGCGCTTCGGATTGCGCGATGCTCGGCGAGCACTCGATGATGCGGTCGGCGTCATGTTGGTTGGAGACGGGGCCGAGGTCCGCGTTGAAGTCGAAGACCGGGTCCATGGTCATCTCGTCGGCGCTCATCGTGGTGTAGAGGCGGGTGGTGATCGTCGTGGAATCGAAGAGCGCCTGGGTCTCGACGAGGGGGTCGATGACGTCGGCCTGCATCGCGGTGAGAAATGCTGCCGGCTCGAGGCCCTCGAAGTCCGTCTCCGCGTAGTCGATGTAGCAGGTGATGCACGAGAGGAATGCGTCCTCGTCCACGCCAGCGGGCGGCGTGAGGCTCGCCGCGAAGAGCTCGCGCATCCCGTCGAGGTTGGCGAAGGAGCTGAGGCTCCCGAGGAACTCGCCCTCGCGGTCCGTCCAGTCTTGGCTTTGCAGGTCGGCCCACTGCGTCGCCTCGAAGTCCTGCCAGATGACCCGCCCGAGCTCGGGCGCGCTGCCGGAGTGCTCGGTCACGAAGCCCTGCCCGTTCGCCTCGTTCGCGGCGCGCGTCACGACGTCGTTGTAGTTGGAGTTCGGCCTCAGCCAGTTGATGAGGACTTCGTTGAGCTCGAGGGAGCGATAGTTGGCCGGGATGGCCCGCTCAGCGCCGAGGACCCAGACCATGATGCCCATGTCGGGCTGGGCGGCGACCGCGGTCGGGCGGATCGGGATGGAGGGGAGGCCGTTGCCGAAGGAGAGTCGCACCGGGCGGATGGAGCCGGCGTCGTTGCCCTTCGTGAGGCGGAAGGTCAGCAGGTTCATGCCGCTCTCGAGGTAGGGGCGGAGGACCTCGGAGCTCATCTCCGGGACGTCGTAGCCATTGTCCCGGAGCCAAGTGATGGCGACCGCGACGAGATCCATCGCCTCTGGGTCGAGGGCGATGAGGACGTAGTCGTAGGGGCCGACCGAACCACGGTCGACGACGGTGACCTCGCCGCCCGGTTCCGACGGGGGCACGCCGGCGTCGGCGGAGCTTGTCCCGTCACTCGAGAGTCTGCCGCCGCCGCTGTCGGCGCAGGTGCCCTCCACCGTGGTCGTGAGGCGGTAGAGGGGGTTGGTGGCCTGCTGGATTCGGTCGAAGGCCGCGTTCGACGAGACCGAGATCTCGGGGCTCCCCGTCACGGGGAGCATCCAAGCGAACTGCTCGGACGGGCCCTGATACTGAATCTGGATGACGGCGTCGACGCTGCCGTCGGGCTGTTGGGCGAAGATGATGCGCTCGGCCTGCTGATTCACCGGCTGGCTGTTGTCGCAGAAGAACCCGCCGCAGGCTTCGGCGGGGCTGGGCGACATGAGGAGGGTGACGGCGGCACATACGAGGCCGGCGGCGACTGGGAGCGTTGCTCGGAGTTCCATGGGTCGGCCGTGTTGCAGAAGGTGGGCCAAGCAGAAAGGCGTGCGATCCCGGCACGAGGCCGCGCGCGCCGGCACGACCTGACACAGCCTCTCCGACACGTTGGCGCGTTTTCTTGGGGTTTTTGGTCCGTGGGTGAGGGCACACGCATTGCAGCCTCATCGCGCGTGCACCGCGAGCGCAGCCCCATCCTCGTCCTTTCGCTGACAGCGCTCGCCCTCGTGGGCTGCGCGGCGCCGGATCTCGCGGGGACCCTCTACGAGTGCGCCCTGCTCAGCGAGGGCGAGGTCAACCAACTCCCTTTCTACGCGCCGACGGAATGCTACGAGAGCTGCCTCGCCGGGGCGACCTGCGAGGAGCTCGAAGCGACCCTCTGCAACGCGTCCATCACCCTTCGCCGGGATTGTGATGAGCGCTGCGCCTTCCGGTGCGGGGACGACGCGCTCATCGCGGTGGAGCAGATCTGCGATGGCGTCCCCAACTGCGCCGACGAGAGCGACGAGCACGGCTGTGCCGTTTACACTTGCACCGACGGCACCACCCTCATCGGTGAGCACCGCTGCGACGGGAACACCCGCTGCCCGGACCGAAGCGACGAGCGGGATTGCCCGTTGAATTGCGACGTCCCCTATCCATCCTCCGCGTGCCCACCGGTGCCATGCGATGACGGCTCGACGATACCCGCCGGCGGTCGATGCAACGGCTGGGATCAGTGCCCCGATGGCAGCGACGAAGTGGGCTGCGCCGAGTTCACGTTCATGTGTGATTGAAGGCCACTACGCTTCGTCGATTGGAGTTCTAGCGACCGGCCCCGCACTCTAAATACGCCGCCGCACACGCCTCCTCACTGTCGAACAACCGCGCGCAATCCGCCCCTTCGAGCCCGCATCCGCTCGCGTAGAACTCGTGGCAGCTCGAGCCGTCCCAGGTCCACTTGCCGTGGCCGAGGACGGCGTCGCAGTCCCCGGTGCTGTGACAGACCTGCGGGGCGCACTCCGGCGCTGGGCCTCTGCCGGCGTCGGGCGTGGAGCCACACGAAGCCAACATGAGCGCACCGACGATAGCGGCGTATCGAAGGATGCTCAGCCTCCCGCCGCCACGCAGTAGGGGCTGTCGATCCGTGCAGGACCGCCGTCGCCGAGGGTGACGGTGACGGGCGTGCACCCGGCCGGGAAGCGGCAGTATTGCGTTATTGAGCCGTCGTACATCGGGTTCTCGGTCTCCCCGCCCAGCCAGATTTCGCAGCTTCTGTCTTCCGCCCCACTGACGCGGGCGAAGGCGCTACCGAGGGGCAGGGCGGTGAACCACTGCTCCGAGGGGCAGGCGCCGGGATCGAAGGCGTAGGAGCCCGAGACGGTAACGCTCATCAGGTCGTCCATCGAGACCCCGGCCTCGGCCATGGTGCGATACTCGACCGGCATGGCCGGAGGTGCGGCCGAGGCCCCGGTGCACACGACGTCGTCCGCAGAGTCGGTGTCGCCACAGGCCGTGGCGACCAGGAGGAAGGGGAGGAACGGGAGGAAGGGAACAAGCAGCAGGCTTCTCGTCATGCCGTGCAGCTTAGAGCTTCGGGGGGCAGATAGACGACACAAAGCAACCACGCCGCTCGCAACCCCTCGCCCCTCACTCCATCTCGCCGTCCGCCTCAGCCCGCCGTATCGCCGCGTCGAGCAGCGCGGCGTCGCCTCATGCACGGTGGGCAGAGTGTGGGTTCTCAGAAGGGGTATGGACATCTGGCACACAGACGGTTGTCATAGCATCGAAGATGCACGCTTCTCACCACCTCGACTCCTACCTACGACCTCTCCCGGAGGGCCTCGAGTCCTACCCCGAGTGCGAGGCCAAGGCATCGATCTATCGCAGCGCGGTGGCCCAACTCCCGAAGCCCCTCGACCTATCGCAACTCCACCCCGGGCTCGTTCCGTACATCGAGGACCCGGTCCCGAAGAGCAGCTGGGTTCCAGAGGTCGTGAACACTGCCATCTACATGGCCATCGCAGACCAGGTCTTCTCGAACGAAACCGCGTTCCTCGACTGGGTCGAGGACATCGGCGCGCGGGTCTTTCGGTCGCCGATGTACCGAATCCTCATGGCGGTTGCTTCGCCGAAGCGCCTCGCGTCGGGGGGTGAGCGTCGCTGGGGCGCTTTTCATCGTGGGACCGACTACTCGGTCACGATCGGCGAAAACGGGGCGACGACCCGCATCGAGTTCCCTCCCCGTCTCTTCTCGCGCCTGGTCCTCGATGCGACCGCCCGAAGCATTCGGGCGGCGTATCGGGCGAGCGGCGCCGACAACGCGATCTACGGCGTGATCGAGAGCTCTCAGACCCACGTGGTGATGAGGTCGGTCTGGTTTCCCGACAGAGAAGGGTGAAAGCGCCGAGTCCGTCATGGGGCCAGACGAACGCCTGAGCGCCTGCATCTCGTCCTCGTTGAGGCCCTTCTTGGGGAACCATTGAGTAGCCCTCAAAGGTTAATGTGGGTTCTCAGAAGGTATGGACCGCTCTGGTGGGACGGGAGCCCGAACCCGGTGCTGAGGGTTTTCGCTGCGCCGACGCCTACATCGCGTCGATGGCCCCGGCGGCGGGTCCGTAGCGACCACGCGCCGCCTGTGCCGCGGCGCGGCCGAGGAGCTGCGCGAGATCCTCGCCGTCGAGGCGTTTGTCTTCATTGACCGTCCCCTTTCCAGGGGTCGCCTGGCAGTCGGGCGATGAGCTCGTCCAAGACGGTGCGCAACGCGTCATCGAAATTCCACGTCAGCCCAGGGCGGAGCAAGGGGGCCATGTCCCCGCGGAAGTCCGGCCGGCCGGCCTTGTCGTGGAGGTTCGCCTCGAAGAGCGCTCGCGTCACGGTGTGCCCACCCGCCTCCATGTAGCGCGCGAAGCAGCTGATGAGCGCGTCAGCGTCAACGCCC
>Ga0164313_10005513_pt1 | contig 11198 bp, 8 predicted proteins | sample GuaBasSedimGuay4_FD_113735 | JGI IMG/M metagenome (GOLD analysis project Ga0164313, IMG submission 113735) | Subseafloor sediment microbial communities from Guaymas Basin, Gulf of California, Mexico - Guay4, Core 4569-4, 0-3 cm | ecosystem: Environmental > Aquatic > Marine > Hydrothermal vents >...
CTCACTTCAAACTGAACCAGACGTCCATCGGAAAGCTGCCGGTTTATTTTGAATGGCGTTTCAACCGCCGGATATGCCGGTGCCTTAATCGCTTCTGAAAGAAGACGCCTGGTTTCATCATTCTCCGGGAAGGCCGAATCCTCAACCAGGTTCCTGTAATAAACCAGATCGGCTTCATCTGCAGCAGCCCGGGACCCCAACGATACAGTCATAATCAACACGGCGGCTGCCAGCATATGTAATCGCAGGAATCCCCTGGCTCTCATTTTTTACCCTCAGTTAATTCAAGTTCAACAGGAACCAGATTAAAGCCGAATTCCCTCCGTATCTGATTTACAAGAAAACGTCTGTAGGAATCGGGAAAACCGGTTTTACGGTTGACAAAAGCAACAAAACGAACCGGTTTAATAGAAACCTGTGTAACATAGCGAACCTTAAAAGGCCGTCCCTTTTTTGTAGGAGGAGGCGTTAAGTCCACCCATTCGCCTACCGCTCGGTTCAGTTCAGAAGTATCCACTCTCCGGCTCTGCTGTCTATCAGCTTTCAATATTACATCCAGCAGATCCGCTATCCCGTACCCTTTCAATGCGGATATTGGAGTTAAAGGCGCCCAATCAAGAATGGGGAACTGAAAACGAATACGGTCCACAGCTTTTTTGAGCTTCAACTTGTCCGGGACTTTTTCATCCCATTTATTCAAAGCCATAATAACTGTTCGGCCTTTTTTTACCGCTTGAGCAGTTATTTTTTTATCCTGATCGGACAGGCCCTCATCAGCATCAATCATCAGCAGAGTAACATCCGCTTCGAACATGGCCCTGATAGCCCGGTTCACCGAATAGTACTCCACATTTTCGGCCACCCGGGATTTCCGCCGAATCCCGGCGGTATCAACAATTTTCAGTCGCCGGCCTTTATGCTCAGCCGCTCCGATAACCGTATCCCGAGTGGTACCGGCAATATCCGATACCAGAGAATACTCCTTACCGGAAAGACGGTTGGCCAGGGTGGATTTCCCGACATTCGGTTTTCCCACCAGCGCCAGGATAAGATCCGAGGGCCCTTCATCCGCCTCATCACTATCGATGTCTTCTGAAGCCAGTCGCTCCATTACCAGCTCCAGTTTGTCCCTGATAATTTCCGCCAGAGAGTCCATATTTCGACCATGAGCCGCAGAAACAGGAAGGGGATCGCCCAGACCTACCGAATAAAACTCCGAGGCCTGATAATCTTTTTCCGGAGTATCAACCTTGTTTACAACCAGAATCACCCGATCAGACTTATCCCGGAGTTCATCGACAAGCAGCTGATCTTCCGCCGTCATTTCACCCAGTTCAACCAGAAAGAGTATAAGATCGGCATCTCTAAGAGAGGATATAGACCGTTCGGCTACAATATCATCAAAGCTGTCTTCGTATTCGACTTTTACGCCACCGGTATCCACCAGCTGTACCGGAATACCGGCAATGGAACAGAATTCTTCAATAGCATCCCGGGTAACACCGGGAGTGGGATCTGTTATAGCCCTTCTCCTGCCGTACAGCCGATTAAACAGGGTGGATTTACCTACATTGGGACGTCCGGCAATTACAACCCTGGGGCGGCGTTTGTTATTACTTGTCAAGTTTGTCTCCCAGCCAACCGTTCAGATAAGACTCTACCTCATCTGCCGTAGCCATATTCATGATTCTTTCCAATGCAACGGAAGCTTCTCCGGCATTGACCGAACGGATTATACGCTTGACTGCGGGGATACTGTAAGCACTCATGGAAAGATCGTCCAGACCGAGGGCCAGAAGCATAACCGCCAACACCGGATCTCCAGCCACCTCGCCGCAGACTCCCACCGGGATACCTGCAGCCCCGGCATTTTCAACAGTCATTTTTATCAGACGCCACAGAGCCGGATGATAGGGCTGATAGAGGGAGGCTATCTTTTCATTTCCCCGGTCAACCGCCATGGTGTACTGTATTAAATCGTTGGTTCCGATGGAGAAAAAATCCGCTTTACGGGCCAGAACATCGGATATCAGAGCTGCTGAAGGTACCTCAATCATTATTCCCACCGGCAGATCTTCAGACATGGGAGTTCCCCCGGCCTCCAGATCCCTGCGTTCTTCAGCCAATATGGAAAGGGCCGAATCCAGCTCTTCCGCATTGGAAATCAACGGAAACATTACCCGCAGATTCCCGTACGCCGAAGCCCGGAGCAGTGCCCGCAACTGTATACGGAAGATTTCTTCCTCTTCAAGACAGAACCTGATGGCCCGCCATCCCAGAAGGGGATTACTTTCATCCAATCCATCCATGGAAGTAAGCAGTTTATCACCACCCACATCGAGGGTTCTGATGGTAACCGGCATACCGTCCATTGCTTTGAGTACCTTTTCATAAGCCCTGAACTGCCGATCCTCATCCGGTTGTTCCCGGGAGTTCATAAATAAAAACTCACTACGGAACAAACCCACTCCCCGGGCATTGGATTCCAGGACCAACTCAATTTCCTCAGGAATCTCAATATTGGCCAGCAGGTTGATTCTTTTGCCGTCTAGTGTTTCAGCAGGCAAATTCCTCAAACCAACCAGTTCACTTTCCCGTTTTTCCTGTTCAAAAAGCTTTCCCCGGTAACGAATCAGGGTATTTTCATCCGGATCAACAATAACAACGCCGCGATTGCCGTCAACGATTAACAGATCGTCAGGTTTGATATTGCGGGTAATAGACCGTAAGCCGAGAACCGCCGGAATGCCCAGAGAACGGGCCAGTATTGCTGTATGAGAGGTTTTTCCTCCTGCATCCAGGGCAATCCCTCTTACCTTGTCAGGATCCAGCATTATCGTTTCTGATGGCAGCAGATTAGGAGCGACGAGAATGACTTCTTTACTTATCCTGGTAAGTGACAGCCGCTCCCGATAGAGCAGCTGGTTTGTAATTCGCCGGGCGACATCCATGAAATCCAGCGAACGTTCAGCCAGATACTCATCCCCGGAAGCCTCCAGACGAATTACCATCTCGTTAATATATTCGCTCAGTATCCATTCAACATTCTGCAGGGTTTCCGGGAGAGTTTTTTTAATTTTCTCGTTCATTTCCGGATCCTGGAGCATAAGCAGCTGGGCATCCAGCAGCTGATGTTTTCCTGAAGCTACAGCTCCCAGATTTTCCATCAGATTACGGATTTCATCAGAGGCACGATCTACGGCTGTCTGGTATCTGGACCACTCGTTTTCAACTTCAGATTCATGAAGGGAGTACTGTGGTAAGGGAATAGAATCAGCGTAATGGGCAAACACATGATGAATAGCGATGCCCGGGGATGCAGGTATGCCGTTGTATTCCTTCATTCCAATAAAATAATACGGATTATTCATACTGACTGTCAAATGAAATGCATCATACCCCGAGGCATGACTCTGTTACGCCGGGAAGAAAGATGCCTATAATACTTCTATGAGCGTTTCCCGGCAGAAAAAGAAACTGAACGACAGTAACCCAAGACGTAATCCATCAGGAATAGACAAAACCACCCTGTTCCTCAGCATCGCGGCCGTACTGCTTCTTGTACTTGTAGTACTCTTTTTGAACCGTAACTTCGTAGAGTCTCTCTTTCCCGGAAACACCCCGGCAGTCGGAAATACCGGCACCCCGGAAATTGAGCGCATTGCAAACGACGGGGCTCAGGGAAACTCAGAAGAACCTCTGGTAAACCTCGGGGTTCCTGAACAGACCGCTGAAGCATCCCCGATGAAACCGCCGGAGGAGACTCCGGAAGATGCATCAAAGGGAAATGCAACGGCCAGACTGTTCTTTATCAGGGTGAGTGACGAGGGGAAAATCAGTATCAAGAGTGTTCTCAGGCCGGTTCCCTCCAGTGGATCGCCCCTTACCACGTCAATCAGAGCTCTTCTGGAAGGTCCCCGTCCCAATGAACTCTCCAACGATGTACTCTCCCTTATTCCCGAGGGTTCCCAGTTAATCGGAGCCCGCATAGAAGGCGGTGTGGCATTCCTGGATTTCAACGAGCAGTTCCGTTTCAATGCACTGGGTATTGAGGGCTACAAGTCTCAGGTTGAGCAGATCGTCTATACAGCAACAGAATTTCCTACTGTCAGAAAGGTTCAATTTCTCGTTGAGGGCCAGAGGATTGAGTATCTCGGAGGTGAAGGTTTCTGGGTTGGCGGCCCGTTGGGACGTGAGGATTTTTAGTCAGTCTGACCTCTGTCGACGTTCGGACTCATCCAGCGCATCCTCGATACGTTTCTCCACATAGAGAGAATCCGGCCTTTACCCCGGACAACAGAAGGAATATTTCCGCATTCCCCTTTCGCCCGGTTATCCGGGAGGCTGCAGCATCATGGGCATAAACACCTTCTATGGGTAAATCCTTTATCAAAGATTTTAAAACATCGGCCCGGGCTTTACGGGTTCTGACAATCCCGTCAAAATTTTCTTCCACCGGCTGCTCAAACTGCGGCTTCACCAGAGCCAGAATCAGCCCTCCGCCTGTCAGGCTTAAAAGTTTCGATGCGGCGCCTCTGAGAGAGCGGAAAGACAGGTCTGCAACGGCAAAAACAGGGGGGGGATTAAAATCCTCCCGGTTCAGATTCATCAAATTCATCTGTTCATAAACCTGCACCCTCTTATCAGAGCGCAGCTTCCAGGCAAGCTGGTTGTAACCCACATCTACGGCATGGACACAGACAGCCCCCACCGAGAGAAGACAGTCGGTGAACCCTCCGGTGGAGGAACCGGCATCCAGGCACACCATGCCGGAAGGATTCAACGACATATCATCCAGGGCTCCCTCCAGCTTCAATCCGCCCCGGCCCACATACTTGTCTGTTTTCCAGATAATTTCGGCATCACCCGGGACAGCAGCCTTCGGATTACGAACTTTTTCCCCATTCACGATAATTTCACCGCAGAGTATGGCGGAATACAGACTTTTTGAATCTTTCTCCGGATAACGGGAGGTTAGTAATAATTTCAAGGGAGTCCTGCCGGAATGCAGTTTATCGGCCATTTATCAGGAATCCTCAGGAACCCGGCGGATTCTCTGAATCCCGAGAGCCTTTCCTGTTTCTGAATCAATCTCCAGAAGAACACCCTGAAGAGCCGCCGGAGCATCATGAACTTCCAATCGAATAGGCAACTGGGTTAATGACCGGCGAATAGAAAGTTCCGGCTTGGTACCGATTACACTGTCCTCGGGACCGCACATGCCCAAGTCGGTAATAACCGCTGTTCCCCCGGGTAATATTCTCTCATCACTGGTAGGCACATGAGTGTGGGTTCCCAACACGGCGGAAACCCGACCGTCCAGGGTATGAAACAAGGCTTCCTTTTCCCGTACATCCTCTGCATGAAAGTCAACAATGATACATTTTGTCTGCTCACGTAATCTGGAAACGGCCTTTTTGGCAGCCCTAAAAGGGCAATCCACCGAAGAGCCCATTCTTTCCCTGCCCTGGAGATTTAAAAAACCTATTTTGTTCCCGGTAATTTCCAGAACAACAGTCCCATGCCCCGGTACACCAGATGGATAGTTCGCAGGCCGGAGAAGGTTTTTTTCAGAATCAAGAAGAGGGAAAATATCATCTTTCTGCCAGATATGATTCCCGCTGGTAATAACAGAAACTCCCATAGAGAAAAGTTTATCCATATCCTCAGGTGTCATCCCGAAACCCTCAGCCAGATTTTCACCGTTTACGGCAACAAGCTGGGCAGCAGTTTCTTTTACAAGAGGTGAAAGGCCGACAAAGAGAGCCCGCAGGCCGGGCTTCCCAACCAGATCACCGAGAAACAGTACCCGCATGTTTTTCATGTCAGAACTCTCCTGGTACCAATTGTTTAATGAAAAAGCGCCGGAATATCATTTGACATATCCGGCGCTTATCTCTTATACAAAAAGGTACTTAACGTGCGTACTCAACTACCCGGGTTTCTCTGATAATCGTAACTCTGATTCTACCGGGGAATTTCAATTGATCTTCGATATTTTTAGCAATATCCTTGGCCAGTTGTTTTGACTGATTATCGTTAATACGCTCATGATTTACCATGATACGCAATTCACGCCCTGCCTGTATGGCAAACACCTTGTCCACACCGTCAAAACTCATGGCTATCTTCTCAAGGTTTTCAAGACGTTTGATGTAATTGTCCAGAGTTTCCCGCCGAGCTCCAGGCCGGGCTGCTGAGATAGCATCAGCCAACTGAACGATAACACCTTCCGGAGATGTTATTTCTTCATCGTCATGATGAGCGGCAATGGCATTCACAACTCTGGGCTCTTCACCCATACGTCTGGCAAGATCGCCGCCTATCTCCGCATGTCCGCCTTCACCATCAGTTTCCAAACCCTTCCCGATGTCGTGGAGCAGGGCTCCCCTCTTGGCAACGGTAACATCGGCTCCCACTTCACTGGCAATCATACCGGCAAGAATAGCAACCTCCTTGGAATGTGAAAGAACGTTCTGACCGTAACTGGTTCGGAAATGCAGCCGGCCGAGGGCACGTATTCCCTCGGGACGCATGTCGTGGATTCCGAGGTCAAAAGGCACACGCTCCCCTTCCTCATAAATAATCTGACTGATTTCCTTGGCCACTTTCTGAACAACTTCCTCAATTCGTGCCGGATGTATCCTGCCGTCCTGAATCAGCCGCTCAAGAGCCGTTTTGGCAATGGTTTTCCTGATTGGATCGAAACATGAGATGACGACAGCCTCGGGAGTATCATCAATAATGATATCAACACCGGTTAATGTCTCCAAGGTGCGGATATTACGGCCCTCACGACCGATAATCCGTCCCTTCATCTCATCATTCGGCAAACTGACAGAAGTGACGGTAATTTCCGAGCTTACCTCCGTAGCCAGACGCTGAATGGTTGTAATGAGAATGTCCCGGGCTTTCTTGTCCGCAGTAACCTGGGCTTCCTGTTCAATCTTGTTAATCAATGCCTGAGCGTCATGCTTTGCCTCATTCTCGAGACTCTGCATGAGGATCTTCTTCGCTTCCTCGGCGGAGAGACCGGAAATTCTTTCCAGCTCTGTCTGCCAACGTAATTCCTCATCTTCCAGCTTCTTGGCCCGGTTCTCAATTTCGTCCTGTCTTTGATTCAAATTTGACTGACGCTTTTCAAGTTCCGAGATTTTCCGGTCTAAATTGTCCTCTTTCTGCTGGACCCGCTTCTCATATCGCTGAAGATCTGTTCTCTGCTCACGAATCTCACGTTCAAACTGCCGACGTTCCTCAAGGATTTTATCCTGTGCCCCGAGAAGAACCTCTTTTTTGGCATTTTCCGCTTCTGATACAGCAGTCTCTTTCAGCCTGAGTGCTTTTTGTTCTGATGAAGAAAGTTGATTTTTAGCGTATAAAAACCGGATTAACCACCCGATAATAACGCCGCCGAGGGGAAGGATGATCATAAAAATAATGTTCAGCATGGTTCCCCCTATGATGCATTTTCAAACTATGATTATACAGTCGGCCAAACTATGGTCAAGGGGCAGTTTTTTTTTCTCAGGGATGCGCTTTAAAGCTATTATCAGCCAAATAAGGAATTAGAAAAAACCTTAATCATTGACAATCATGGCTAGAGGGTCGGCTGGAGGATCTTTAAAACCAAGGAAAATATATGATTGAGAGCCATGGTACAACACGGGGAGGAACAGAGCGGACTGAATATACCGGAAATCGTTGTGACTGGTTTTTTCGGCATACAAAGATCCGGATAGATCGGGAACAAAAATCATTTTTCTATCTCCGAACCACTCAGACCACAGTGACTCATTACGGGTAATTGATAGATTTGTTGCACTCTCATCATCAAGTCCCACAGAATAATCTGTTTCCAGACCCTTGCCTGAGCCGGCAAGGAGTACTCCGCAGATGGCATTGTAGTCTTTGGAAAGGCTCATCAGTGACTTGTAAATACCTGTAGATCCCTTCTTGAAACCCTGTAGAAACCGATCGTAATCCAAGCCCTCATCAGTCCAGATCAGCTCCGGCGTCTCATTTCCGAAATCAAAACCATCTCCATAATCGTCCAGCCCTGGAAGAATACCTGTTGTTCTGGTTTTAACAAGAGTCTCCATGGAATCACCCCGTTCTACGGCAGCAACGGGCTTCGAAAGAGTATCGGTAACATTGGATGTGATACGTTCTTTTATATCATCAATTGTAAAGAATTCAACTTTCTGAATCTCGGAACTGGTAACCGGGGACTCCTCAACATCAGAATCATCCAGTTCATCCAAATCCTCAAGTTCTTCCAGTTCCTCTACTTCATCAAAATCATCAATCACTTCTTCTAAATCCTGCATTTCGGCAGGAGTCTCTTCATCATGGTGTATAGTCTCGGTCTTTTTGAACTCTTTGTCGAACATGTACAACCTGTCCTGATCAACCTTGTCAATCTCAATCAACTCCCTGGTGTCATCCGAGAGTACAACAGGGAGAACTTCCAGAACATCTTCCTCCTCGTTATCATCACTCTCAAGCGATTCCAGCTCCTCTATATCATCTGATGAAGCTTCGAAATCTGTATTTTCCGAAGTTACGCCAACAGTCTCTACCTGGATATCTGAATCATCCAGTTCTTCGACTTCATCCAGATCTTCGACTTCATCCAGATCTTCGACTTCGTCCAGTTCTTCGACTTCGTCCAGTTCTTCGACTTCATCCAGTTCTTCGACTTCATCCAGATCTTCGACTTCATCCAGTTCTTCGACTTCGTCAAGGCTGATATTCAGTTTTTTACCGGGTGTCGGCGGCACGGCAAAAACAGGAGCCTGAATATTCAAACCGGCAAGAGCCTCCGGTGGAACAACAAACTTTGCCTCAGCAACAGCTCGGGTTATCATATCTTCAAGCTGTTTCATGTCTATTGGCGGTGAGGCAGTCAAATCTGTTGCCGCATCCCCGGCTCCCGGAGTTTTCTGCTCAGATTCATTCTCACCCAGTATTTCTATAATCCTGGTCCAACCCTCATCAATCAGCTTGTCTGCATCTTCAAGCTTCTTTCCACGTAATGTGCCAAGACCGGTTCTTAGCTCATTTTTAACTTCATCACGCCGGGATTCAAGGTCAATTAAACGAAGTTTTCTATCCTCATGATGCTCCAGCCAATCCCTGAGCAAACTCACCTGCAGCTTTTTGATTCTACTGCGAAGAACTTCTGTTTTATCTGTGCGTATATTTTGAAGCAGAAAAACCAGTAATGCCGTTGAAATGAAAACGGTTAGCAGAATTAAAACCTGAAGAGTGACTGTAAAGCTGAAAAGTCGCCCTGGTACCAGTTTCCCGAGATATGTACCATCTGGTGCAAGCTCGCTTACAAGCCAGTATTTTTCTCCGCGATCTTCAGAAAGAACGGCAAACTTTGCCGGGGGACTCTCTTCAGGCCACAATAATTCAATGCTGTCGGTAACGGAGAGTACCTGCTCTTGCCTGATGTCAACAATCAAACCCCTGCTTTCAACGATATAAACCCTGCCGCCGCCAGAAGAAAGACCTTCACTTGTAAGAAGTTCGGAAAGTTCTTCAGTTCCTGTGTAAACAAGCATCCAGCCTCTTGTTACAAAGCCCGAATCCTGAACCGGTAGCTTGTATATCAGCCACTGACTGTCACCATCAAATATTATTGAATTTTCGGAATCCGGCTGTGCAGGAATTAATTCAAAACTGTCAGCTACCTGTTCCCAATTTTTATAAAGTCTTCTTCCGTCCTCACCTGTCTGCTCGTTCCCGATATCACCTGCAAAAGTGGAATATTGTATCCTTCCATCATTGTCAACAACCCGTATACCTCTATACCCCATCAAGCGGTCTTCAAGAGAAGCAGAAACATCTGAGCGGTATTTAATTTCACTTTCCCGTTGAACAAGAGAAAAAACTGATTGATAGTTCCGATCTCTGGCTAATGCATCAAAACGGGAGTAGCAGCTATCAGACCAGGAGGAATAAACCTCTGAAATTTCTTTTAACCTGGAAAGCTGATCGGACTTTACTCTTGCACTGAAAAAGTCGGTTTCCAGCACATTGAACAAGCCGGTATAGGCAATTGCAGTAAAACCACCTGTAACAAGAAGAGCAATGAGAATATTGAGTGCAATTTTTTGTGATGTTCTCATCTGTTCCGGGGGATCTCCTCCCTGACTCCGCTGATACACTTTTTCATATATGTTATATAAAGAAAAAGGGAGCCGCAGCGGTATTTACCCTGCGTACTCCCCTCTATAATCGGTTGTTATTAACCTCAACCTGAATAATCAGTAAAGCAATACCGGAACTTACTCTGAAGCCTTCTCTGCTTCCGTCTTATCAACGGCCGGATTCTCAGCTTTCACTTCTTCAACTTTCACTTCTTCAGCTTTTTCATCTGCTTCAACCACAGAATCTTCTGAGGCTGGTGCTTCAATCTCTATCTTTTTTTCAGCTGCAGGTTTTTTAACTGCTGGTTTTTTAGCTGTTTTCTTTTTCGCTGCTGGTTTCTTTTTCTCTATATTTTTATTTTCATCCGAAAGAAATTCAAGAATAACCATATCAGCCGCGTCTCCGGATCTTTTACCAAGTTTAAGAATACGTGTATATCCTCCAGGTCTCTCAGTAAACCGGGGTCCAACCTCTGTAAAGAGTTTATTGACCATGTCCTTCTCGTAAACCGTTTTGGCAACAATTCTACGATTATGAACTGAATCAACTTTTGCACGAGTAACCAATTTCTCAGCTGTTCTACGGATCTCTTTGGCCTTGGCCTGAGTTGTCTCTATTCTCTCATACTTGATGAGAGAAGTTACCATATTCCGGTGAAGAGCCTTACGATGGCTGGCTTTACGCCCCAGCCGATTGAATCCTTTTCTGTTATGCATCTTATCCTAATCCTCATCTACGGAAACAGACTCTTCGGCAACTGTAAAATCACCGGTTACTTCTGCACCGTCGGTACTCGGACCCGGTTTCCCGAGTTTGATGGAATTCTTGAGTACACTGTAATCCGTCATTCCCAGGCTGAGGTTCCACTCTTTAAGCTTTTCCTTGATTTCCTGGAGCGACTTTTTCCCGAAATTTCTAGTTTTTGCAATGTCATCTTCTGTTCGTCTGGTAAGATCGCCTATCGTCTTGATATTGGCGTTCTTAAGACAGTTGCTGGAACGTACTGAAAGCTCAAGCTCTTCTACAGGTGTATCCAAAAG
>Ga0164313_10005514_pt1 | contig 11197 bp, 8 predicted proteins | sample GuaBasSedimGuay4_FD_113735 | JGI IMG/M metagenome (GOLD analysis project Ga0164313, IMG submission 113735) | Subseafloor sediment microbial communities from Guaymas Basin, Gulf of California, Mexico - Guay4, Core 4569-4, 0-3 cm | ecosystem: Environmental > Aquatic > Marine > Hydrothermal vents >...
AACTACTATACGAGTCTTTAGTGGCTATTTAGAAAACTCGTGCAATATAGAAAACTGTCTTTAATTATATTTACATCTTTCTTTTTTATTAGTGGCTGCGAAGAACCACCGCAGATCTTTGTTGCCAGTTCACGTCTGGTTAAAACCATCGTGGTCGGTGGTGATGCTTATACTGACATCCGAACCTTTCCTGCCATAGTAGATGCTATTCAAAAAGCTGAAATATCATTTCGCGTCCGTGGAGAAATTCAGAAAATACTGGTCAAAGAAGGCGACAAAGTTAAAAAAGGACAGGTGCTGGCGGAGCTCGATCCTACCGATTTAATAATCACACTGAAGGATCATCAGGAAAATTATGAAACGGCTAAAGCTAATTTTGATCGTGCAGTAATGCTTGTTAAAAGTGGTTCTATCTCACAGGCCGAGCATGACAATATACGTGCAAGATACCATACAGCAAAAGCAAATTTAAATACCGCTAAACAAAACTTGAGCTACACAAAATTGAAAGCTGATTTTGATGGTTATATTGCTAAACGCCATGTGGATAATTTTGAAGAGGTTATATTCTCACAAATAATATTTTCACTGGAAGATGTTTCTGCATTAAAAATAAAAATTGACGTGCCTGAAACTCTGATGATCGCTATCAATAAGAGCAGTAAGGGAACAAGAAGTATGTACGCCGTATTTGATAGTATTTCTAACCATAAATTCCCTATTAGCTTTCTTGAAACTTCAATCAAAGCAGACCCAAAAACGAAAACGTTTAAAGTGACACTCAAAATGGAAGCTCCTGCAGAGTACAATATTTTTCCAGGCATGACGGCAACAGTTTTTGCTGAGTTACTCCCTGATGAAACAGAAACTAGCATTGTCGTTTCACTACCTGTTTCTGCAGTTGTTGCTGACAGTCAAAAGCATGCAACTGTCTGGGTGGTTGATGAAAAAAACATGACGGTAATTTCTAAAAAAGTAAAACCCGGCCTAATGGCTGGTAGTACTATGCAAGTTGAAGGGGTGTATCCAGGTGAACGGGTTGTTGTTGCTGGGGCATACTTTCTGCGAGAAAACATGAAAGTGACATTGCTGGAACCTGACGAGCAACCATAATAATATCAGTCACTGTAACACCAGAAGAGCTTGTGCTTAAGATAAATGAAACCTGTATCAGAAGAAAATAATTTTTTATATTTAACCGTTGGCATTGTTCTGTTGCTTTTTGTTGGTGCAATCTCGGATCAGTTTTATGAATTGGCCGGTCAGCATCTGGTGCAGGCATTTTCAGTCGCAACTATTATGATTGGCATTTATGGCTTCAGGTTAACTCAGAAGTGGTTCCATACCGGTATTGGTATTGCTGTATTCGTTATGTCTGCTGTGATCATAGGTGTTGTTTTAGAGTTGCTGCGATTATATTACCTGCATTTGATAATGTTGTTTTGTTTCTATCTCTGGGCAACCTGGTTGGCAGGTAAGCAGGTATTATTTGCAGATAATATAGACGCAAATAGAATTGTTGGTGCCATATGCGTCTATTTGTTGACGGGTTTATTATGGGCCTTAATGTATCTGTTGATAGCGCAGGCAGTCCCAGGCGCATTTATTGGCATTGAGCAATTAGCATGGCATGAGAATTTTGCGGATATTACTTATTACAGTTACGTTACCTTAACGACCCTTGGTTATGGTGATATTAGTCCAGTAGCACCCATCGCACGATTTCTGGTTTACATGGAAGCGATTGTTGGAGTGTTCTACATGGCGATATTGGTTGCCAGTTTGATCGGCGTCAGAATACAAGAGTCACAGAATAGCTAGTTTTCATTATTTACTTATAAGGTCCGCAGCAATGCAATCGAAGCGGCTATTAATGCCAGGCAAAATTTATGCATATCAAAGCAAGCACTAAACTTATTAAATTATCTTTTATCTTGTTGGCAGTGGTCAGCTTGGACGTACAGGCTGCATTCCATGATTCCCGGGCTGGAAAATGGGAGTTTTTCCTTGCACCGCAAGTAACTAATTCTAAATCCTTACAAGGTGAAAACGGAACTGATGCAATTATTAATAAAGCTTCAGCATTAGGTTTTGGCTTTGGCTACAATGTGAATCATCATATTGAACTGTCAATGATATTTGCTTCGAGCAGCAGTAACTATTCCAGCACACGTGTTATCGAGAATGACCCAGAAAACCCGCTTATCCCGAATGGTCCGAAAACATTTACCTCCAGCATTTACACCAGCAGTATTAATTTTGGCTTTACCTGGAATTTATTAAGTACCCCATTTACACCCTATATTACAGCTAATCTCGGTTCTACTTATGTTGACTCTGGTGTTCCAACAGGAGAAATAACAACTGGCTGCTGGTATGACTACTGGTATGGTTATGTATGCTACCCATATGTGCAAACCTATACTGCAACGGAACTCAACTATGGCGCAGGTGTTGGTTTACGATACGATTTCAACAGAAGGCTTTACATGAAAGGTGGAGTGTCTCAAAACTATCTTGATCTTAATAGCAGTAATACACCTGTTTTTACAACCTACCAATTTATCTTTGGTTTTATGTTTTAAAGACTGTGCGCCCTTAACAGAAAGATGAGCTACTCAGGTAGTATTTTTACATCGGCAATGTTCTATTTTTGAAATTTTTGACCAAATTATAAGTATTGGTTAACAGGCCGAATTAGAGGGTCAAATATTAAGTTATGAGTGTCTGCTATTGCCAACTATCCTTGTATGAGTGAATTTAATTTAAATATCGCAATATGATTGAAAGTGTCTGTTCACTGATTATCTCGCAAAGGATTTGATAGATAGTCGCTTACCACCACTTAACGGACCTTGGCGGGAAATCACCAAAAGTGAGAAAATTCTAATAAAGGAGACATTGGGAAATGTAACTGAAGGTGAATTTTCGGTCGTCTCTTGCCATAATCGAGGCATATCAAAGTGGTGGATATACGCTAAAACAGATAGGGGGTTACTTCAAGTTACATTACTCCACAGTGAGTGGGATTGTCAGGCATCATAAATCAAAGACCTGACCCCGTGACCTATGCGTGACCTATGATAAAAAAATTATCGACTGGTTTTCTTCTTAGTCGTTTTCAATTCATAGGTATTTATAAACATTTCTATCGCAGCAGCAATAATAGTTTTTTGTGCGCTCTTGTTCGGTACCGGCTTAAAATCATAAAGCTGTGGCCATAACGCAAATGTTTCTATCAGTGCGAGGAATTGTTTACCTGCTCTGACCGGGTCGCATACCGATAACTTTCCATCTTTTGTGGCCTGTTTTATCCAGGTGACTACGCCGAGACTGCTCTCCTGAAAGTTATCAATGGTTGCTCTGGTAAGTTCAGGTGCGACCAGTGATTCTGAGGTAATCATTTTAAAGGTGCTGATGAATTCAGCACTGGTTAACATCGCCATCTCTTGCTCTGCGATGGTATGCAACTGGGTTTTTAATGGTATGTCTGGGTCATAAGGATGTTGTGAAACTTGTGTGAGCTGGTCGCATAATGCCTGCGCGATGTTCTGAAATAAGACCTGTTTGCTAGCAAAATGGTTGTATACCGTGCGCTTGGAAACGTTGGCGGTGGCAGCGATGCGATCCATGCTGGTAGCGCTGAACCCATTAGCTCTGAATTCCGTTACTGCAGCTTCGATGATATTTTCACGCTTTCGTTCGGTCAATTTTTTTTCGGCGCACATAAGTCCTTGCTATTAATCTGTAATAATCTGTTTTTATAAAAGTACACTAATCAGTTTACTTTTTAAATGGCTAAATGTAAACTACACTGCGCAGTTTACTTTACAGCAGTTTCTGTCAATAAGTAAACCGTAGTGCTATCGGCTAAAATAGTTAACCAGGATCTGATCCATGTTTAAACGTACCTCGATTTTTATAAGCTTGCTCCTGTTAGTACTGGCAGGATTAGGTTTTATCAAATATCAGCAGATCCAGCAGGGCATGGCGATGATGGCGGCCGGTGCGCCACCGCCGACAACGGTTGAAGTAATCGATGTAAAACATGTGCAATGGCAGCCGCGTATTTCAGCCGTAGGCACATTGACGGCTAGGGAGGGCATCGATGTTAGTAATGAAGTTGAGGGAATCATAGAAAAAATTTACTTCACCTCCGGGCAAAAAGTGAAAGCGGGTGCAAAGATCGTTGCGCTTAACGACGATGTGGAGCAGGCCGATCTAGTTAGCTTTAAGGCGCAGGAAGATCTGGCGCGTACACTGTTCAAGCGAAACAAGGACATGTGGAAGAAAAAGACTATTTCTGAAACCGAGTTTGATAACGCTCGCTCAAACATGGAAGTAGCACAGGCCAATGTTATGCAGACAAAAGCTCGCATCGCTAGAAAGTCTATACGCGCACCATTTTCCGGCGTATTGGGTATAAAGAAAATCAGTATTGGTCAGTATCTTCCAACGGGTACAATGTTGGTTAGTCTGCAGGACTACAGCTCTCTGTATATCGATTTTGCTGTAGCAGAAAAATATTTTCCAGACGTTAAAAAAGGTCTTGAGGTTCAGTTTCGTGTCAGCGCTTACGGGGATCAAGTTTTTGTCGGTAAGGTGATTGCTATCGATGCAAGAGTCAACGAAGCCACGCGTAACATCAGTGTGCGCGCACAGTTGGTGAATAAGGGTGGACTGCTGCGCCCGGGCATGTACGCCGGTATTGATCTGCTGCTGGACAAGTCAGCCGAGGTTATCGTGGTGCCGGCTACTGCCATCGTCTACAGTTCTTTTGGTAATGCCTTATTCATCGTTAAGGAAAATGACGAAGCTGTTATTACCGCCCAGCGTGTGCAGATTACTACCGGTGAACAGCGTGGTGATCAGGTTGCGATACTGACCGGTTTGAACGGTGATGAGCAGGTGGTACAGGCGGGTGTCAGTAAATTGCGTAACAACACACCGGTTAAAATCAGTGAACAGGTACGATTGAAAGGGAGCGAATAATGCGATTTACTGATTTCTTTATTCGTCGCCCCGTATTTGCCATTGTATTGAGTCTTCTGTTACTGGTGTTTGGCATACGTGCGCTGAATGATTTGCAGGTGCGTCAGTATCCAGAGATGGAAAATGGCCAGTTAACGATCACCACGGTTTATCCCGGTGCGGATGCCGAACTGGTGCAGGGTTTCATCACCACGCCGATACAGGAAACCATTACCAGTGTTGAAGGTATCGATTATATGAAGGCCAGCTCGCGCGCCGGTGTTTCCATGATCGAAGTATTTCTTGAGCTGGGTTACGACGTTAACATTGCCATGGCAGAGATGCTCAGCAAGATCAACGAAGTGCAGGGACGATTGCCAAAAGATATCAGTGATCCAGTCATCGCCAAGGCAAGTGCTGGCAACGATGCCATCATGTATATCGCTTATCAAAGTACGGAGATGAATGAAACGCAGATTACTGATTATCTGCGTCGTGTAGTGCAGCCCAAGATGGCGGAAATACCAGGGCTGTCACGCGCAGCACTTTTTGGTGGTAAAGATTATGCCATGCGTATCTTTCTCGACCCGGCGAAGATGCGTGCCTTCAATATCAGTGCAACTCAGGTGAATGATGTTTTATTGGCGAACAACTTCCAGTCTGCCGCCGGTGAATTACGCAACAGCTATACCGTAACCTCTATCCGTGCCAGTACATCATTGCAGGATGAAGAAGCGTTTGCTGCCATAACCGTCTTCAGTGATGGACAGCGCGTGGTGCACCTCGGCGATATCGCGCGCATCGAACTGTCTGCTAATACTGAGCGTCAGATTGTCAGTTATCAGAGTAAACCGGCGGTGTATCTCGGTATTCAGATTATCCCTAGCGCTAACCCCTTGGATGTTGCCGAAGGTCTTAAACAATTATTGCCGGAAATTGCCGAAAACCTGCCCACTGGCCTGTATCAGTATCTGGCCTATGACACCACCATGTTTATCGAAGAGTCCATCGAAGAAGTTGTAAAAACCCTGGTTGAAGCAACGCTGATCGTGGTGATTGTGGTGTTCCTGTTTTTAGGCTCGTTACGTTCAGTACTTATCCCGATTATCACAATCCCGTTGTCATTAATCGGCGTTGCGCTATTTATGCTGATGATGGGTTATACCATCAACCTGCTCACCTTGCTGGCGATGGTGATGGCGATATCACTGGTGGTGGATGACGCCATCGTAGTGGTGGAAAATGTACACCGTCATATAGAAGATGGACTTGAGCCCATGCGCGCTGCCGTCATCGGTGCGCGTGAGATTGCCATGCCGATTATCGCCATGACCATTACCTTGGTCGCGGTATATGCCCCCATCGGATTTATGGGTGGGCTGACCGGCACCCTGTTCAGCGAATTTGCTTTTACTCTGGCAGGTGCGGTATTGATCTCCGGTGTTATCGCGTTAACCCTGTCACCATTGATGAGTGGAAAAATACTCACTCAGCAGTCGATGGAAGGCAAGTTTGCCGTTGCTATCGATAAATTTTTTGGCCGTCTGAAAGAGTCTTACTCAGGTATTTTAGATAATACATTGACGTACTACCGTAGCGCGATTGTCATCGGTGCTGTTATATTATTGTTTGCTATCGTCGCCATGTTCAGCATGACACAGTCAGAATTAGCACCGGTAGAAGATCAGGGGTTCATCCTCACCATGGGCATCGCACCGGATAATGCCAGTGTGCAATATGTACAGACTTACGCCGAACAGGTCGAAGATATCCTCAGTACATATCCTGAATATGACCAGACATTTGTCATTGCGGGTATGCCGGTAGAAAATAACGTGATGGCAGGCATGGTGTTAAAACCATGGAGTCAACGTGAACGTAGCCAGATGGATCTGCAACCGCAATTACAGGGTGAGCTGATGAGTGTCGCAGGCATGAGTGTGTATGCCATTAACCCGCCGTCACTGCCGGGCACGCCCATGGGCATGCCGGTTAATTTTGTCATCACCACCACCAGCGATTACGAAACCTTGTTTCAAGTGTCTGAGGAGCTGAAACAAAAAGCCATGGAGAGTGGTGTATTCATGATGGTGAATAATACCCTGCGTTTGAACAAACCGCAGGCGCATGTCTGGATAGATCGGGAAAAAGCCGGGCAACTAGGAATAAGCATGCGTGATATCGGCAGTGTACTGGCGATACAGCTGGGCGATTTCCGCAGTAATTATTTTGACATGCAGGGGCGCAGTTATGAAGTCGTGCCACAGGCAGATAGAAATTTTCAGCAGACCCAGGAAGCCATCGAAGAGCTTTATGTTAATACTTTAAGTGGTGATCAAGTTCCGTTGTCTACGGTGGTAAAAATATCACAGGAAGTCGTGCCCAATACCCTGACTCAGTTTCAACAGCTCAACTCGGCGACTATCGAAGCTATACCGCAACCCGGTGTTGCCACTCTCGCCGATGCACATGAATTCTTAAGCAAAACATTGAAAGAGATTGCACCGACTGATTTTATGTATGACTTCGGTGGTCAAAGTCGTCAGTTCGAAAAAGAAGGCGCTGCTCTGATGGCAACGTTTGTGCTGGCACTGATTGTGATCTATCTGGTGTTGTCAGCCCAGTTCGAAAGTTTTCGTGATCCTTTCGTGGTGCTGATCACGGTGCCGCTGTCTATCTTCGGTGCCATGATCCCATTGTTTTTAGGATTCGCTACCATGAATATTTATACTCAGGTCGGTCTGATCACATTGATTGGTTTGATCTCCAAACACGGTATCTTGATCGTCGAATTCGCTAATCAGCTACAGCGTCAGGGGCTGGATAAAGTCAGCGCAGTAAAACAGGCGGCGGCATTAAGATTACGTCCGATCCTGATGACCACCGCAGCGATGGTGTTAGGCGTTATGCCATTGGTATTAGCTTCCGGTGCGGGCGCAGTGTCTCGTAACAATATAGGACTGGTGATTACCGTGGGCTTAAGTATTGGCACATTGTTTACCTTGTTCGTTGTGCCGGTAATGTATTCATTGATAGCTGAAGATTTTGATCAGGAAGTAGAGGATGGACGGCTTGCGGTTACGCGGGATTAGCCTGTTTGTTGCACAGAAGATTATCGTTTAACCTAAACATCAATATTTCAGCATTCCTATAATATTAAATTTCTGAATATAATGATTATTATTCAGAGTTGCAGTGTTTGTAAGTAACATCAAATACGATTTAACAATGAAAGTATTTCATCCTTCAAAAAAGAAAAACATATCAGTGAACGATGGATTCGTCTATTTTCATAAAATGGGAATAATGTCAGTTAAAAATAGTGATATTCAGCAGAATATTCGAACTGGATTCCCGATTCATGTGTTTGATGTACTCAAAGAGCAACTGAATCTATCTCAAGAGACAATTTTAGATATTATTGGGATATCCAAATCCACATTAAATCGACGTAGGAAAAATAAGAGATTCAATTCAATTGAGAGTGATCGATTCTATCGTATAGTTGCAATTTATCTGCTTGTTCTGAAATTATTTAACGGTGACAATGACGGAACAAAAGGGTGGTTTGCACGTCCAGTTATAGCTTTAGGTGATGAGGTACCAATTTCTCAACTTGATACACAGGTAGGAGCTGAGAAAGTACGAGATCTCATAGGACGGTTAGAGCATGGTGTCTTTACATGAATCCTATTATACGGCTCAAATAATCATCCGGTTAGGTAGTAATTGCTAAAACACTAATAAAAGGAGACGATGGAAGACTTTGTCTCAATGCACCAGGGCACCACATAAGAGGCATTGGCTGTATTTTGCTGAAATCGAGATAACCTCGACATAACAGACATTAAGAAAACAGTCCTGACAGTTTATTTATGGCTTTAAATGGATTCTGGTCTTGCCTGCGAAAAACATTCACAATTAAAAGTGTCTACTTTCTATGGGACTGTAAGAAAATATTTTAAAAAGTTATATATACTATTAATGTTTTTGATGTAGGTTAATAATACTTGTTTGTTATGGTATTACTATTCGAATGTAACTTTTTTTGGAGATTAATGATGGCTTACAAAGATATTTTAGTTTTTCTTGATAATGGCGAGTCAAATGAACCGAGAGTCGAGACAGCGCTGGCTCTAGCGGAGGCACATGATGCTCGTCTCGTTGGTGTTGCTTATGACATTGACGTGCCTAATCATATTGCCAACCTTATTCCCGGATTTTCAGTCGAGAAACAACGTACTGCATCCAGGCTGATATCTCAGAATCTGGTTGATCAGTTTTTAAGTCGCGCAGATCAAGTTGGGGTTACATCCGAAGCGACACTTATGAAGTGTCGAGGTTCTAAGGCAGCAGGTAAACTGGCGGCTTATGCACGAAACTTTGATATATCTATTTTACGTCAGGCTAATCGAGACAGTCAGCAGTCTGAATGGGATTCCGCTGTCAGTGAAGAGGTGCTAATTTCTTCTGGACGCCCTGTACTGTATATACCTTATGTTGGTGCGCAAGTGATCCCGCCGAAAAAAGCACTGATTGCCTGGGATTGTAGTAGAACGTCAACGCGTGCGATACATGATGCTATGCCTTTACTTGAGAAAGTAGATAGCACCATTGTTCTAATTGTTGATGCCGACCCAAAAATGGTGGAAAAAAAGACTCGGCGATGCCAGGTCATGGTGGATCACTTGAAGCGTCATGGCATTAAAGCAGAGATTAAATTTGCATCCAGTGAAGGAAGCGATGCGGCCTCAATTATTTTAAATTCGCTAGTAGACACTGGATCTGACTTTCTGGTGATGGGTGGTTATGGTTCCTCGCGACTTCGGGAACATATACTGGGTGGTGTGACCAAGACGATCTTAGAAACGATGACAGTGCCGGTTTGTATGTCGAATTAGGGGTTACATTTTTGTGCATCAAAACTCATAATCATGCTGCTAGTCGCATGATTGTGGGTCTAATTAATAACTTTTCCATCAGAGCGCATCGATAATGTTCCCCGGCAGACTCACAGTTTCTCAATAATAACTATTCAATTTTATACCTTTGTAAGTAGGTAATGCTGGCGCTATACTCAGTGCTAAAGTCGATTGCTGAATCAAATAGGTCCGTTATAGGCCGATATGATAATGAAGAATATAAAATGACTGAGTTGAATAAACCCACTATGACTGAGCTTTGGGATGGCTCAGCAGTTTATGGCGAAAGCGCTGCCTGGCTTGAATCCATGTACGAGATATACTTAGCCAACCCCGATAAGCTGGAAGTTAAATGGCGCCAATACTTCGATAACATACCAGCTGAAACGAACGGTCACGCAGACAATTCATCTGTATCTGTGGCCCCCCGTCGTGAAGTCTCCCCTCGTGATATGCACGATTACTTCGTCAATTATGCACAACAAAAACATGTACGCAGTTCTGAAACGACAACCCGCTTTGATCATGAGAAAAAGCAGGTGCAGGTGTTGCAGCTTATTAACGCCTACCGTTTCCGTGGGCACCAGATTGCCGATTTAAATCCTATCGGTGGTCGGCGCGAATCGGAAATTAGCGAACTGTCGTTAGATTATCATGGCTTATCAGGAGGTGATCTTGATACCCTGTTTGAAACAGGTTCACTTGCTGCAACAGATAATTTAACGTTAGGAGAGATACACGTCATCCTCCGGGAAACATATTGTGGCACGATTGGCACAGAGTATATGCACATCATGGAGACTACGGAAAAGCGCTGGATTCAGCAGCGTCTTGAAACAGCTCGCGGCAATGCTAATCTAAATGAAGTCGAAAAAATTAATATACTTCAGCAATTAACCAGCGCTGAAGGACTAGAGCGTTACTTACATTCAAAGTATGTCGGGCAAAAGCGTTTCTCACTTGAGGGCAGCGAGTCGTTAATTCCGTTACTCGATGAACTCGTACAATTTGTAGGTGCGCAAAAAACAAAAGAAGTCGTTATCGGGATGGCACACCGTGGTCGTCTAAATGTATTGGTAAATATACTGGGTAAAACACCCGGTGAATTATTCAGTGAATTTGAGTATACAAAAAAAGTAAGTGAACTTACTGGTGATGTGAAATACCATCTGGGATTTTCTTCTGATATGGACACACCTGGTGGTGCTGTGCATTTGGCGCTGGCATTTAACCCATCGCATCTAGAAATTGTCGCGCCGGTCGTTGAAGGCTCGGTGCGTGCAAGGCAGTGGCGTCGTGGAGAC
>Ga0164313_10005515_pt1 | contig 11197 bp, 16 predicted proteins | sample GuaBasSedimGuay4_FD_113735 | JGI IMG/M metagenome (GOLD analysis project Ga0164313, IMG submission 113735) | Subseafloor sediment microbial communities from Guaymas Basin, Gulf of California, Mexico - Guay4, Core 4569-4, 0-3 cm | ecosystem: Environmental > Aquatic > Marine > Hydrothermal vents...
TACCAAGTTATTAATACAATAGCCGGTAATGATTACAACGTAAGTTTTAATTGTGATGCTAAAGGTGTGAGTCCCCAGCTCCAAATACAGAATGGAAATACCACGGGTAGCCCTGTGATAGGAGAAGTAAATCCTTCAGGCAATGGGGTAATGGTGCCTTACACTACAACGTTCACAGCCCTGGGTGTAGAGAGTATTGTTATCCTGAGTAATGGTTCTAATACTGCCCTATGGGACAATATTTCAATAAAAACGGTGTAGTAAGATGAATTCAGAAACCACAGATTATATAATCCTATCAGTTCAGAACCCGGCCTTTAATGAGAATATTGAATTAATGATCAATACTATCCTTGAAGCAGGGGGAACAAGCCCTACCGAAATTATTAAATATAAAGATGGTAAGGCTATCCCAGGAACTGACCCAATAGAATACGAACAAATTCCTTATTCCACCATGAACCCAATGGTAGGCACTGGTGGGCAGAATGGGCGTATTATGTTTCATTTCAGATTACCCGATTTTTACAATGCAGCAGATTTAATCACCTTCCTTCAGCAAGGTATGGCTAATCCTAAACCCCCCGTATCAGTTGAGTCTATTCGCTCTGCTTATAAGATTCTAGAAGTAGGTGAAGAGATGGAATATGAGATCACCGTACAAGCAATGAAGGCTAAGTTTGGACCCTACATGGCTGAAGACGAGCTTGGTGAATTCAATATGTTTCTATCCGGGTACTTTGGATCTGATCCGGTGGAGCTAGCTTAAGATGGCTGCCTCCTTCAACTCAGCCGGTAGAGGAAGATCTACCCCAGTTAATACCGTTAGAAGAAGATCTTCTACGGGATCAGGTGGACGAGCTGGAGAGATATCAGAACAGCCGAGTAAGTTGGTTCAACCTGAACCTACTACTATGATCCTCTCAGTGGATCTAACCAAGATCTACGCTAAGTTAGAGGATTTACAGAATCAGATAATTGACAATGACATCAATATCGCTGAGCTTTACTTGATCATTGACAATTTACAAGATCAAGTACAAGAGAATTTTGATATCACCATCAATCTTATTAAACAGAGAATGAGATGGTTAGGTAATTGGACTCAGCAATTATATAAAAAATTTGATACAGTTCGGGATGGAGCCTGGACGATGATAGCCAATAAAGATACAGAGGAAAGACCAGCCCCACAAGAATCAGGCGTCCCAGTTAATACTTATCCTGAAGTACCGATATGGGATACACCGAATCCATCACATGTGGGCGTGGTTCATTCAGGGCATAGATACACCTTTTCATCAGGCGGGATATTCAAGCAATTACGGGTATGGATCCCAGCTGTAACGCCCACCGCCACTTATCATGTAATCGTGGCTAACATAACTGACCCCAATAATATTGGGTATAGTGAATTCACGCCCGCTAACATAAATGAAAACGACTGGACAATCATCGGATTGAGCGGTGGTTTAATTCAAGATGGTGATGTATTCATTGTTTATATTGATTCATACGATTCAGCAGATAATGTACAGCAGTTTAGCGATGGTTGGACATTCACAGGTAATGATAACAACGCTATCCCCAATGCTGGGGAATGGAACACCCGAACAAATAATATATTGGTCAGAATTAACGGGCAATCACTGGGCGGTAATTACGATACACAGATTGCTAACAGTACGGCAGGATCTACCTGGCGTATGCAGCATACGGGTGACCCTAACTCATGGGTAGAATATCGCCAAGATACAGCGGTGACTTCTGTCGGAAGTGATCATACATTTAATTATACTGTTTCAGGAACGGGGGCAAACGGTCAACCCACTACAGGGGATGATTGCCTGGTTACATTAACCGCACACACAGCAGCCGCTACAGAGATAGTAGCACTAATAAATCAGTGGGTTACTCAACCCTTACCGAATGTTCTTATTGAAGGGTATTTAACTATTGATGGGGGGGCTAATATTGGTAATCCTAATGATGGCTTCGGAGTTGATATACAAGTACAAGCGGCAACAGTGAGCGATGACTGGGACTTAATTGCTTATAATCAAGGCTTCGGGGAACAACCCGACCAACCACAAGATGTAGTTACTTATCTTGGGGAGACAGTTACTTATAATGGGAATACGGTGGTTTACAATGCTTAATTGGATTCCTTTTTTATTCTTATTATCTTGCACCACCTCTCATATCTACTTAGCCAATGAGGGAAGTCGGGCAGGGCAGTTAGAAAAGAAGAATACGAAGATTGATACTAAGATTGAAACCAAGAAAACAGGGATTGATAATAAGGTAGAGGTTAAGAAATGACTGGGATATATGATGTTACCGAAGCATTCAGTGATCTATTAGTAGGGATCTCGATCACCAATTCAAACGCTGGCGGATATATTGAGGGAAAGTGGGTTGAAGTAGGGGGCGCCCCTGGAGGAGCTGAAGCAGTAGTTCATCCTATGAGCTTAAACGAAGCTAACGCATTATCAATTGATGGATATAGAGGAGGAAAGCTCCTCAGATTTTACATCTTAGACTATGTCGATATCAGTGTTACCGATAACGTAGCTAAAACTAAAGGGGATGTGATTACCTATGATGGGGAATCATTTATAGCAATTAAAAAAGATGACTGGAAATATCAGGGCGGATATCAGGTTATTTATGCGGAAAGGAGTACCTAATGGCAGAACTATATGATATAATCAAAATAAACACTCAGAAAAACAGCGCCATATTAGATATCGGTACAGTGATGGAGCCTTTGGTTTCAATGACCACTCCAACACTGGAACCTGGGACGTATATGCTTACTTTTTCTTTTGAAGCTAATTTCCATAGTCAGAAGAACCAGCCTATGCGTTCACAGTTAACTGGTGATTTTGCTGGGGAAGTGTATACAGATAGCGTTGGTGATAATGACGATGGTATTAAAACCCGTTTTTATGGATTTCCTAAAATATGGGCAGGTGGACCGATAACATTCGGTCTTCAGGCAAGTAAATCGGGGGCCTTTGCTGCTCAACTAGATGTTAATTACGTTGATGTTATGATAATGAGGGTTGGATAATGGCATTAGACACCTTATATACCTCAGCTACCTACGATTCATTCTTCACCGTAGTTGAAATGGATGAGTTCATCCAGGAAATTAAGTTTTCTCATGGGGGTGATCAGAAATGGTTAGCCTTGAGCGAAGAAGAAAAAGAGAATTTAACTAAATCAGCAGTAAGATATATTAACTCTAATGTCTGGGCAGGAACCCAGAACATTTTAATCATCGTAAAGACGATGCTTTGGCCTAGAGATCCATACGGTGATACTACACCGAATGATATTGGGTTAGCTATGGCTTGTCATATTCTTCGTACTCTGAATGGTGGGGGTGAATCTTTAGCCGCTATTGGAGCAGTTAAGAAAAAGAAAGTGGGGAATGTAGAAATAGAATATGAAACAGGGGGCGGCGCTACCTCAGCAGTTCAGAGTGGATCGAAGCCTTGTGCTGATGAGTACGCTCACTATTATTTAATTAGTAAAACCTCTGGCGGTATTGGTGGGGTTGGCTTGAATAAGGTACCGTAATGACTTCTGGATGGACTACTAACCCTCAAATAGCATCTAATAAATTAGATGATTATATTAAACCTTCAATGGGTGTTGAAGTGGGTATTCTAAAGAATGCTCAGGATTACCCAGCTCAGGAAGGGGATGCTACTCATGGGGCTAGTTTTTCATCTAAGGTAGTTGAAGTCGCTGCCTTCCATGAGCTAGACTCTAAGTCCAGATACAATAAGTGGTTATATAAATCTATCTTAGCTGATGAGAATACGTTGACCAAAGAAATGATAAAAACTCTTAAAAAGGCTGAAGATGATATACCGAAAAGAAAACGATTAATGGATGAGTTCGGACAAACCGTGGTAGTGAATGTTCAGAAGGCGATAGAACGTAGAGATGTTGGGTTACCTAAAAATAGAGCCGCTACTTTAGAAAGCAAACAAGGATCTGTACCAATGATCGATACAGGGCATTTAATATCAGTAATTGATAGTAAGGTATATACCGATGCATAGCGTATTAGAAGGTAAAATATATCGATATCTAGAACCGGCTTTTATAGCGGTTGGTTATACAGCTGAGCAGATAGCCTTTGGTTATGAGAATGGAGCCGCTCTAATAGATGATTATATAACCATGACCATTACTGGATCAAGTAAAGATCTTCCAGTTGAGGTATTAGACGAGTATCTGGACAATCCAGGACTCACCGTAGAAGAACATATGATCTACCGGGGCGAAATAGCGGTAGCAATTGATTTCTATGGTACCGATACTCTTCGTAAGGCTCAAAGAGTTAAAGCTAGATTAGCTAGCAGCGATCAAATATTATTAGCAGAACGAGAAAATTTAGGGTTTGTTGGATTTACACAGACCCAATCTCTCCCCCGGGTGATGGAACAAGCCTATGAGGAGAGATCAGTATTCACGCTGAATCTTAATTACACCGAGGTGGAAACGATTACAGTTGGAACAATTGGTCAAGTTAGGGTAACCGGAGTCGACGAAGATGATGAGGTTATCGTAGATGAAACCATTCAAGAACCGGGCTTTGTAGCCCCATAGGAGTAACTTAAAATGAGTTTAACTATATCAGATGCGGGCGTAGATGTTTTCATTACACGTGAAACTCGAGCCCCCACTCAACAAGGCTTCGGGACTCTATTATTCCTGAATCCGGTAGGATCCGTACTTAATCGGATCAAACAATATACATCATTAGCCGGGGTGGCTGCTGATTATAATGCTGAAGATGCCCCTTATAAGGCAGCGACATCATTTTATAGTCAATCACCACAACCAGTTAATTTCGCAGTTGGTGAAGTATTAGAAGGATCTCCGTTTGTCCCAGGTATCCATGCTTCTGGTACAGTTACCTTTTCAGCTGGACCAGCGAGTTCTAACGACAATATCGTATTCGATATTGATGATGATACTTATACCGTTACGGGAATCACCGGTGAAGTAGCTGAAGCGGCTGCGGTTGGTAAATTCGATATCTCAGGCGGCGGCAATGCTGCTGGGGATGGAGTAGTTGGTCTTTCTCTTAATGGGGTTGATTATCTCGACACTCCTACAGCTTCAGATACTCCAACTGTCGTTGGTGATGCTCTTGTATTATTGATTGATGCTGGTGGAACCCATACAGCTGTTAATACATTGGGTTCATTATCCATCACTGCTGTGGTTCTAGGATCTGCTGGTAATCTAGTCTTATTCGACGATAAGTCGACTGACACTGGAACTGGACCAGGAATCGTAACCGCTCCTTCAGGTGGTAAAGATGCTGTTGTTGGAACCACTGCCGATGTCGCTGCTGAGTTATTAGCCGCTGAGATTAATACTGGATCCACCCATACTGCTACTTACGCGACTGGGGTCACTACGATCACTGATGTTAATGAAGGAGTTGCCGGGAATGATGTAGTATTTGCTTATGTCTCTGGTCCAACTGGATTAACAGAAGCAGTGGTTCAACCCGCTAGCGGAACAGATGATATTCATGCCACTCCAGGGGAGAACTTAAGTGATGCTCTTGATAATATGGTTTCCCTAGATGCTAACTTCTATTTCATAGGGGTATCTAAAGGTATCAACGATGATCCAGAAAGCGATAATGTGGCCTCATGGGCAGAAGCAAATGAGCGTCTTTTCTTCGCGGTCTCTGCTGATCCTAATTGCTTAATCCTAGGTGAATCAACCTCAGTGATGGAGCGGTATAAAGTATCGGGTTATGATCGTACGATGGTCTCTTATTCCACCGATGAGGACGCCTATTTAGGATGTTCTGCCGCTGGTAAATTAGCTACCACCGCCTTCAGAGGAACTGATACGCTCAAGACTCTTAAATTTAAAGATATGCCAGGGGTCAATTCTGAGAACATCAGCGCTGATCAATTGAATATCATTAAAGGAAAGAATGGTAATGTCTTTTACGAGACAGCCGGAATCAGAATGTTTGATGAAGGTAAAACCGCTGGTGGATCCTGGGTTGATGAAATTCATGGGATGGATGCTTTAGCAGAGGAAATTAGAATTCGAGTATTTGGTTTACTATCTCGAGTCTCTACAAAAGTTCCTTATAATGAGAAAGGTATGTCACAGCTTGAAGCTGAGGTTGAAGGCGCTCTTGGTCAATACGTTACCAACGGCTTCCTAACATCCAGAGTCGATGCTGAAGGTGATATTCTTCCTGCTTATGATATCTGGCATCTTCCAGTAATTAATGCTTCATCAACTGATAAAGCAAACAGAATAGCCCCGGATATTGAGTTCACAGCTCGATTAGCTGGAGCGATTCATGAAGTCACCGTAAATGGTGTATTAGTCTTAGATTAAGGGGTAATAAAATGGCTAAAGAAGTTAGTAGTTACAGCGCCCAGAATGTGAACCTGAATTATTTAGGGCACAATTTTACTGGATTCGCTGAAGGTGATGACGTCATACAGATTGAGCGATCAGTTCAATCCATGACGAAGTTAGTTGGCATGCAAGGGGATGGAGTATTTACTCAATCTGCTGATAAATCTGGAACAGTAACTGTTAAGTTACTTCAGAATAGTCGTACCAACAAATTTTTAACGAACAAACAGGCGGCGACTGAAGCAGGAGTAATTGCTTCAGGACCCATGATCATGACTGAAGCCGGCAGCGATGCCAAAGCTAGTTGTATGAGAACTGTTATACAAGGACCAGCCCCGATGACAAGAGGAGCTGGCCATAATGTGGTCGAGTGGATATTCATTTCAATGGATATTTCAATCGGTCATGGTTTCGGATCAGAGGTGAATTAAAATGAAATTAGTAGATTTAGTGGCCACCTTAGTGTCCGTTCCTCCAACTACAGCCGTAGCGGCTGTCCACACCTACCAAGTAGGTGCTGGATCGGCTAATGCTGATGGTTCGGTTGGGTTTGGTTTAGATATCGATAACGTTATTTATGCCATCTTCTTTATTCCTGGAGCCACAGCGGCTGCGACTGCTATTGGTATCGAGTTAAAGGATATTGCTAATGCTTTAGATATCCCTTATGTAGCGACTGATAATGGAGCGGGTTTGGTAACTCTTACCTCGACTGAAGTTAGTGCCGCTGGTAATGATGATGTTCTGACGGATGCTACTCTAGATACCGGTATTGCTGCTGGGGTCGTTGCTCAGCCAGTAACCGGAGTCAATGGTATTCCAGCTAGTCGTTATGTTTCGGTGGATGATTCTACCAATCCGGCAATCAATCTTACCGTTGAGTCACTTACCTCCAATCCATCTATGGTAGCTAGACTTCTTCGTAAGAATGGTTATGAACATGATCTCGATACTCAGAAAACATCGGGTATGATGTCTCATGCTTTCGCCATTCGTATACTGGAGCAAATCTAAATGTTGAAACGTGCTAAGGTAAAGCTTTTAGGTAAGGAAGTCGAGATTACTAAACTCTCGGCTAATGCCGCCCTAAGAGCACATGCTAAAGTAGTCAGTTTTATCAGTCCATCAATAGGGGATATCATTGAAGGGGCTGGCGCCCCTGATGAGGAGCAAACCTCTAAGATGGTATCTGCAATCACCAAAGCTTTTGCTGAAACGGCAGAAGTGGATGCTATGGTTGATTTTATCGATTCATGTATCACTGGTGGTAATGTAGCTCTAGATGGAGTTCGGGTTCAAGATCTTGATGACCTGGACAGATTTGATGATATTGACGGATCTGAGTTGATGTACTTAATATTCACCGAGTGGTGTATTTTGAATCTTGGTGGCCTATTAAAAAAGATAGGCAGCCGCTTCAATGGTTAACCCCTAAAAAGAGCGGCTCTTTAATATCAGATCGTGAGGTTGAGTCCTTGAATATAAATTTATATTTATGGGCTCCAATTCACAAGGGGTATTGTACATTGGAGGAATTAAAGACTGTTTACGACATAACCGATTTGATGGATATGCACGAATCAATATTGGTCTTTAATAAACTAGAAGAAAGGGCAAGTGAATAATGGCTACAGTAATAGACGACCTCATTTATAAGTTAGGATATGAAACTGATAAGGCTTCCCTACGTGATGCCCAAGGTGGTTTCAAGACCTTAATTACAGCAGCTGCGGCATTAACAGCGGCAGCGGTAGCGGCTGGAGCAGCTCTATCAGGGCTGGCTATGGAAGCGGCCGCCTATGGGGATGATGTAGCCAAGACAGCTCAGAAGCTAGGTATAGGAACAACCGAATTACAGAAGTGGCGATTTGCAGCTAATGAAGCAGGTATCGAAACAAGAACATTTGACATGGCTCTTCAGCGGTCAGTCAGAAGACTATCGGAAGCAGCCAGCGGAACTGGGGAAGCTAAGAACGCTTTGATAGAGCTTGGGCTAAGCGCTAAGCAGTTAAACTCGCTATCTCCAGATAAACAGTTACTACGCATTGCAGAGGCAATGAAGAAGATACCTAACCAAGCTGATCGAGTTCGGTTAAGTAAGGAACTATTTGATTCCGAAGGGGTTAGTATGGTCAACCTTCTGTCAAAGACAGAAGAACAGATTCTAGCCTCGATGGATGCCTTTGAAGCTTTCGGCGGGGTGATGTCTGAAGAAGATACCAAGAACGCTGAAGCTTTCACCGATCTTATGGGGCGAATGTGGGTTATCGTCAAAGGGCTTTCTAGATTACTCGGGGCTAAACTATTTGTCCCTCTTAGTAATCTGATGAGAATGTTTGGTGATTGGTTCAGAATAAATAAAGATATCGTTAATGCTGGGTTGATTCAATTTGTAGATGCCTTACTCTTCTCTCTTAAATTATTAGGGACGGGACTAGGGGTAATATGGGATATAGTCGCCGGATTAATCTGGATCTGGAACAGTTTCGAGGATTCAACTAAATGGTTTTGGGGTGGTTTAGCCTTAGCCGGAATATTAGTATTAGCCCGGGGGATTGCTGGACCACTTCTAGCCTCATTAGCCCCGTTATTAGTTCCTCTAGCTGGAATATCCGCAGCTCTTTTATTAATTCAAGACATTATTTTATGGTTACAGAATCCTGAAAATGATACCTTGATGAAGGATATCTTTGGGACTCCTGACGAATTATTAGCTACCTGGAATAATTTCTTTCAATCGTTGAAGGAGTATATCACCGTATTTGCTCAATACTGGCAAGAGGTGATTGGCCGTAAAATTCAAGCTATGAAAACTTTTATAGGGGATATTGCTCGATCCGCTGAAGCCCTATCTAATAAATTATCCTTTTCCGGGATTGCCAGTACCGTAAGCGGGGTGCTCGGTGGTGCCGATGGAAGAACTAGTAATAGCAATAACTCTTCAACCCAGAATAATAATTTCTATGTTGAAGGGGCTAATGATCCTGAAGTTACAGCAAGGGTAATAGATAGCGCCTTGAGCCATAAGTATAACTCTGAAATAGCGGCTAGTGTGGGAGGAACTTACTAATGCCAGCAGTCAATATTATAGGGAATATATTATTTCCTAGAAAATATAGTATAGGTGGGGTATCAGTTGATACGGTGATGTCTGAAGAGCATCTCAGCACCGTAGTATTAACTAAGAATCCAGTCGAGCAAGGATTTGCGGTCACTGATAATATCGTTGCTCAGCCTTTCAAGGTGGTAGTTGAAGGAGTGATCACCTCTAGTGATTCATTCCTGGGCTTGGTTGATGTAGGAATTCAAGGACCAATAGCCGGAATAGCCAGAGGAATCGGTGGTGCTTTAGGGCTATCTAACTCATTCGGTTCTAAAGTGACATCTTCCTGGGAAGCCCTTTTGTCTCTTCAACGATCAGGGGAACTAATAACTTATACTTCCGGTTTAAAGGTCTATCCAGATATGGCGATCACCTCAGTAGCCGCTAGACAAGATAAGGAGAACCCGGATCATTTGAGATTCACCGCTATGTTAGAAGAATTGAGGATCGTACAGACATCCACCTTTGAAGGATCCCTTGGGGATATTATCCAACGACCTAAATCAGTTAACGAAGTGGCCAAAGGTAATGCCCCTACCCAGGATAGAGGAGCCCCCCTAACCAAAGCCGGGAAAAAGGTTGGAGCGCCTGTTACCTCAGCGGCTAAAAAATTAATAGGATTATTCTAATGAGACAAATATCACTTACCAATAATCCTTATCAATCCTTTGTATTTACATTGAATGATCTAGAATTAAGGATTATAATATCCTGGAATGACACCGCTTCTAAATGGGCATTTGATCTTTATAATAATAACTCTGGAGATTTAATTCTAGGAGGCGGGGCTATAGTATCCGGGGTTAATATATTTGAAGGGGCTTACCCTTATGACTTGGAAGCCTACTTTATAACTAAGCAAGGAGTTATTAAAGATCCGACTAGAGATGAACTATTTTATGGCTATTTATTCGTAGGCGATCCTAATGTTATTTGATCGAAAATTTCAAGTCCTTATTAGTGACCCGGCTGATAGTCGATTATTCGATGAGCAATTAAATATAACAGCTCGTGTTTCTAAAACTATTGAAGCCAATAAACCGGATACTTGTGAGATTGATATTTATAACCTTACTAAAGACAGTCGAGATTATATTGGTGGGGTAGCTAAATTAGTCTCGGTTAAGGTTGGGTATAAAGATGATATAAGTACTATTTTTATAGGGGATATCATTAATGTGAATCACCGTCATCAAGGGCCAGACTGGATAACCACTATTCAGGCAGGAGATTCAGAAGTATCGCTTCAAACAGCCACCATGAACAAGACGTATATTGAAGGGACTCGATTACAGAATCAATTAAAAGATTTAGCAGAAAGCTTTCAAACAGAATTAGAGATACTCGGTAATAGTCAATTTGCTGATGCAGCATTGAAGAAAGGAAAAAGTTATACCCTGGACAGTAAAACTCATATGCAGCAGGTAGCCGATGAGCATAAACTAGATTGGGCTATACAGGATGGTATTCTTGTAATAACCAAGAAAGAAGAACATCGTGAAATAGCTCCATACCAATTATCTTATAGTAGCGGATTATTAAATAGTCCTGAAACTGAATTAGATGACAAGACTAAAGAAACCAGATTAAGAGCTTTAGCCCTATTGAATCCAGCCTTTAAACCTGGGGATACAGTAGTGGTCACCAGTGAATCATTAAGTCAGGATA
>Ga0164313_10005518_pt1 | contig 11195 bp, 10 predicted proteins | sample GuaBasSedimGuay4_FD_113735 | JGI IMG/M metagenome (GOLD analysis project Ga0164313, IMG submission 113735) | Subseafloor sediment microbial communities from Guaymas Basin, Gulf of California, Mexico - Guay4, Core 4569-4, 0-3 cm | ecosystem: Environmental > Aquatic > Marine > Hydrothermal vents...
TCCGCCCTACTTTTTCGTGTTGTTTTGTGATTTTATGTTGAATTCGCTTTTTTACTTGTGTAACTACAATTAATCCGGCAAGAGTCATAACTGTTATGACAACAAATAATCCCAGCCATGCATTTAATTCTAACAAATAATTCATTTATGCAACACTTTAATTAATAATGAGTTGGTTCTTTTTTAAGAATTATAAATATAGAAAATATATACTTCCAGACCTAATTATATAAACCGCTTTATGCATTGGAACTTCGTAATGAGAATCTAAATTTAATATTTAGTCTGCTGAAAAAGTCCCAGGCGCAATATATACGAATTGACAAGTCGAAGCTGCATAGGCAACCTCTGTTAATTCATTTCTTTTTCTGCAAGTGCCTCCTGATAAAAATGCATCAGAAAGAGCAATTCGTAACGTTAAGGTAAAACAAAAAATATCAGGACAGTTCAAAAAACAACAAGCCACTCAAAACTTTGCCAAAATACGTTCCGTAATTGACACTACTATTAAAAATGGAATGAACGTCTTGGAATCATTACAACTTATCGCTAAATTTGATTTTCAGATTAGAGACTGATTAGTTACCAATTATTAATACTTATAAATTATTCAAAAATGAACTATTACTTTAGAAACATAATATCACAGACAAATAAATAGACATAATATGACTACAAATATTCTTGTTGCAAGTCAGTTAATAAAGAAGAATTTATCAAAGAAGGAGAATGTAAATCATCTTGTTCGCATTTTAGGGAGATTTGGTAATATTCCAAAAATAGAAGGAATTGATATAATTTCATCAAAAAAAGAGCCTGAATTATTTCAAATTGTTCCAGGAAAATCTATAATAATAGGTTCGGCATATCTGGAAAGCCCTATACTAGCCTTAATTTATTTACGTTATGCTATTGAATGGCAAATTTGGTTTAGAGCATTAGGCGAACATAAATCGGCTATATTATTATGTGATTTTGCAGCATTAAGAGTAACACATATGTTTTTTGATTTACTACCAAAGCAAGATAAATTACAATTAGAAGATATAAAGTATATTTTAAAAGATTTTATTACAGAAAAGGAAACAACTGAAGTAGGTTTTTTAAATATAAAAAATGAATTATTAGAAAAGTTAGCATCTTTTCATGGCTACCCTTCCTCAAAAGCGAAGTTAAATAAATCTTGGATATCTGTGGTAGAATGTCTTGCAAAACCCACAGAGCTATTGTTGATGTCTGGAGGAGATTTCAGATTAAAGGTTGATGAAGAAGAATTGTTAAACAAATATGGATGTAGACCATTTCCAAGACCAGAAGCATTTACTTTTGCTTCATCTACAGCTACGAGTGTTTCCAATTACGCTTTTAATAAGACAGAAAAGGTAAGAACAGATTTGATTGGTAAAAGTTTATCAAAAGGTAAAAAGAAAGCTTCATTTGATTTTTCAGAATTATTAAAATCTAATTTAAAAAATGTGTTAGAATTGAAAAGTGATTGTGAAATTATATTTTCACCCTCAGGTACAGATTCAGCACTGCAAATGGCAGGAATAACACAGATTGTTACAAAAAAAGAAATAGCACATATATTAGTTGGGTCAGATGAAACAGGAAGTGGTATTCCAGCTGCTTTAAAAGGATGCCACTTTGAAAGCAATACCGCTCTCGGTTTACCAATAAAAAAAGGAGAAAGAATAGAAGGGTTTAGAGATGTTGAAGTCGCAGAAATACCTTTTAGAGATTATAAAGGTGTTTTAAAAACATCTATAGAGTTAGATGACGAGGTTTTTAAGGCGATAGAAAAAGCAAATAATTTAGGTAAGCATTTGGTATTGCATATTATGGATCAATCTAAATTAGGATATCAAGCACCAAGTGAAGCGTTAATACATGAGTTAGATAAACTTGAGAATTTGTCATTACAAATTATAGTCGATGGATCTCAATTACGATTAGACCCTAAGGATATTAGCGATTATATCCATAGAGGATATATAGTAACTATTACCGGTAGTAAATACTTTACAGGACCTCCGTATTCAGGAGCATTAATTGTTCCAAAAGAAGTAAGTGAAATAAAGGAATTAAAAGAAGAGACTTTGCCAAAAGGTTTAACGGATTACTATAATTATTCCGATTGGCCTAAATCATGGACTTGTGCGGCAAAGTTATCCGATGGCTTTAATTATGGCGCATCTATGCGGTGGAATGCTGCAATTGCAGAAATGAAAAGATATTACAAAACCCCTTCGTTATACAGAAATTTAGGTATTGAAATGTTTTGTAACTATGTTGAAGAATCTGTAAAGGAAGCCTCATTTTTAGAGCAATTATTTGATGAAGAGTTTCAAATTCATTCAGAAAGTAATGAAAATATTAGTTTAAAAAATATCAGAACAATTTTTCCATTTTTTATTAAAAGGAACAATGCTGTTTTAGATGAAGAAAATGTAAAGAAACTATATTTGCTATTGAATTCTGATTTGTCAGAATATTTTCAAGATGCTACATTAGAAACACTTAGAGTAGCTTCTCAAAAATGTCATATTGGTCAGGCTGTTAAAGTTTTACACAAATCAAATATACAGAGTGCTGTATTGCGAATTAGTTTAGGAGCTAGAGTGATATCCGATAGTTGGAAAGATAGAGATGTGAGTATATTTTTTAGTAGTATTGAAGATCAAATGAATCAGGTAACTGTAATCATTAAAAAAATAGAATTGATTGTTTACCATAAATATTTATTAGAGAAAAAATTTGAAAAAGAAAAGACTTTTAACACTCGGGGGAGCTGATATACATTTGTCTGTCAGTAATTTGCGTATTGTCGCCTCTGCGAGAGACAAAACTTAACAAAGTGTTGTAAGATAAGACTACACGTTAAATGTATTCTTTAGGTCGAACTAGGGTTTTTAAGAATAGGCTGTTGGTACAATTGTCAATTTTGCACTCATTTATTTACCCATTATATACAAAAAAAGCGCTGTCTCTTTCAAAACAGCGCTAATAATATCCGATGTGTATTTATTTATATCAATATTTTTGGATTTTTCACCTTTTGTTTTAACAGGGCGATATCTATTACCTCTTTCATTTCATTCACATAATGAAACGTGAGTCCTTTAAGGTACCTTTCATTAATTTCTTCTATATCTTTCTTATTCTCTGCACAAAGAATAATTTCCTTGATATTGGCTCTTTTCGCCGCTAAGATCTTTTCCTTTATCCCTCCAACAGGCAAAACTTTACCTCTTAATGTGATTTCGCCGGTCATGGCTAATTTAGCTTTTACTTTACGTTGTGTAAAAGAAGAAACCAGGGAGGTAAGCATTGTGATACCGGCACTTGGACCATCTTTAGGTGTTGCGCCTTCCGGAACATGGATATGAATGTTATTGCCTGATAAATTGTCATATTTTATACCAAATTCTTCAGCGTTGGCCTTAATATACTCCATGGCTATAGTGGCAGACTCTTTCATAACCTTACCCAAATTACCCGTTATGGAAAGGCCGCCTTTACCTTTAGATAAAATGGATTCTATAAATAGAATATCACCACCGACACTTGTCCATGCCAGTCCGGTTACTACGCCTGCAACTTCATTGTTTTCATATTTATCTCTTTCCAGATGAGAAGGGCCGAGGATACTTTCAATATCGTCATTTGTGATTTTAACGTTATAGTCCTCTTCCATAACAATGGATTTAGCTGCATAACGTACCACTTTGGCAATTTTCTTTTCCATTCCCCTTACACCGGATTCTCTGGTATAACCGGTAACAATTTTTTCCAATTGCTTTTTTCCTATTTTAATCTGAGAAGTTTTTAAACCGTGCTCCGTCAATTGTTTTGGCAACAGATGACGTTTTCCAATTTCTATTTTTTCTTCAATAGTATATCCACTTACATTGATAATTTCCATTCTGTCACGCAAGGCCCACGGTATTGTTGATAAACTATTTGCAGTGGCAATGAACAATACTTTAGACAGGTCATAACCTACTTCTAAATAATTATCATAAAACTCTGTATTTTGCTCAGGATCAAGAACTTCAAGCATTGCAGATGAGGGGTCACCACTATGAGAGGATGTTAATTTATCTATTTCGTCCAAGACAAACACAGGATTTGAAGATCCTGCTTTCTTGATACTTTGAATTATTCTCCCAGGCAAGGCACCGATATATGTTTTTCTATGCCCTCTTATTTCAGCTTCATCACGCATACCGCCTAAGGACATTCTAATATATTTTCTTCCCAGGGATTCTGCAACTGATTTTCCCAGAGAAGTTTTTCCTACCCCCGGAGGGCCATACAAACAGATTATAGGAGATTTCATATCTCCTTTTAATTTCAGCACCGCCAGATGCTCTATGATTCGTTCTTTAACCTTCTCCAGTCCGTAATGGTCGCGATCTAATATTTTTTGCGCTCTTTTTAGATCGAAAAGATCTTGTGTGTATTCATCCCAGGGCAATTCAACCAATAAGTCCAAATAGTTTCGCTGAACAGAATATTCAGCAACTTGTGGATTCATTCTTTGCAGTCTGCCAATCTCTTTTTCAAAGGTTTTTGCAACTTCCTCGTTCCATTTTTTTGTTTTGGCAATTTGTTTTAATTCGTCAATTTCTTCATCATGTGAAACTCCTCCCAGTTCCTCTTGTATTGTCTTCATTTGTTGGTGAAGATAATACTCGCGTTGCTGTTGGTCCATATCCTCCCGGACCTTTGATTGGATATCATTACTTAGTTCTAAACGCTGTAATTCAACGTTCATTTTCTTCAATGTTTCTAAGGCCCTGTTCTTTAAATTATCAATATTTAAAAGTTCCTGCTTTGAAGCGATATCTAAATTTAAATTAGAGGATACAAAATTCACTAAAAATGAATCGCTGTGTATGTTTTGTATTGCAAAGGAGGCCTCACTTGGAATATTGGGATTTTCTTTTATAATTCGCAGGGAAATATCCCTCACCGAATCTATGATCGCTCTAAATTCAGATTGATTTTTCTTAGGCGTTTTCTCGACCAACTCCTTAGTTTTGGCTTTTAGATATGGTTCACTCTGAACCAAACTTTCAATCTTAAAACGTTTCTTTCCCTGTAAGACAACCATGGTATTACCATCTGGCATTTTTAATAGTTTCAAGATTCTTGCAACCGTACCAATAGGATACAGATCTTCTAAACCGGGATTTTCAGTAAGTTCATTTTTTTGAGCAACAACACCTATGGTTTTATTGCCTTTATTTGCCTCTTTGATCAATTTAATGGATTGGTCTCTACCGGCTGTGATCGGAATCACTACTCCGGGGAACAATACAGTATTTCTTAATGGTAATATTGGTAATATCTCCGGAACATCCTCATTTTTAATTTCTTCCTCATCTTCAGGAGTCATTAACGGAATTAATTCAGAATCCTCATCAAGAATATTTTGTAGTGACAAGTTGTCAATATTTAAAAATTTTGTTTTACTCATATCTCATTTAAGTCAATTTGACATTATAATAGTTGGCTTCTTAGAGCCGCCATTATTCTTTTATTTTTAAGCAATTGGTTATCAAAAACATATACATTATAACGCTGACAACCTCATATATATTACTCAATTGTTATGCCAACTATTTTTGATCAATTTATACAAATTTAAAATTTGTACTTTTAGCTATACTTTTAATTTAAATTCATTTTGGACAATAGTGTAACAGTTTGAAAAATGCCTTGTCTTTAAAATAGAAAACCAGCTTGCAAGAACAAAATATACATATAAATCAGCTATTAGAGGCTTGTAAAAGACAAGAACAATCAGCACAGTTTGAAATTTACAAACTCTATTATAAAGCAATGTTTAACACTGCTCTAAGGATCATGCGAGATAGTTTTGAAGCTGAAGATGTTATGCAGGAAGCTTTTTTAAATGCATTTACAAAACTGGATTCTTATAAAGGTGAAGTTGCGTTTGGAGCATGGTTAAAACGAATTGTGATAAATAAGAGTCTAACCCAGATTAAAAAAAATAGCAGATTTGAGGAGGTTAAATTTGAAGTTCTGGAAAATACTTTGGAAGATGAAGGTTCCAACGCAGATAGAGAAAATATTGATTATTCAATTATTAAAGCCAATGAAATATTAAAAACCATGGAGCAGCTGAAAGATAATTATCGTGTTGCTTTAACCTTGAGTTTAATTGAAGGTTATGATAATGAAGAAATAGCGTTAATTATGGCCATTAGCAATGAAAACTGCAGAACGACGATTTCCAGGGCAAAGGGTAAATTGAGAAAATTATTACAGCATAACGCATTAGTAAATTAGAAGCTTATGAAAGATTTAGAAAAAACATTCAAAAAGTTACAAGATGATTTTGATTTGGCAGAACCAAATATAGGTCACTTTGAACGCTTTGAAGCCAAATTAAAAGAGCAGGATAAAGGCTTCAAAAAAGGTAAAAACATATCTTGGTACTGGTTAGCGATCGCAGCTTCTATAATTTTATTCGTTGGAATTTGGTTTGGAAATAATAACGCACAAGGTCGTATGCAGTTGGGAGAATTATCCCCAAAAATGGAAGAGACACAAAACTTTTATTTAGCAACCATTCAAAAAGAAATTAAGTTCATCGAGGGGCAGAAGAATCCACAAAATCAAAAAATTATTGACGATGCCTTTACGCAGTTAACAAAATTAGAATTAGATCATCAGAAACTTTCCAGAGAGCTCAAGGAAAGTAATGAAGATAAACGAGTTATTTATGCCATGATTGCAAATTTTCAAATGCAAATAGAAGTATTGCAAAATTTGGTGGAACAATTGGAGGAGTTTAATAAAATGAACTCTGAAGAAAACATTATTTAATAATTATAAAATTAGAAGTCATGAATCAAAAGTTATTTAAAATATTATTTTTTATCAGCATTATTCCTTTAATAGGCTTTGCCAACGCAAACCCTGTAAAAGGTAAGTACGAAAAAAGCAAGAAAATAAATAAGGAATTTAGTGTTAATGCCACTGCATTACTCAGCATAAATAATAAATATGGTAATGTTGATGTAGTTTCCTGGAACGAGAACCGGGTGGTTATTGATGTAGAAATAATCGTAAGTGGAAATAATGAAAGTAAGGTTATAGATAAATTAGCGGAGATAACTGTAGAATTTGAAAGTTCTAAAAGTAAAGTTTCGGCTAAAACTGTTTTTGGGAAGAAATCGGGATGGTCAAGCTGGAAGAATAATTCTAATATCTCTTTTGAAGTTAATTACAAAGTAAAGATGCCTGTTACTAACCAGGCCGATCTTAAAAATGATTATGGATCCATCTCTTTGAATGAATTGAAAGGAAGGGCCAATATAAATTGTGATTATGGTAAAATTATCATTGGAAGTTTATACCATGATGACAATAATATAAACATTGATTATACCAATAATTCAACCATTGAATTTATAAATGGCGGAAATATTAATGCCGATTACTCAGGATTAACCGTAGAAAAAGCAAAAACCATTGATCTGAATGCCGATTATACAAGTACAACTTTTGAAACTGTGGAAGATGTAAACTTTAATTGTGATTATGGCAATGTTAAAGTTGGTCAGGGCAACAATATCACTGGAAATGGAGATTATTTATCTATGGAATTTGGTACTGTGTTTAAAAATTTGAAGATTGAATCAGATTATGGTAATATTAAAGTGAAAAAGCTAATGGCAGGATTTGAAAGTGTTGAAATTAACACGGATTATGCCAGTACCAAAATTGGTTTAGATCCGGCGGCATCATTTAATTTTATTTTGGATTTGAGTTATGGCGGTTTTAATTATGATGGAGAGAATATCAATTACAGTAAAAAGATCGTGAAGAACACGTCAAAATATTATGAAGGTAACATCAATAAAGAAAATCCTTCATCGAATATTAAAATATCTTCAGATTATGGAGGTGTAAAATTTTACAAAAACTAATCAAATATTATAATATTTCTAATCCCTGTTAACCGGCGGGCAGTATGTAACCAATAACAAACAATAAATATAAACAAATGAAAAACAGATTATTAAAATTAAGTATAAGTTTAGTAGCAATTATATTATTTTTAACCAATTGTGACGCTCAAAAATATGGGAGAATAAAAGGTGATGGCAACGTAATTAATGAAACCAGAGAAGTAGATAATTTTGAAAAAATTGGTGTTTCCGGTTCTTTTGATATTGATTTGGTGAAAGGAAATGAGGGATTAATAGAAATTAAAATAGAAAAAAACCTGTTGCCTTACCTCATTACAGATGTAGAGAATGGAAAATTAAAAATCAGATGGAAAAAGGGAACAAATGTACAAACCAATCGTGGTGTTCACTTAATAGTTCATTTTAAAGAAATAAACGATATAGCCAGCTCAGGATCGAGTGATATAAAATCAAAAGATCTTATCAAAACTGATAATTTAGAAGTGGCAGTTTCAGGTTCTGGAAACATTAGTTTACATATAGATGTAGAGGTATTGAATGCCAGAGTTTCGGGATCAGGAGATCTGGATTTTAAAGGTGCAGCGGACAATTTTAAAGCTGCCATGTCAGGGTCTGGTGATATAGAAGCTTTTGCTCTGGAAACGAATAAGGCAAATTTAAAAATTTCGGGGTCAGCAGATATCACCATAAGTGTCAAAGACGAGTTATATGCAAGAGTTTCCGGCTCAGGCGACATTACATATAAAGGCAACCCTAAGATAGAAGATATAAAAGTTAGTGGTTCCGGAGAGGTAAGTTCTAATTGATTATTGGTTTTCTAAATTAGTTTTCCGGGATAAGGAAATAGGTATTTATTATATGGATAAGTACCTATTTTATTTTGAATGTCTCAATGGTTGCCAGAGAATCGCAAATAATGACTGTAATTGAAACCTCCTGGTTTCTTATTTCTCCATTTATCAAATAATTTCTGCAAGGATCATTCTTTACCTGACTTTTTGAAAAATCAATATCTCCAAGCAGCAATATGTTATCGATGTCGGTACTGTCTATAACCGAATTGTCTATTTTAGCCTGTACATTGTTCGAATAGCTTATCTGTTTGGATCTTATTATTTCCAGCATTCGGGCATTTGGCATCCAGTTACAGGAAGCGTTTTTTCCGCCAAGGAAAAAAAATACAAGAACTATGCCCATGGCAAATCCAAAACCATAAAGGCCAAAACGTCTTTTCATATCATGCATAATACTGTGCTTAGAATTATAAGATCAATAAGTTGATATCTGTAAAAGGTAAATTAAACCAATCGGCAATGGTTTTATTACTTAGAACACCGTGGTAAAAATACATACCTTTTTGCAAACTTTTGTCAATTCTGGCAGCATTCTCCAAGCCACCTTCTTCGCCGATATTTAAGAGGTAAGGAGTAAAAATATTACTAATTGAAACTGAGGCAGTTCTGGAATACCTTGATGGAATATTTGGTACACAATAATGAATTACACCATGTTTGATCATTGTAGGATTACTATGGGTAGTAACTTCTGAAGTTTCAAAACATCCCCCGTTATCTATGCTCACATCTACAACAACAGCACCTTTTTTCATTTGTTCGACCATATTTTCATTAACAACAACGGGTGTTCTTGTTTCTCCTCTTATCGCACCTATGGCAACATCACAATCAATTAGAGATTTCAACAAGTTTTTCGGTTGTAATGTTGATGTGGCTATGGGAAAATTTAATTTATGTTGTAAACTTCTCAATTTGGTTAGAGAATTATCAAAAACTTCAACATGCGCTCCTAATCCCAGTGCAGATCTTGCGGCAAATTCAGCCACAGTTCCGGCCCCAATAATTACTACTTTACTTGGAGGAACACCTCCGATATTTCCTAAAATCAGCCCATTTCCAACGCTGCTGCTGTTCATTAATTCAGAGGCGATCAAAATAGAGGCAATTCCGGCAATTTCACTTAATGATTTTACCAAAGGAAAAACACCATGAGTATCCTGAATAAAGTCAAAGGCAATTGCGGTAATTCTCTTTTTTGCAAGAGCTTCAAAATATTCTTTTTTTTGTGTTTTAAGCTGCATTGCAGAAAATAACACACTTTGCGGATTGATCATCTCGACCTCCTCCAAAGAGGGTGGCTCTATTTTTAGTATAATGTTACAGGCGAATACATCATTTGGATTATAGGAAATTTTAGCTCCGGCTTCGGAATATTCATTGTCTGAAAAATTAGTACCATCACCAGCTCCGGATTCCACCACTATTCGGTGACCATTGGAAGTTAGTGCAGCAACCGCACTAGGGGTTAAACAAACACGTTTTTCTTCGTAATGCGTTTCTTTGGGAATACCAATATACAATTCATCTTTTTGTTTTTTTATTTCAAGCATTTCAGGAAGCGGTAGCAGCTCTTCTTTGCTAAAAGGAGAAAGGTATTTGGCCATTTTATTTAATTTGTATATTTCTTGTGTCGTCCATATTAATTACTAAATGAATGGCAACAGCGCCTAAAGGTAATAAATTTTCTACTTTCCCCGGCCACTCTATAAAGCAACGGTTGTCACTATCGAAATATTCTTCAATACCAATATCATAGGCTTCCTCCTCATTTTCAATACGATAAAAATCAAAATGATAGATTATTTCCTTATTATTTGATAGATATTCATTGACCAATGAAAAAGTAGGGGAGCTGACAATTTCCCTTACGCCCAGCTGTTTCAACAACTCTTTGATTAAGGTGGTTTTACCGGTACCCATTTCCCCATAAAAAAGAAGAATTTTATTGTTGACAGCATCCAGAATTTCTCTGGAAATTTCAGGAATTTGGCTTAAAGTGTAATTTTTATTCATATATATAGATATGGTACCGGGTGTTTTGTCTAATTGTTTTAATTTGTTCAATGGAGCACCTGTGAACATCCCTGATGAATGTTGACCGGTTTTTATTAATTTTTTTATTTTCTATTTCTCGCTGATATCGCAGATCCACTCGCAACGAGGTATTTTATTTGTGTATGATCACTTTTATTATTTAGCTCTCATATTCCAGCTCACGCAGATACCTCAGAACTGTCAAGGCCTTTAGACAACTTTCGACTTTTTAACTTTGGATTTCCGACCTTCGATTACCCTGTACAACTAACAACTAACAACTATCAACTAACAACCATCAACTAACAACCATCAACTATCTCCAAACAACAAA
>Ga0164313_10005519_pt1 | contig 11195 bp, 9 predicted proteins | sample GuaBasSedimGuay4_FD_113735 | JGI IMG/M metagenome (GOLD analysis project Ga0164313, IMG submission 113735) | Subseafloor sediment microbial communities from Guaymas Basin, Gulf of California, Mexico - Guay4, Core 4569-4, 0-3 cm | ecosystem: Environmental > Aquatic > Marine > Hydrothermal vents >...
CGTTGACTGTTGCCGGAAACATGGGCAGACCGCAGGTCGCAGCCTCATCCGACACAATGGCGTGGTCGGGCATCAACTGTGCCAGGGATTGGGCAATGGCAAGCGGTGAAAGAACGCCGGTTGGTGGTGGGGCTTCAGTTGCTGGCTGGGCAGTATCTGCGGGATTATCCGTACCAATTTCTGCTGCAACCGCCTGCAAGGCCGCAGCAGTATCCTGGTGGACCTCGGCCAGTGTAAGCACTTCACAACCATCTGGAGCCAGGTAGCTATCCTTGCCGGGATAGGCAAAAAATGACACAGGTGCAGCAGCGCCCACCAGTACAATCTGCTCGAAACCACTTAAAACTTCTGTGGCTTGTTCAGCAAAGTAAGGCAAGCGTTCAACCGGCACTCGCCCGGCACCGCGCTGCAAGCGGGCAGGGAAGGTTTCACACAGGATACGGGCACCGGTTGCCTTTGCAATCAGACCTGCTGCTGCGAGGCTTTCTTCTCTTAATGCACGACCACCCAGGAAAAGGGCAGTGGTTTTGCCGTTGGACAGCGCGGCGGCTAACTCCGGTACGGTAGCGGCAGAAACTTTCTCCATTTCCGGTAACGCGAGGGCAGGGGCTGTTTTTGTAGATTCCTCCCACGCATGGTTAGCCGGTGCAACCAGTGTTGTGACCTTACCCCAGCCTTGCATGGAAACCTGTACCGCTTTGGCACCGCATGCCGCCAGGTCATCGGCCGACTCGGACACCCCGACCCACTCGGAGCAGAGTTTGGCATGTCCGGGTACATCTGAAGTTAGTGGTGCGTCATATTGCAGATGATAAGTTGCATGGTCGCCAACGATATTGACCAGCGGCACATGTGCACGTTTCGCATTATGCAGGTTGGCCATACTATTGGAAAAGCCCGAACCAACATGCAGCAAGGTAATCGCAGGTTTATCCGCCATTCGTGCGTAACCGTCGGCGGCGCCGGAGACAACACCTTCAAAAAGGCACAGGACCGCACGCATGTTGTCGTTGTTGCCAATGGCTGATACCAGTTGCATCTCGGAAGTACCGGGGTTGGCAAAACAAAGTTCAATACCGCTTTCAACCAGGGTTTCTAAAAGTGCTTCTGCACCGTTCATGATTGATTTCCTTCTGATGGTGCGAAAATTTTGCCTGGATTGAGGATGTTTTTGGGGTCAAGTACGTGTTTTAGGGTTTTCATCAATGCGATTTCATTTTCGCTACGCGAGTGCTGCAGGTAGGCGCGTTTATCCAGCCCAATACCGTGTTCAGCTGAAATGACGCCCTGTCGCCGGCCCAGTGCCTCGTAAACGATGGTTTCTACCGCCTGAACTTCAGATGGCTCATGGCTACCAACGGTCAGAGCGAGGTGTATGTTGCCATCACCGAGATGGCCAAATGTGACCATGCGAGAGTCAGGCCAGCGGTCAGTCATTTGCTTGCGCACTTCATTCACGTAGTCATCCATTTGAGGAATGCCCAGGCTGATATCAAACACGATCGACGGGAACAGCTTTTTTGCTAATCCTGGAATGTCATCGCGGATGGCCCAGAGGTCTTCGCGTTGCTGTTTGCTTTGTGCAATGACAGCATCAACGATCAACTCTGATTCAAATGCCTCTTCCAGCGCGCCCTCAAAGCGGAATTTGTCAGAATCCTCGTGACCGCCGGTAGACTCAAGCAATACATAGAATTGATGCTCCGGGCCCAGCGGAGAGCCATGTTTACTACCGTCACCGATAATCGTTGTATAGAAATCATTCCACATGACTTCAAAAGCACTCAGTGTGCCGCCCAGTGCGGAATCCATATCCCGCAGGAAGCTGCCTACCTGGTTGAAGTTTTCAATCGCGATCAATGCGGTATTACTTGAGCGTGGTAACGGGCGTAACCTCAACACTGCCCGGGTAACGATGCCGAGTGTGCCTTCTGAACCAATGAACAACTGTTTCAGGTCGTAACCGGTATTATTTTTAATGACACCATTGAGTGATGAAATAATGGTGCCATCAGCCAGAACAGCTTCAACACCCAACAATTGATCACGAATCATGCCATAGCGTATGACACTGTTGCCGCCCGCATTGGTGGCAATATTTCCACCAATAGTGCAACTGCCACGGGCACCCAGGTCCAGGGGAAACAGCAGATCAACATCTTCGGCCGCTTCATGAACCCTTTGCAAAGGCACACCGGCCTCAACGGTTACGGTGCGGTTGATGCTGTCTACCGGTTCCATGGCGTGCATACGCTCAAGGGATAGCACGATATCGTCTGCCCCGGCCCTGGCACCACCCACCAGGCCGGTCAAGCCGCCGTGGGTAACCACACTCTGACCAGCAGCATGGCAAAGTTTCAATACTTCTGAAACCTCCTGTGTGCTGGCTGGCCGGATAATGGCTTTGGCCTGACAACCGCCCGTTGGGGGCCACGAGTCGGAACGACTGGTGACATCATCGCCCAGCAATACACCGGCAGTTCCGACAATATCTTTGATCTCATTTAAAAGGGTATTTGTATTCATAATCAATATGTTATTTCTTCATCTTAAGCATCAGACTGGTTACTTTGTCAGCGAGCTTACCGTAAGGCGGTGAAAGGTATTTCATGGCACTGAAGCCGGCCTGGTAGAACACGGGGCGCAGCTTGGAAAATGTGACGAACCCTTCAAAACCATGGTAGTGACCCATACCACTGGCACCCACGCCACCGAAAGGCAGGTCATGCTGACCAGGATGCAGCAGGGCATCATTGACACAGGCGCCACCTGACATCACCCGGTCAAGGTAAAACTGTTGCAGCGTTTTGTCATTGGTAAATGGGTAGAACGCCAGGGGGCGATCACGTTGGTTGACGTAATCGAGTATTTCCTGGCTGTCTTTGTATGGAATGACAGGCAGGATCGGGCCAAATATTTCCCGCTGCCGCAGAATCATGTCATCAGAAGTATTCAAAACCAGGTGCAGGGGGATTTTCCTGGTCTCCGAGTTTGGTTGTTGATCTTTTGACAAATTAACCAGGGTTGCACCTTTATTTTCCGCATCGGAGAGGGCTTCGGTCAGCCGGTTGAAAGCTCTTTGATCAATGATTGATGTGTAATCACGGCTATTGATATCCGGACAGTGCTTGCTGACCCAGGATTTGGCAGCTTCAACAAACGCATCGACCTGGTCCTCGGGAACGAAAATATAGTCCACGTTCACACATACCTGGCCGGCATTATATTGTTTGGCGAACATGATTCGTTCAACGGCCTTTTGCATCGGGTAATCAGGTGCGATGATGGCTGGTGATTTGCCGCCTAATTCCAGTGTGACCGGTACCAGGTTTTTCGCAGCAGCAGCCATTACGGCTTTGCCGGTCGCACCGGAGCCTGTAAAAATCAGGTGATCAAAGTGTAATTGTGAAAACTGAATACCAACGGTGCCCGTTTCTTCAAAAAATGAGAGTTTCTCAGGCGGGAGGTAGTCAGGAATCAACTTGATGAGCAACCTGCTCAGGTGACGTGAGTTTTCTGACATCTTGACCATGGCCCGGTTGCCGGCCGCAAAAATGTAGGTCAGTGGCACAAGGCACAGTTGCAACGGAAAATTCCATGGGGCGATGACACCGACTACACCTACAGGTTGTGGAATCACCCGGTTTTTAGCCATGGGATAGGTGGTGAAATCAATGTCACGCCGTTGCGTCTTCATCCAGCGTTTCATATTCTTGATGGCAAAATTAATACCATCCAGTGCCAGGATTAATTCTGCAAACAGTGTCTCGTGGCGTGAGCGATTGCCATAGTCTTTGTTAATAGCATCGACCAATGCTTCGGTGTTTTCGCTGAGCATGCGCTTTAAGGCGAGCAGGTCTGCTTTACGTTGCGTAAAGTCCGGCACCGGATCGGCAAGGTAGGCTTTACGTTGTAGCTGAAGACAGCTACTCAACTCGTTCACAGTTACCTCCACAGTAGTTTCCAGATGGTCTTGCATTAGGGTGCTCATCACTCATACTCCCAAGGTGGTCGATTTAACCTCCTATTATGAAGAAAAGTAGTCGGCCAAGTTGTATTCTTTTGGACAAATTCAGCGGGGAACTGAAGAGTGATACATATGCAATCAATCAATCACGGGTCAATCTGGAGCATGGTACTGCTGCGACTGCGACAGGACTGGCGGCAGATTTTTGCCATTCACCTGGTCTACACGTTACTGGGTTTTGTGCTATTTACTCCACTGATTGCAGGTGTCAGCCGGTTATTGCTCAGATTTTCCAATCAACCGGCGCTTGCTGACCAGGACATTATCTGGTTTCTGCTTTCGCCAGCAGGAATTGTGGCGCTTGTTTTGATGACCGGCCTGATGATCACGATTTTCGGGATTGAGCAGGCCTCCCTGATTGCCATGGGAGCCGGTGGAAAGGTGGGCTCACCCATCAGTGTAATGGCTGTCTTTCGTCATACGGCGGCACACGCAGCCAGGGTCTTTTCCTTTGCCATCATGCTGGTTCTACGTTTACTGTTGCTGATACTGCCTTTTCTCGCTGTCGCGGGTGCCATTGCGTGGTTTCTGCTTACCGATTACGACATCAATTATTACCTGTCTGAACAACCCGCAGAATACTGGGTGGCCGTCGTGATGATCGGGCTCGTGTTGCTGGCGATGCTGATTATGCTGGTGAGTAAACTGCTCGCCTGGTCAATGGCGCTGCCGCTGGTTTTATTTACTGGTGTAAAGCCGGCAGACTCCTTTGCCGAAAGCATACGCTTTACCAATGGGCACAAAACCAGGCTGACCAGGGCTTTGCTGTTGTGGGCATTGCTGGCAGTGGTACTCAGCATTATTGTGTCGGCTGCCGTACAACAACTGGGTTCATGGGTTGTACCGAATTTCTTCGATTCGATAAGCTGGCTGGTACCGGTCGTGGGCGGTTTCATAGCACTTTGGGTGTTCGGCAATTTTTTGGTGACGGTATTTACCGCGGGCAGTTTTGCCTATCTGCTAGTGGCTTTTTATGAGCGTCCCGGATCAGGTTTTGATGGCAATCTGTTCACTTCCAGTGCACCTGAACAATCCGGGCGCAGCTTCAAAATAACTGCTCGAAAACTCACCCTGATGCTGGCTCTCGTAACCATTAGCGCCATCCTGGTGGGTCATTGGTTAATGAATGGTATTCGGATAAATGACAGTGTCACCGTGGTGGCGCATCGTGGTGCTGCGGGCAAGGCGCCGGAAAATACGATTGCCTCTGTCAGGCAAGCCATCGCGGATGGTGCCGACTGGGTGGAAATAGACGTCCAGGAGACTGCAGACGGTGAAGTAGTGGTCATTCATGATAGCGACTTCATGAAACTGGCCGGTGTAAACCTCAAGGTCTGGGAAGGTACGCTGGAACAAATGCGTGGTATCGACATTGGTAGCTGGTTTGATCCGCAGTTTAGTGCAGAGCGCATACCCACCCTGGCCGAGGTACTTGAAGAAGTTAAGGGCAAAGCCGGCCTGGTCATCGAGCTCAAATATTACGGACACGACCAGCAATTGGAACAACGGGTTGTGGATATCGTAGAACGCTCAGGTATGGTAGATGACATTGCCATCATGTCGCTTAAATATGAAGGTATTCAAAAGATCAGTGCGCTACGACCGGACTGGACCTGCGGTTTGCTGTCGGTCACCGCCATCGGTAACCTGGCCAGGCTGGATGTGGACTTTCTTGCAGTCGCCAAGGGTATGGCTACACCGGGGTTTGTGCACCGTAGTCACGCGCAGGGCAAGCAGGTTTTTGTATGGACAATCAATGATGCTGTGACCATGTCCCGAATGATGTCCCTGGGTGTGGATGGCATCATCACCGATGAACCTGCGCTGGCGCGGGATGTTATGGCGGATCGCGCCGACCTCAATTCAGCCGAGCGCCTGCTAATGCATACGGCGATATTATTTGGCACACCTGAACCACAACGAATTTATCGGGATGATTCACCGTAATATGCACTACAATATTGCGCTGTACGAATCGAACTATAATGCCCACCATGACCAAATCAAATAAAGTCAAATGCGTTTCTCCGTAATTCTGGTACTTGCACTTTGCTGGGCTAATCAGTCATTTGCACAGGATCTGGAGCCACGCCGTTGGACACAGATGCCGACTGGTATGAATTTCATGGGGATCGGTATAGGACATATTGAAGGTGATATCTTTTTCGATCCGGTTTTGCTGGTTGAAGAGGCAAGCTTCGACATGGAATTGTTTGGCCTGGTTTATGTGCGCTCCTTCGGTGTTTTTGGCAAAAGTACCCGTGTAGATTTCTCTCTGCCCTACCGTGCAGGGCGTTGGGAAGGTACTGTAGATGGTGAGTTGGTCGAGTTCCGTCGCCGGGGGCTGGCTGATCCCCGTGTTCGTTTCTCCATGCTGCTTTACGGAGGGCCAGAGCAGACCCCTGCAGAATTCGTCAGCAGCAAGAAATCCAACACGGTGATAGGTGCTGCAATAGCGGTAACAATGCCGTTTGGAGAGTACAGCAGCGAACGCCTGATCAACCTGGGTTCAAATCGTTGGGTTGTGAGGCCGCAATTGGGTGTCACCCATACCCGGGGAAAGTGGACAGGTGAGATGACGGGTTCAGTATTTCTATATGGCGATAACAATGAATTCTGGATGGAAACCACGCTGGAGTCCGATCCGCTCTGGGCGCTGCAGGCTCACTTGATTTATACATTCAAACCCGGATTGTGGGCATCTCTGAGTACAGCGTATGGCATGGGTGGTGAAGCAAAAGTTAATAATATTGCCAAAAATAACCTTTCCGGGAACTGGCTGTCTGCTTTGAGTTTTGGTTTTCCGATAGACCGAAGACAAGGGGTCAAATTAACCTTGTTGTCGGGCCGTACGCAGAAATCAACAGGTGTCGACATCAACAGCCTGGTGGTTTCCTACTCCTTTATGTTTTGAAATCAGTTTGGTCATAACAATCAAAAACCAAAAACCCCGCTGATGCGGGGTTTTTGCTAAGCGTCCAATAATAGATCAGGGACTAATTTGCGCTGTGTTGACAGGATTCAACGAAAGCGAACGGCGCAGGTCATCAATGCTGGCGATCCGCGGGCTATGTGCACCTACTATAATCTTCACATCCAGCCCTCGTTTGTCGATTGCTTTGGCCAGGCTTTTTGTCACATCCTGTGCCGGTTGCATATAGCCGTTGGTCGGGTTCGGAAAGTGATCGGCTTCAAACAGGATGCCTTCGGAAGGTAACCATGCCACCAGCAGGTGTTTTGCGTGTGGTGTGGGACCGATGTCAATGATCTCCAGTTTACGGCCACCGCTCTCGAAGACATGTTTTTTATCTACAAATTGCAGTTTCAGCGAGTCTGCATCGGTAGCGGCGGCGCGTATGACTGCTTCGTGTTCTTTCACGGTCAATACCACTGCATCCTCAGCCTGGTAGGCCGGTACACCCAGCACGTGGTCATTGTGGTGATGGGTCATCACGCCGTACTTGATGGGCTTGTCTTTAACCACTTCGCGCATGGCCTTGATGCGGTCAGGAATACCTGCTGTCCCGCCGACCGCAATAACGTGGTCATCCATTTCGACAAACATGGCATATGTATTACCGGATCCTACCAGGAACACACCTTCTTTGACCTCTTGCAACTCGACCTCGGTGGGTGCGGGTGGGGCGGCTTCGACCATTTCCAGGTCCTGTGGTACAACGGCGTGCTGTTCAATCGACTGGTTAACCAGCGTGGATTTGATGTCGATAATGATATTCGGCTGGTCATTCACAAATAATTTGAAAGTCTTGCTGAATGGGATGCCATCAACAGTTTCATAATCAGTAAACCGGTAGTCGACCTGCCCGAACGGCGGTAATACGCGTTCGCTACGGCTTAAAAGATGTGTTTCCTGGTCAAAGTAGAGACTCAACGCAGGGCCGACTTCCATCACCAGTGTGATGACATCGTGTGGTCGGCCTTCAAATTCAACTTCACCCAGCCAATGTGAAGTCTGGCGTCGGTTCTGTAGTTGCTTGACCAACAGGGGTGCCGTTACGCGGATAAACGGGCCGGAGGTGGTATTGAAGTCCGGTTGAGCAATCGGTGTAACGGTTCCGCCACGGTAATTCACATTCCAGCCTTCTTCGGCCTTGATGATCTGGCTGGCATTGAAATCAAAACCACCGCCACTGCCCTTGTTTTTACCCACAAAAGTCTGGTTTTCGAAGTCAATGGCAGAAAAACTCATTTGCTCATTTTCATCCCAGGGTGGACCGGGTGAACGGCTTTGATTGGTGGCCCAGGTAGTGAAATGACTCTTGCGTGCCACACTGTTCAGGTTGGCGATAGCTTCGGCGCCGCCATAAGCTTCCAGTGCAGCATCAATGACTTCACCGGCGCGGTTAACCGCTTTCAGCGGAAGGGTATCCTCGGCGTTCACAAAGGATGTTGCCAGCATTAAGCCGGCTGTAATAGATATAAAAATAGGCTTCTTCATCAGAATTCCTCGACTGATTAGTATAAAAAAGAGCCGGTCCCTCTGCCCCCCAAATTGCACCGTTATACAAGTGTAATTTGTGAGTACCGCCAACACTCAGCGCGCAGTGTGCGCCGCGACAAAGCGAATGTCCTTGTTAATTCGATGAACAGATGCGGGGCTGCGGTGAATGGCGTTTTCGATGTTTAACTACATGACTTTTGGACTATGCCCTACAAATATTCCATATATTGCCCATCTCAAATTCTGAGGGAACTATGCAAAATAGAATATTCATAATTTTGTCCTGAATTTTGTTATTTTTACTCCAACCTGCTGTTATTAAATGTATGTATAAAATATGATACAAACGTATTACAATGTCACATAGAAAATCTGTTAGATGGTTGGGATCCAGTTTTAGAGATTTAGGACGCCTCCCGATCCAGGCCAAGAGGAAAATAGGTGTTCAACTGGATTTTCTTCAATATGGTTTGCAACCTTTGAACTGGAAACCAATGAAATCTATTGGTGTTGGTGTGAGAGAAATAAGGGTCAGGATAAAGAGTGATGCCTTCCGGGTTGTATATTTAGCGAAGTTTTCAGATTTGGTCTATGTATTGCATGTATTCCAGAAGAAATCCCGGCAAACATCTCGCAGTGATATCGAAATTGCCAGACGCCGGTTTAAAGCCATAGATGGGCAGCAGAAAACGGAAGAACACAGATGAAAGACACAGATACTTCAGTAACGCATGTCACTCCTGCAGATGGGAATATATTCGCAGAGTTGGGGTTTAAGCCGGCGGAAGCTGCCAAGTTAAAGATCAAGTCAGGCCTTATGATTGAGATTCGGCAATGGGTCGAGGCTTCAAAGTTAAGACAGGTAGATGCTGCCAAAATACTGAAGGTATCCAGACCACGCCTGTCTGATGTTATGCGCGGAAAAATAGGTAAATTCAGCATTGATGCACTGGTCGATATGCTGGAAAATGCAGGATTACACGTAACTGTGCACATCGCATAAGGTGAGCATTTAGTTGACCACCATTAATTGATAACAACCAGGACACTACACTGGTTACAAGGTACAGTCCGGCCTTTTCTTCAACCGTTCCAGGTATCTCTGCAGGTTTGGTGCCTGTAAGAGTAAGCCTGAGAGGTCTCCCCAATTTACGGTAAAACCGACAAGGATGTCCGTTATCGAGAACTGGTTTGCAACAAGATAGTCTGCGCTTGAAAGAACGTTATCCAGCACGCTTGCTGCATGTTTAAATGCTTTCTTGTTTTGATCAAACAGCGCCGTGATGCGTTGTTCTTCCGGCAAAACAAACGTATTCCTGGCGTTACTCCAGAGGTACGCTTCCATTTCAGTGAGCGCAAAACTAACCCATTGCAAATGTAAGGCGCGTTCACGCGTTCCGGAAGCTGCAATTAGTCCTTTTTCAGGCACAAGATCCGCCAGATAGGTACAAATGGCCGCAGCTTCAAAAAGTGGTTCGCCATCAATCACCACCGCAGGCACCTTGCCCATGGGATTAACCTTATTCAACTCATCGCTATGAAGTATTTCAAGCCCGGAGATGGATTTGAATTCAAGCCCAAGTTCCTGTAATGCCCAGTGGGCCTGTTTAGAACGACTGGGGCCATATTCGTACAGGGTGATGTCTAAAGCCATGGTAAACGGTTCCTTATGTGGTTTGTTGTTTTCCGGAATAGGGCTGACATAATCATACAACTTATTCGGGGTTGTCCAAAATGCACTTTACGTTAACGTAAACGTAATGTATGCTCACGCTCTGTTCTTCATGTGCAACTTCTATGCGTGCTGCTAAGGAATAATTCAGGTGAAACAGTCATACAGCATCAGTGATCTCGCGAGTGAGTTCGACATAACTACCCGGACGATTCGGTTCTACGAAGAAAAAGGCTATCTCAACCCGAAGCGGGAGGGTACCCGGAGAATTTATAGCACCCCGGACCGCACCAGCCTGAGGCTGATCCTGCGCGGAAAACGCCTGGGGCTGAGTCTGGAAGAGACCGCAGATCTGATTAAGATGTATGGCTCACCACACGGGAATCGCAAACAGCTCGAAAAATTTATTCTGCGTATTGCTGATAAACGTGCCGAGTTGGAGCGCAAAAGAAGAGACCTCGATCTGATGATCAACGACCTGCTCGGTGTGGAAGATAAATGCCATGTTGCGTTGGCGGAATACGGTAAAAACCATGAGTAACGAACAAGAGATCATTGAAATGAACCAGGCAGCCAATGAATCCGGTGTTAAAAATATAGTGGCGACGGTCACGCCATTACGATTTGTGACGGCAGCATCCCTGTTCGATGGCCACGATGCGGCCATCAACATCATGCGTCGCCTGATCCAGGCACAGGGTTGTGAAGTTATCCATTTGGGTCACAATCGCAGCGTCCTCGATATTGTCCGTGCAGCGATCCAGGAAGATGCCGATGCCATTGCAATCTCCTCCTACCAGGGCGGTCATAACGAGTATTTTCGCTTCATGATCGATGAGTTGAAGCAACGTGGGGCAGGGCATATCCAGGTATTTGGCGGTGGCGGCGGCACCATAACCCTTGATGAGATTGCCGAACTGGAAGCATATGGCATCAATCGTATCTATCACCCTGATGATGGCATGGGTCTGGGCCTGGTCGAGATGATCGAAGACGTTGTTCAACGTGCCGGCGAACACAGACAAGCACCCGCA
>Ga0164313_10005520_pt1 | contig 11194 bp, 9 predicted proteins | sample GuaBasSedimGuay4_FD_113735 | JGI IMG/M metagenome (GOLD analysis project Ga0164313, IMG submission 113735) | Subseafloor sediment microbial communities from Guaymas Basin, Gulf of California, Mexico - Guay4, Core 4569-4, 0-3 cm | ecosystem: Environmental > Aquatic > Marine > Hydrothermal vents >...
CCTGGATGCCTACCTGAAAAATACCATCCCTGACCTGACCGGTGATCCTGGTGTTAGTCAATACCCCGCCGGTAATTCCAACCTGACCTACTGCCTTCGCTACCCCAACGCTGAACTGGTCGTTCGGCGCCCTCCATTTGGCAGCAAGGTGAAATCCGCACATAGCATGATCCGTGAATACCGCATCATGAAGGCACTGAAGCCGGTATTTGGTTCTGTTCCGGAGGTGCTGGCTTATAGCGATGATGAAAGCATCATCGGAGCTGAGTTTTATGTTATGCGCCGTGTTGAGGGCCAGGTGGCCGGGGACAGGACTTTGCCGGCAGAGTGGGGCTTCTCCGAAGACGATACGCGCAGCTTATGCATTTCTTTCTGGTCAAAGCTGATCGAACTTCACCAGGTCGACTACCTTGCCGCCGGTTTGGAAGATTTTGGCAGGCCGGAAGGCTATGCCCGCCGACAGGTTGAAGGCTGGAACAAACGCATGCAGGCGGCGGCAACCGATGATGGTGAAACATTTGAAGATGTGCAGGAATGGCTGGTACAGAACCTGCCGGAGAAAGAACCGGCCCCGGCGATACTGCACGGAGATTACCGCCTGGACAATGTCATCCTGGATAAAGATGACCCGTTCAAAGTGATCGCATTGCTGGACTGGGAGATCTGTGCGCTTGGAAATCCGTTGATGGATCTTGGAAATGCCCTGGCTTACTGGGTTGAGCCTGATGATCCTGCTTACCTGCAGGCAATCATGATGCAACCATCCAGTGCGCCCGGGATGTTGAGCCGGGCGGAAGTTGTTGAGCTATACGCTGAAAAGACAGGTTCGGATATATCGGACTTTACTTTCTATTATGCATACGGTTTATTCCGTAATATTGTGATATTACAGCAAATATATTATCGCTATTTTCATAAAATGACCAATGACAAGCGTTTCGGGAGATTCGGTCAGCTGGTACAGGCCATCGGCAATCATTGCCGGGGTTTAATATCGTAATTGTAGGAGCGGCGTCCCGCCGCGATTGATTGAATTTTGTAGCAGGTTAAAAAAATCGCGGCGAGACGCCGCTCCTACAATTTGAGGATTACCTTTCCTCGGGCAGTTCGGTTGCTCAGGCTGTTGAAGGCTTCTGCGTAACTCTCCAGGGGCCATGATTCTGTGACGCGTGGCTTCAAAATCCCCTTGAGCACCTTGCCAAAAAGCTCTTTCATGTTCTGTTCTGATTCGGCCGGGTGTTTTACCAGCCACGTGCCCCACCAGATGCCGATGATGCTGGCTTCTTTCAGCAATGCGATATTAGCCGGGAATTCAGGGATATCGCCGCTGGCGAAGCCGATGACCAGGTAGCGGCCGTGCCAGGCGAGAGCTCGCAACGCCTGTTGGGCCAGGTCACCGCCGACCGGATCATAGACAACATCTACGCCTTTGCCATCGGTCAGTGCCTTGCATCGGTCCCGCAATGACTCGGAGGAGTAGTTAATCGTTTCATCGGCACCGGCAGCACGGGTAAATTCAAGCTTTTCTTCACTGCTGGCCGCCGCTATGACCCGTGCACCCATTGCCTTGGCGCACTCCACTGCAGTGATGCCAACGCCACCGGCTGCACCCAATACCAGCACGGTCTCGCCTGCCTGCAGTTTTGCGGACTGTTTAAGTGCATGATAGCTGGTGCCGTAGGTGATGGTGAAGCCGGCGGCCTGTTCAAAATTCAGCGTATCGAGCATCGGAATCACGCGTTCGACCGGCACAGCACACAGTTCGGCAAAGGCCGCGCCTTCAGGCATGATGATGACCCGGTCACCGGGCTTGTATCGGCTGACACCTTCTCCAACCGCCTGTACTACACCGGCGGCCTCGTTGCCCGGTATGAAGGGTGGTTTGACTTTTACCTGGTATAAGCCCTGTATGACCAACAGATCCGGGAAATTTATACCAGCAGCGTGTACGCGTACCAGTACTTCCCCGGGGCCGGCAATGGGATCGGGTACTTGCTGGACGACCAGCTTGTCGGCCGGGCCGAGTTCCTTACAAAGCAGGGCGCGCATCAGCCTGCTTCAAACAGTGATGCAGCACCCATGCTGCCGTCACTCCTTGACGATATATAGTGAAAGGATCTCTGCGACCAATGCGGGCTTGGTTTCATTTTCAATCTCGATGGTCGTGGTGGTTTTGGTCAGGTACTGTCCACCGGGACGTGCGCTGACTTTCTCGATCGTGACGTGTGCGCGTACCCTGTCGTTGACTTTGACCGGTTGTATGAATCGCACCTTGTCGGAGCCGTAGTTAATGCCCATCACAATACCGTTGGGCTTCAACATGATTTGTCCCACCAGGTATGAGATTAGCGACAGGCTTAGAAAACCGTGCGCGATGGTGCCGCCAAAGGGTGATGCGGCGGCTTTCTCAGGATCAACGTGGATGAACTGGAAATCGTTGGTTGCTTCGGCAAACTGGTTGATGCGTTGCTGGTCGATTAGCAGCCAGTCAGATGGCCCCAGTTCAGTGCCTGCAGAGTTCTTGAATTCTTCAAGTGAGATATTACCTTCAAACATAACCTTTCCTTATTCAATTCCCTGTTCAAGTCCGAGTGTGCGGGCTGAGTTCATACCACCGTCCAACGGGATGATAGTGCCTGTCATGTATGCTCCACTGATGCCGCACAGGCAAAGAATCAGACCGGCGAAATCTTCAGGCCTTCCCAGCCTTCCGAGTGGTATTCCTCTGGTAACCTGTGATGTGAGTTTTTCATCTTCGGCAAAGAATGCCGTCATGCCACTGGGGAAGGGCCCTGGGGCGATGGCATTTACCGTGATGTGTTTTGGTGCAAGCTCATTGCTCAAAAAACGCGTGATATGGTGGATGGCGGCTTTACTGGCGGAGTAGGAATAGGCCGGGAAGCCGTGAGGCTCCGTACCCATCACTGAACCTATGTTGACCACCCGTGAAGGGTCGTCTGCTGTTCCGGAAGAGGCGAGCAGGGGAGTTAATTCACGGATTAGCGTGAACGGCGCGGTGACATTCAATGTCATGATGTCTTCCCAGGCCTTCCACGGAAATTGCTCAAGTGAAGCACCCCAGCTTCGTCCGGAGTTATTAACGAGAATATTCAAGACAGATTCATTCTCAGCAATAAACTCCGCCAGGGAAACCACCCCGGCTTCGGTAGCCAGGTCAGCACCAAAAGGAATACAGCTTCCAGGTAAATCAGCGAGACTTTGAGCGGCTTTCTGGCAGGCATCAAACTTACGGGAGGCGATGTAGACCTTTGCGCCGGCTGAAACCAGCGCATGGGTGATCATGTAACCGATGCCGGTGGCACCGCCAGTCACCAGTGCTGTTTTGCCCTCAAGGCTGAAGATCGAAGCGGTGTAATCATTAATGCTGCTCATTTCTTGTTCCTTTTTAAAAAGGGCCTCAGTTCTACCCGGGCAACCACCATCCGGTGAACTTCATCCGGACCGTCGGCAAGACGCAGAGTGCGGGCGTTCATATACATCTCGGCCAGCGGGAAATCCTGTGACAGACCTGCGCCGCCGTGCATCTGCATGGCATCATCGATGATCTTCAGCGTGATCAGTGGCACGGTGGCCTTGATCTTGGAAATCCAGACCTGTGCAGATTGCACACCCTCGGTATCAATGACATGCGCTGTCTGAAGCGTCAGCAGCCTGGCCATATCGATCTGAATGCGGGCTTCTGCGATACGGTCATAGTTTCCGCCGAGCTTGGCCAGTGGCCTGCCAAATGCGGTACGGGAAACGGAGCGTTTACACATTAACTGCAGGGCTTTTTCGGCCATCCCTATCGCGCGCATCACGTGATGAATGCGTCCCGGTCCCAATCTGCCCTGGGCGATTTCGAAACCCCTGCCTATACCGGCAATCATGTTGCTTTCCGGCACCAGCACATTGGTCAATTTGAGATGCATATGGCCGTGTGGTGCGTCGTCGCGACCAAATACCTGCATCGGTCGTACGATCTCCACTCCGGGTGTATCCATGGGCACCAGTATTTGTGAGTGCTGTGCATGTCGCGGTGCATCCGGGTCAGTTTTCACCATGCAGATGAGTATTTTACAGCGCGCGTCACCGGCACCGGAAATCCAGGTTTTTTCACCGTTGATACACCATTGGCCATCTTGTAGTTCGGCACTCATGGATATATTGGTGGCATCGGATGAGGCAACGCCTGGTTCGGTCATCGCATAGGCGGAACGAATTTTTCCATCCAGCAAGGGCTTGAGCCATTGTTGCTTTTGAGCCTCGCTGCCGTACTTTGCAAGAACTTCCATGTTGCCGGTATCCGGAGCGCTGCAGTTGAAGACTTCAGCAGCCAGTTGACTGTGGCCGGTTTCCTCGGCGATAAATGCGTAATCAACCGTGCTCAGACCACTGCTGTTCTCACCTTCGGTGAGAAAGAAATTCCACAGGCCCTGGTCCCTGGCACCTTGCTTGAGTTGATCGAGGATCTCTTTTTGGCGCGGTGACTGTTGCCAGCGCCCGCCAGTGTCGACTTCACCGTGGTATTCAGCCTCCAGCGGAAGGATGGCATTGTGTATATAGGCGCGAACCTTCTCGAGTATGGGCGTAACCCTGGAAGACGGTTCTGTATTCATTTGGTAATAATCCTGTTCATGTTAAGACCGACACTACACTCGGACAAGCTCCTAGTAACCTTTTAGCGTTGCAAAACGGTCCAGGTGATATCGGCTGTCGCCTAACTGCTGATTCAAACTGCGCCAGCGCTTTATGAAAAAGCCAATATCGAATTCATCTGTCATGCCGATACCGCCATGCATTTGTATGCCTTCTGCTGTGGCCAGGCCCGCAGTTTGTCCACATTTTGCCTTGGCCAGACTTGCAAGTATGGGTACTTCATCGCTGTCTTCGTCAACTGCTTGCAAAGCTTTCAATATTGCAGATTTGCATAACTCGATCTCACCAAAGAGGATTGCTGCGCGGTGTTGCAATGCCTGGAAAACGCCAATGGGTACGCCGAATTGTTTGCGTTCTTTGAGGTATTGCATGGTGCGTTCAAAGGTCTCCTGGGCAATTCCGAGCATTTCCGCTGCCATACCGATACGACCTCGATCCAGCACTTTTTGCAGAATCGGGCACCCCCCATGCAGTGGGCCAAGCAGTTGGATGCGGTCGACTGACACACGATCGAGGTGAATTTCGCAGCTTTGGTGATTGTCCAGCAATTCGGTGTTGGTCATACTCAGCCCCGGAGAATCTCCCGGCACCAGGAACAGTGAAACTCCTTCGCTTAAATTCTCACCGCGGCGTGTACGCGCGCTGACAATGAAGGCATCGGCAACATGCCCATCTATCACTGCAGTTTTATTGCCGTTGAGTGTAAATCCGGAGGGTCTGGGTTCGGCACTGCAGTTGACCGTTGCCGGTCTGTGTTGATCGGACTCTTCAAATGCAACTGCTAAAAGCTTTTTTCCGGCGGCGATTTGCGGCAGCCATTCTGCACAGGCAACCTCATTATCAGACAGCATTAGCGCACTGGCACCAAGCATAGCGGTAGATAGCAGAGGGCTGGGTGTCAGTGTGCGTCCGGTTTCTTCAAGCACCAAACCCAGGCCGGTGTATCCGTAATCCAGCCCGCCAAATGTTTCAGGAATGATAATGGCGGCCCAGCCCATTTCCACCATTTCGGCCCACAGTTCACGCGAAAAGCCTTCTGCCACACCTTCGTCACGTAGTTGCCGCAAGTGCGACAACGGTGCACGTGCATTCAAAAAGTCTCTGGCTGCATCACGCAGCATGGTTTGTTCTTCGGTCAGTACCAATGCCATTAAATCAATCCCTCAGTCTTCATTTTTTAGCCGGGCAGGCCCAGAATGTGTTTGGCGACTATGTTCAGCTGAATTTCCGATGTGCCGCCCTCGATGGAGTTACCCTTGGTACGCAGCCAGTCGCGGGCCAGTTTACCGTCGCCACTGGCCTCGCCAGTCCATGCCAGTGCTTCATTACCATTGATGTCCATCAACAGGTTATAGCGCTGTTTGTTTAACTCGGTGCCGAAATATTTATACCATGATGAAACTGCACCGAGACTGACGCCAGCTTTGACTTCATCCCGTGCACGTTCAATGGTGAGTGCAAACGCCATCTCATCCAGTTCAAATTTTGCGATGTCCGCACGCATGAACGCATCATCAAGTGTACCGTCGCTGCCGCCTATGGTTTCCATGGCGATCTCGCCGATGGACTTTGTTCCACTAGTTGAAAGTCCGCTCCACGAGATCATTTCCCGTTCATGTGTCAAAAGGTATTTGGCGATGCTCCAGCCCTTGTTCAATTCACCAACCTGCTGGTCTTTGGGGATTTTGACATCTTCGAAAAACACTTCACAAAAGGGTGAGCGACCGCTGATCAACAGGATCGGTTTAACCGTGATGCCAGGTGTTTGCATGTCGAACAGCATGAAACTGATGCCCTGGTGTTTGGTCGCTTGCGGGTCAGTGCGGACCAGGCAGAACATCCAGTCACCATAATCACCGTATGAGGTCCATATTTTTGAACCGTTTAAGATGTAGTGATCACCCATATCGACCGCAGGTGCCTGCAGGTTGGCCAGGTCAGAGCCGGCGTTTGGCTCGCTGTAGCCCTGGCACCAACGAATTTCGCCACGGACGATGGATGGCAGGAACTTATGTTTTTGTTCTTCATTACCATATTTCAGCAGTGCCGGGCCGAGCATTGAGATACCGAAGCTATACAGGGCACCGCGGGCATTGATGCGGGTCATTTCCTGCTTCAGCACCTTGACCTGCTCACGATTCAAGCCACCACCACCGTACTCTTCGGGCCAGGCAGGTGCGGTCCAGCCTTTTTTGCCCATTCGTTCCAGCCACAAACGCTGGGCTTCGCTCTGGAATGTGAAATTTCGCCCACCCCAGCAGGCCTCCTTTTCTGAGCGCAACGGACTACGCATTTCCTCAGGGCAGTTTTCTGCCAGCCAGTCCCGAACTTCCGCCCGGAAAGTACTCAGATCTTCACTCATGTATCAGCCCCCGAAAGACCGTACGGTCAGGTATTGATATGGACAAAGAAATTTAGCACAGATGACGTCTTAATATCGAGTTTGTTTTGAGCACAGGAGGTGTAGTTTAGTGCGCCCTGCCATGGGCAGTTTCCCTGATCAGGCGGGGGAGTGTTTGGGGGTATAGGGGATACGTATACAGATTGTCAATCCATGTGGATCTGTATTGGTCAGCTTGATGGAGTGTTCGTTGCCATAAATGGTCGCAAGTCGTTCCCGGGTATTACTTAAACCCACGCCATTGGAGTTTGGAATATGGCCATTGATCAGTTCGCAGCCGGGCCCGTCGTCACTTACTTCAAGCAACAGGTCGCCGGCAAAAACTTTGGCCGAAATCACCAAATGACCACCGCCTTCAGCACGGGCAATACCATATTTAATGGCGTTTTCAATCAAAGGCTGTAACAGCAGGCTGGGGATGAGGGCATTGCTCGCCTCACCCTCAACATTGATCTCAAGTGACAATCTTTCTTCGAAGCGCACTTTTTCAATGTCCAGGTATAGCTGCAAGGCCTCCAGTTCCTGTGCCAGTGTGATTTTCTGCATTGGATCGTTATCCAGTGAATATCGCAGAAAGCTGGACAGCTTGGTCACCATGCGGTTTGCCAGTTCGGTGTCTTTTTCCAGTATCAAAGTGGAAATCGCATTGAGTGTATTGAACAGGAAATGCGGGTTTAACTGGTAACGCAGCATCTTGAGCTGTGCTTCGTGGGCCTGGGCAGCCGATTTCAGCGCGCTTTCACGTACTTCCTGGAATACGCGGTACGACTTGATCGAAAAATACAGAATGCTCCAGACGAGCATGACGGTAATACTGCCGGAGTTGCTTTCCACAAAGGAAAACCTTTCGTAAATCTCAGCAGCATCGCCTACTTTTTCTTTCCAGGCGGACATGTCATAGGCTTTTTCTATCCAGCCGTAGTAGAGGTAACCACGGGCCTTTAACCACAGGAAGCCAGCCAGGGAACTGCCGCCGATCAGGCCGATGGCCTGTATCCACAATGCGCGATTCCACAAGATACGGTATAAATAGCGCAGTACCAGCGATATGAACATGCCAATGACGGAGATGACGGCGACATAGGCGGCATAACTCGGGGCAACCTCCTCCAGCATCGTGGCTGTATACAGGTACTTGCCCACGATTCCCCACAATGCCCAACCACCCAGATGGAGTACCCAGAACAGATTTGGACGGTCTTTTATTATAGTTTTTAATTTCACGGGGCGATTTTACACCCAAGCGGGCGTAACAAAGCGCGACTTAACCCCTCATGTGTGCGGTTTGTCTCAAAATCACATTTTGGCACGTTTTTTGCTTAGGTCGTATGAGGTTGTAGTTATGTCACGGGTTTCCATTCGGTACACGACACGTAATTAGCAGCATAATTGCGTAGTTTTGCAGTATAATTACCCCAACAACATGGACACTTTCATACTATGAAAATTCTGATTACCGGCGGAGCGGGGTTTATTGGCTCGGCGGTTATTCGACACCTGATTAACGATACCGATAACGAAGTAATCAACCTTGATAAGCTGACCTATGCCGGTAATCTTGAATCACTTGATGCCGTTGCCAGTTCGCCCCGGTACCAGTTTGAGCAGGCCGATATATGTGACCGCGAAGCCCTGGATCGCATATTCAACATACACCAACCTGATGCCGTTATGCATCTGGCCGCCGAAAGCCATGTGGACCGGTCCATTGACGGTCCAGGCGATTTTATCCAGACCAACCTGGTGGGAACATACGTCATGCTTGATGCCAGCAGAACGTACTGGTCTGCAATGGAGGGGGAGGCCCGGGCAGCATTCCGCTTTCTGCACGTTTCAACAGATGAGGTCTATGGTGACCTGGCTGGTTGTGATGATCTTTTTCGTGAGGATACATCCTATGATCCCAGTTCACCCTATGCAGCGACCAAGGCTGGCTCGGATCACCTTGTCAGAGCCTGGGGTCGCACATTCAAATTCCCGATCCTGATCACGAATTGTTCAAACAATTATGGCCCGTACCAGTTTCCGGAAAAACTGATTCCACACATGATATTAAACGCCCTGGATGGCAAACCATTGCCCATATATGGTGATGGCAGCCAGATTCGTGACTGGTTGTATGTGGATGATCATGCGCGCGCACTTTGTCGCGTGCTGGCGACAGGGAGTTTGGGTGAAACCTATAACATCGGCGGGCTGAATGAAAAAAAGAATATTGATGTCGTAAAGACCATTTGTGCAATTATGGACGAAGCGGTTGAGCAGAAGCCTGCCGGAGTGAGCAAGTTTGAAGACCTGATCACTTTTGTAACCGACCGCCCGGGTCACGATGAACGCTACGCAATTGATGCCAGCAAGATCAATGCAGACCTGGGCTGGACACCCGATGAGGATTTTGCATCCGGTATTCGCAAAACTGTACTGTGGTATCTACACAATAAGCAGTGGTGGCAACGGGTGGTAGATGGCAGCTACAAACTGGAACGTATCGGGGCAGGCGATTAAGCCTGGATCGCGGGCCTGCCGATAGCGTGGTAGGTGAAGCCATTTCTCTTTGCTGCATTTTGCGGCCAGATATTGCGCCCGTCGAGGAGAACCTTTTGGCGCATTAAGCCTGCCAGGCGCTCAAAATCCGGTATCCAATAGTGTTTCCACTCGGTGACAAGCACCAGGGCATCTGCACCTTTGGCGGCGTCGTACTGGTCTTCATGAACAGAAAAGTTATCGCTTTCACCATAAATTGATGATACTTCTTCCATCGCTTCCGGGTCATGCGCTCGCACACTCGCACCTGCTGCCAGCAGGGCATCAATCAATACCTGGCTGGGGGCTTCGCGCATGTCATCGGTGTTGGGCTTGAAAGCCAGTCCCCATACAGCAATGCACCGCCCGTTCAGGTCACCGTTGAAGCTGTCATTCAACATGGCAAATAAACGTGTTTTCTGGTGGTTGTTGACTTGTTCAACAGCATTGAGAATCTTCGCCTCGAAGCCATGCTCTTTGGCGGTGTGTGACAACGCCCGCACATCCTTGGGGAAGCATGACCCTCCATAGCCGGGTCCGGCGTAAATAAATGAATAACCAATCCTGGGGTCCGAACCAATGCCCTTGCGAACTTTTTCAATATCGGCTCCGACGCGTTCGGCGATATTGGCGAGTTCATTCATCAGGCTGATTTTGGTCGCCAGCATCGCGTTGGCGGAATATTTGGTCAGTTCGGATGAAAACACATCCATGAAAATCATTTTCTCATGATTACGATTGAAAGGTGCGTACATCTCCCGCAGCATTTTCTCGCTGTGCTCATCCTCGACGCCGCAAACAATGCGGTCTGGTTGCAGGAAGTTCTGGAGGGCTGCACCTTCTGCCAGGAATTCAGGATTGGAAGCTACATTGAATGAAATATTGACACCCCTGGCATCCAGCTGTTTCTGGATTTCCTTCCGCACACGGCTACAGGTACCCACGGGAACAGTTGATTTGACAATGACCAGCAGCGGCCTGGTGATGAGCTTCCCGATATTGCCTGCAACGGTCAGGACGTGACCCAGGTCGGCAGAGCCATCTTCGGATGCCGGTGTGCCGACTGCAATCATCATGGCTTCAGCATGTTCAACTGCTTTTTCCATTGAAGTGGTGAACGCAAGTTGATTGCGTTCAGCATTGTTGATCAGCATTTCGTCAAGGCCTGGTTCATAAATAGGTGAATGGCCCTGGCGCAGTTCTGCTACCCGATTCTTGTCGATGTCCATGCATATGACCGAGTGGCCGACTTCGGCCAGTCCCGCACCACTTACCAGGCCAACATAGCCGCTGCCAATAACCGAAACTCTCATAAAATCATTTCCTGATGATCCAAATACCAATTATATGTTGCCTGAACGCCTTCCTCCAGCCCAATTCTGGCTTTCCAGCCAAGAGCCGACAACGCAGAGACATCCAGTAATTTTTGTCGGGTGCCATCCGGGTAATCACGGTTGTAAACAACATCACCTTCGTAACCGACCACGCGCCGGATAATGTCGGCCAGCTCAGCAATTGAAACGTCCGTTCCCGTCCCGACATTCAGGTGCGATAAGCGTGGTTTGGTGTGAGCTGCATATATATCTTTTGGCAAACAGGAAACATGCAAGC
>Ga0164313_10005521_pt1 | contig 11193 bp, 7 predicted proteins | sample GuaBasSedimGuay4_FD_113735 | JGI IMG/M metagenome (GOLD analysis project Ga0164313, IMG submission 113735) | Subseafloor sediment microbial communities from Guaymas Basin, Gulf of California, Mexico - Guay4, Core 4569-4, 0-3 cm | ecosystem: Environmental > Aquatic > Marine > Hydrothermal vents >...
ACGTAGCGGAAACGGCACGCTCAACACCCACTGACGCATGGGTTGGTGTGGCAGGACTTCGTCTACCAGCAGAGCAGCGCTGTCTGCCATCCGTCGCGCACCGCAACTGGGGCAGAAGCCGCGACGCTTACAACTGAAACCCACCAATTTCTCATCGTGGCAGGTCTCGCACCTGACCCTCAAAAAGCCATGTTCAAGTCTCCCGCACTTCAGATATTCGTCAAATTCTTTTATGACGTATGTTGGTAAGTACTTGCCATGGTCGGCCAGTTCAGCTTGAAACTCAGGCCAGTACTCTTGGACGACCTGGTAGAGTAAGGTCGTCTCGGGCCGGTGGCGTACGTATACTGCAGCTGAATTTGGCCGTTCCTGGCGAACTTGGTGTGAGAGCAATTCCATGATCCAAACAAATACTGAAAGTATTCGTTTGTGGTCTTGCAGGGCGCAATGGCCCTATGCTTAAAATACTGTGAGCAAAATGCGCCAATCAATGTCAGGTTTTTGCTCTCCTTAAGAAATCAGACACCCATTTTATTTTTGTCGTCTTTTATTTCCAGTAGCACACCGTTCATTTTTGAGGGGTGAAGAAAGGCGAATTCACAATCGCGGAACTGGCGGGCACCACCGATGAAGGGGTAGTCTTTTTCTTTTAACTCTTCCATTGATGGAGATGGCGAGGATGAAACCGCTGCAATATTGTGGCAAAACTCAGGTGGCACGGGTAATTATGTTTATATCGCCGTGATGAACAGGGAAAACGGTGATGTCAGTAACCTTGCGACAGTCCTGGTTGGTGACCGGGTCCACACGAAACTGGTCATTAAGCAACGGTCAATTGATAGAGGGAGAGATCGGGGATACCGGTAAGCTGTCCCTTGCCACGCTGGAAGGAAGTAATTGGGTATTAACCCATATGTATCGTAATAAACCCGTAGCCGAAGGCGCCGAGGTCACCCTGGATTTTACCGCTGAACAGATCTCAGGTAAAAGTGCATGTAATCGTTATTCTGCTGGTATTGAGCAAGGCGAGGTCGGTACCTATATTGGTATGTTTTGGAACAGCATGGGCAGTGTGATGCGGGTTGCCGTAACTCTGGGAGTTGGCTACGTGCTTCTTATAGTTCTCGTTTCTGCTCTGCATGAGAATAAATTCCCAAAACTCATTCTGCCACTGACCTTCGCCTGTGTGTTTATGATGACCGGCGGTTGGTTCGTACTCATCCACGAGGTAGACCCACAGCTTGACAACTGGCGTACAACAGTACTCTTTGTGTTCGGTATGATGGCCCTGCACCAGGGTGTATTGTTCGGTAAATATCAGCGTACGGTACTGGCATTCACAGCACTCTTTTTTGTTTATGGGTTTTTAGATGTAGCCCTTGATTTACTCGGTGTCCCAATGGCCTATATCGCCATTATTCTTGGTGCGTCGGTGTTCCTGGTTGGCACTGCACTGGAAAAAACACCTCACCGCGTACTTGCAGAACCTGCTTTGTTAATTGGGGTTTTTTGGCTGAACAGCGGTTTGTTCGATCGCATAGCAATGTTTGCATCTGCCAACTGGGCGAGTTTGATCACTGGCATGTGCGTAATTTTTGCCGCCTACGGAATGCATAAGGCGGAACGCTATCCGCGTCTGATAGCTGTCGGCTATTTCATTGGCTCGATCATGGCCTATGGTGGTTTGTTCGACCTGGTGCAGAATACGTCGGTCGAACTCCTCTTTCTTGCAGTAACCGCGTCTGCTCTCTATGCCTGTGTAGTGCTGCAAAGTCGGGCGTTGTTGTTAACCACTGTTATTGCGATGCTCGCCTTCATTGGATATTTCTCCGAAAAGCATTTCGCAAATTCATTGGGCTGGCCGATCACGCTCGTCCTCATGGGTGTTGCTTTTCTGGGCATCGGAGCAATTGCCCTCAAAGTAAAGCAACGTATCTAGCTAGCCCTATTATTTATGAATGGCAGTTGACTATACTCTCAGTGAAAGACGGCCCCTGTAACGCAGATTTATGCCTGATCTCTCAGGCTTTAATTAGTCAGGAACGAACGTTATATCAGCCTGTCCGTACATTCTTGCCGTAATATTGTTGGTTGGTCGCGCACTAGGATTGGAGGTGGTCAGGATATGGGTCGAGCCCTTAATTGTGATATTTCCATAAGTCTGTGGAAAATAGTCCGGTGGGGCAAGTACCTTATCTGACGCACCCGATCCATTTATATAAGCCGCCACGGTATATGTTGTTCCAGTGACAACAGCCACGGGGGGAGTGATGGAATTGTATGACCAACCATTGCTAGAACTTACAGTCGTTGTGGCTAATAGTACGCCAGTTGTCTTGTTAAACAAACGAACTGTTTTTGTCCCATTGAAGTACCCACCCAGCTTTGTTACTTGCCCATCAACGTTGGGAGTAAAGTGATAACCCATTGCACGATTCCAGCCTGTGTTCAGCCCGGTTGGTGTGCCAGCATTGCTTCCCCAGGGGGTCTCTGATGATGAGCTGCAAGTGCCATCCATTGGATCAGATACCGGCATTCCGGTCATTGGGTATTCCGCGCCATCACTAATGCCATCGCAGTCGGAATCTGCAGTATTTGGATCAGTACCGAGTATGTATTCCATCCCATCAATCACACCATCACTATCAGAGTGCACGTTGGGATATGCGTAACCGAGTTTCTTGAGATCGCTTGAATAGCCAATTGATTGCATATAGGTTCGTTTTGTTTCTGGAAATATCGCATGATCATCCTTTTGCGAATTGTAAGCGCGCCAAACTATTACTGCTCCATCTGGTATACAGGTATTCTCAGGAGCACAAATTGTGTAGATATACCCCTCAATCCCTTCCATTTCGTATCCAACGGCCTTGAAACTGTAACTACCCGAGATTTCAGATTCTAACGCTAATACCCAATCTGCATTGTTTGAATTGCCACCTTGAGCGCCTACATAACTCATCCGATATAGCGGAACTACAGGTCTGCCGTTTGCTGGCTCTCTATGAGTTGTCAAAATGTACAAGTCAGCACGCGCGGCTGCCGGAGGAGGATTATCAGGAGACTCGGGGAAAGTGTAGCCGGTCACGATGCTTTCTGAAGTATATGGTGTATAACCCCAGACTGTACTTAAATGATACGACATTGCAACTTGGGGCTTTGTGGTTTGGGCTATATCACCAGCGACGCTACTATACATTGAAAAAAGTGGCGTGACTCGGTTTAAAACTTGGGCACCGCCTGAAGTGCCAAGTACGTCTTTAACTGCATAGTCGGCTCTAGGCGCCCCCCAACCCAATGTATTGCTATAACCCGATTGAGTAGTGGAGTTCTTCATGACCGCTCTGATTTCATCATTTTCAGCCAGGGGGTTAGTCGACTTGACTAAACCCGCCACGCCGGTAATAAACGGAGCGGACATTGAAGTGCCGGTGCAGTAACCATAGCCGTCCTCCACTCCATCAGTGAGGTCATCACACCTAACCGCAAAATTATATTGTTTGCCCGAATACATGGTGGAATAAACATCCCTCGCTGGGGCAGAAAATGTTGGTCCGTTGTCTACATTTGTACCAAAATTAGAGCCGTGCTGTCCGCCAACTCCTGTAAATTCGTTCCAAAACCCCCCTCCAATCATCAGACCAGAGATGCCAAAGACTCGCCTATCCGATGCTGGAAAATTGAGCAAGTTCAAATTGTCATTTCCCGCTGCAGCAACTATCAGAACGTTGCGATCAACCGCGTATTGGACAATTAAACAAAGCGCAGAATTATTGTCATATTGATTCGTTGCGGTATTGAAATCACAATGATTGTCACCGGTAAACGGTATACCACCACTGTAATTAATGACTTGAGCACCAATATCAATCAGAAATCCAATACTACCAAACACACTCTCCTGACTGAAGCTGGACGCCCCTTCAAATGGACTCCCGTCTGGATGTAGCCCTGTAAAACAATTTGGAGCTGTTGGAAAATTGAATTGAGCGATTGCAAGTGGACAGTGTTCGCATACTCCTTTTACACCGGTATTGTTGGTCGTATTTGCTGCAACTATTCCAGTGACATGTGAGCCGTGCCCCGCCGTAAATGTTTCATGAGTATTATTGGCATCAGGTCCATCACAGCTATTGTCTGCTGGGTGTCCATCAAGGGGATTGACTGCTCCCAAGTGATATGCGTCGACATCACCAAATATCGCATGGCCGTGGTATGGGTTTGCATTTGGTCCGGTCTCGGTAGTAGCCTGTCCCACATTGAAAGCCGATGCAGGATGGAAGTTCCCGCCTAGCCATGTGTTGCCAGAATAATCGGTGAATTCTACGTGATTTTGGTCTAAGCCGAGATCCGCTATCCCGATGAGTGCATGACCTTGTTGATAAAAGTGCGCCTGATTCGCACGAACAAAGTCAAACCCCCAGGATATATCCTCGGTGATCGTGCCAGTGAAATCATCCTGATGATGGGATATGACTGGGGTGATTTCATCCACACTAAAATAGGCAACATCAGGGTCTGTTTTAAGTGCGTTAAAAATAGCTGATAAATCATCATTTTCGTAATAACGAACAATCAGGTACCTTCCTAGTTTTGAGCGAGCATCCTCTTTATCTTTATCATTCTTTTTACTCAATCCCATTGGTAAAAATGTAGAAACAGATACTGGCAGGTGCTTCTTAAATGCACCAAGCGGTATATCCAAGGTGTCTTTTGCCATTATCTTTTCAATTGTCTTTTGAGTTTTTTTTAAACTTGCATCGTCTTTTAGAAGCACATAAAAGGTACTGTTCCAATTCGAAGGGTCAGTTGATGGATTCTTGAATTTTTGTGGTTGACCAGCGATAACTGTTCCAAAAACGAGCAACGTGATCAGTAAGGTAATTACACTCTTAATTTTTATTGATTTATCGCTCTGTGTTTGGAAAGCCCAAAGGCATTGCCATAGTTGGCTCGAATCAACGCTCCACTATCATTAGTGAGTTGACCATTGGTAAACCGTTGCAACACGGTCCCAATAACCGGATTTCCGAAAAATGAATGACCTGAATTGCTCCGCAATAAAGCGGGAAGTGGGACTGGCAAAAAAATACCGAACTGACCACTTTCTGGAATACTTGGAAACTCAGGCGATGGAAAAAAGGACAGGTGTTCTTCTGACAATATGTTTGACGAGAGCGTCATTTCAAAATCAGAAACAGTATTATTGAACGATATAACACTTACACTTTGGAGCTCTAGCACATTATACGGGGCATCACATGGATGTGTGTCAATAAGAACGTCACAAATTATGGTGCTTTTTTCGCCTTTGCCAGTTCGATCATAAACAAACAAATCTACACGTATTCGGCCTTGAAATTCATCGCCTTCATCAAAATAGAATTTTCGTAACGGAAAGGTTAATATGGCCTCTGAACTGGCCCCAACACCGGGTTCAATTGAGAATTCGCCATTAAGGCTATGTGCCATCAAAGTTGCAGCCACAGCATCGACGGGACGATCCCAAGTATCTTCTACACAGCTTTTCTCATTGCACGTAATGCTCGTAGTAAATCCTTCATCAGTCCCAGCATCATGTGCAGTAGTCAGGTCTGGCAACAGTGCATCTGGTGCAGTATGCTGCGGAATATCGCTGAATTCTGTTAGTGCAGTCGCTACAAATGAATACATGCTTCCTTGCGTTACATTGATTATCGAAGCCGAGCCTCTCAAGCCACCATTGGGCGGCTCCAGACCAAATGAAGGATCGCTATTCCATTGCCCCTCCTCGGCCCAGAGTGCGCTCAGAGCATCACAATCGAAATCATTAATTTCAGACCAGATATCGCTATCGCTAATAACACCCATTTCGATAACTTCAAGAAAACCTGAGGTCAATGGCACAACAACTGAACCTGAACCATCGTCGAGTGCTGGAAGAATACAACTCGCGTCTGGCAGTTCTAAATGGGTTTCGCCATTGACTTGGCTTAATGCAGCCACCCAGCTGCCATTACCTTCAAGATACAGATTGAACGATAGCGCAGCCTCCCCCTGGCGATCACGAAAATGTACCTTTAATGCACTCGCCTTGTAATGATTGTTTGCAATAGTGATCAAGCTATTATTCCCACCCAAGGTGCCAAAGTACGGAAATATCAGCACCTGGCCCTGTTTGTCAGGGCTGAGCATCACTGCCGATACCGGACTGAATATCATTAACGTAAGACTGGCTAACATTATTATTTTCAGATTCATGATTATTGAGCCAATGACTGTTTTAATCGCCGTAAATTTGAACATAAGATAACTTCCTTTGTTTCTGCTTCCTTGAGAACCACATCTATACCAAACTCCAATGTACCTGTGTTTACATAGCATTATGTAAACCGATTTGAAAAGGCCTGGTTATTTTTCCTTATATCAGCGTACCAAGTGCCCAATTTGTTCATTATTTTCTAACTTGAAAGTAATGGTATCGGACAGTTGTGTAAAAATGACATAAATGTCAATATATGACATATATGTCAATTTGCAGCGAAGATGGGTTGCTATCAGGGAATTGGAAGCAGGGAATCAGGAGATACCAATGACACCATCCAACAGTCCACCTTTGCGGGATGTCGCCCTGCTAACGCGCGCGGTAGAAAATGTATTCAGAAAACTGATTCGCATACTGATCGGGCGAATGTCTCTCAAAAAACTTCAGAAAATGATACAAATTATTTTTGTTGAGGAAGCGGAAGCAAAGCTGAAACTGGAAGAGCCGGGTAAAAATGTATCGTTAACCAAGTTGGGCTCTATTACCGATCTGGATACGCGCACTCTTACAAAAATCAGAGGTTCCTACGACAGCAGCAAACCCATGCATCTGGATGCAACTTTCCTGAAGGGCTTCACGCCTGGTTTCAAGGTGCTGGATTTGTGGATCAATGATGCGAATTACACTTCTGGAAAAGATAAAAAGCCAATGGCTTTGAGTTTTTCCGGCAACAAGCAAAGTTTTGAAAAATTGGTAGAGGAAGCTATTTCTACGCGCGGCGTCACTGCAAAATCCATGCTGCAAAGATTGCTGGAAAACAAATTTGTTCAGATAAATCCTGCAACCCAAAAAATCGAATTGATCCGCAACGACTATATTTTTCTCAGCAGTGACGAACTGGACATGATTGATATCGGTTTTTCAGCGATTGCGAGCATGGCGACAACCGTCGAACATAATATTGAGAACGCTGCAGACAAACGTTCAAGGTTCTACCAACGTGGTTGCTGGACCTATCGTCTGAGTAGGGCAAACCAGAAAGATTTTCAAAAGGCGATGCTGGATTTTCTGCATGAAGTGGACAAAAAGGCCAAGGATGCGATTCTGCCTTTCGAGGAGAAAACCGAGCTACCTGATCAGTTTACTGCCGGTATCAGTATGTTCTATTTTGAGGAAGACACTCAAAATTAATTGCTCTGACCATCGCAGTATGAAAAAATTTTCAGCAATGTCATGATAAGTCTGCAGTTAACAGCGAACGCTGAATAGAAACATTTGCAGGTGGCCACATTGCAATCCGCGTTATCAGATAATGGTCTGACCGAGGCATCTGCTGTGCTTGCTGGCATGGACAGTGACCTTGCAAAGCTATTCAAAGCCAATGGCCCGCCACCGTTGTGGTCAAGGCCGGCAGGCTTTGAGACGCTGATCAGGATTGTTCTTGAGCAACAGGTGTCACTGGTTTCAGCCGATGCGATGTACCGCAGACTGAAGACAAATATTTCATCTTTAACGCCTGAAAGTATTCTGGGGGTTGGTGTTAATTCCCTCAGAGACCTTGGTGTTACACGCCAGAAGTCCTCCTACTTCATTAATATCGCAGAAGCCATAAAACGCGGTGATCTCGATCTGGATGGACTTTCAAGCGTCGACGACAGTACTGTCATATGCGAATTGACTGCGATCAAGGGTATAGGCCCCTGGACTGCCCGAATATATTTGTTGATGGCACTGCTGCGCCCGGATGTCTGGCCGGTCGGGGATATTGCATTAGCTACTGCGGTCAAGAACATGAGAGGCTTGTCGGTCAGGCCTACACAGGAAGAACTCACCGAAATCGCTGAAGCGTGGCAGCCCCACCGGGCAACGGCGGCCAGAATGCTCTGGCACTATTATTTAGGCGGAATGTAGCACTGGAAATTCGGAGTGGTATATAAAAACCAATAACAGGTTTATGAACCTGACGCGTAGTCACAGCAGTCTTTCACATAAATCAGCGTGACGTTATCCGGGGTACCCCGGTCCAATGCGGTTTGTAAAAGCGACCCGGTGACTATTTCAATATCTGCAGGGGCCATCAATCAGAATGTGGTTCGCCCTCAATTATGCAACTCAGGGCCATCGGGGCCCATGCTATGCTACTATTTACCCACATATAAAAGGTTATTCAAGGATGATTGACTTTGATCTTGGGCTATTAGGGGCCGAGGGGATCGAAAACAGGCCGCTGCGCTCGGGTTATCACCCGACATTTACTCGCAACTCAAACAATACGGCATATGCACATTTGCGCACCTATCGTTCGGGTATCATTCTCAATTGCACGGCGCTGGAACAACCAGCTGAACAACGAACCGAATGAGTAAGCAATAAAATCGCGGAAAAACTTCCCATAGTCCGTTAATGAATTAAGAAGTATGTAACCAAAGGAGATGAAGTGACCATGTGGACCATCGGAAAGACCATAGCCAGCAATTCAAAAACCAAATTTGCAAGCCTGATGACACTGACAGTGTTAGCCGGCTTGCTATCAGCCAACCCCATTTCGGCGCGCGATGCAGATGAAACCAGAATCAAGGTACATGGTGATTGGGTTGTGACGGTGATGAATTCAGATGGGTCTGTGGCTAAAGAGGTGTTTTTTCAAAACTCATTAGTATCATGGGGGCCAACTATTTTGACACGCTTGCTGATTGGAGATTACTCAATCGGCAAACGAGCCGATGACTCGCCTGCCTGGAATATTGGTTTTGGTGGTTTAAATATACTCAATGACTGCTTTGTATTGAATAGACCGGATCCTATTGAGTATTCACCCAATAACGCTACAGTCTCTCAAACAGATAATAAACATTTTACTTTGACTACAAGCTTGTCTTTACCAGCTAGTTGTATCGATGGTGCAAGCTACGATATCAATAGAGTATTCACCGAGTTTCAATCGGACAAAGTCTTCCCGCCATTCGTAGGGATATTTAGTGCAACTACGATTACGGCAATAACTGGAATCCAGGCTGACCAGTTTGTAACATTTAAAGTTACGTTCAGCTTCGAATAACCGGCGTACTGTGAGTACTAACCCACCAGGGCAAGAAGTATTCTCGCAACGGTGTTTCTGTCGGTGTATGCTTTTGTTTGCAATAGTATTTCTGATGCTAATGCCCATCTTGCCCGCATATGCAGAACCCACCCTGGAGCATCTGGATGGATTGCCAACCTGGGCCGACAATGATGTGACACTGTCCGGTGACGGTAAATGGTTTGCCTGGGCCTATGAGGATAACTCGATCCCCTGGCTGACTCTGCAAAACCTTGAAACCGGCGTGCAAACCACGGTTAATCTGGAGGTATCAACAGGTTTTGTCGGTTGGGACTTTCCCCAAACCGTGCACCCTGATATGAATCATGATGGGTCATTAATTGCCGTGATCGCTGACCGCAGCCCCACCGGTGGTTTTTATGACGATCTGGCCCTGGTTGTCAATGCCGCAGGTGCCGAGGTTGCCCGCCTGACCGGGCCCGATGAATATGGTGATAATGCGTGGTTTGATAAACCTATATTTTTGGATGCGAGTGGTCGGTATGTAACCTTCACTTCAAATGCCACAAGACTGGAACCCGTGATTGGTGGAGTCACGAAACCACGCTCTGATCTTTTAGAGGGTTGGGAGTCTGCCTTTCGACTGGACATTCAGACAGGCGAGATAAAATTAGTCGCTATCAAGCCCGGTGGTGCTGAACTGCAAGATTACACATATGCAGAGGGCATCTCCGATGGTGGCCGCTTTGTGCTGTTCAGATCTGCGGCAACCAACCTGCCGGGCGCCAATGGCGACATGCGTCTTTATTTGCGGGACATGAACAGCACAGCAGCTTCAGCCATCACATTGGTATCTGTCGATGAAACCGGAACACCGATAAGCGATCTTGCCTGCTGTTCCACCGAGCCTGATATCTCAGACGATGGATCGCGGGTGATCTACACAGAGGAACCGCGCACAACTTTTTTATGGACTCGTGACACTGGAAGCAGCGCACTAACGGGCTCTGCTATAGAATTAACCGCCGTTACAAACGATGAGGAAATCAGCATATCCGGGGATGGTCGTTGGCTGACAGCAACAGGTGAGGATTTCAGCCGACTCAACATCGATAGCGGTAGTACCGATCCAAACCCGGATGATGGAAGCGGCAGTCCGGCGAGTATTGATGAACCAAAAATCAGCATGAATGGCGAAGTAATCATATTCTGGAATAGTGATTTAACCAAACCCGACGGAGAGGATGGCCACTGGTGGTTGCTTCGCTATACCTCAGGATCTCTACCTCCCATTGTTATTGCGATCTCGGAAACAATACTGGTAAGTGATGACATCAAAACGCCGCTCGGTATTACTGTTTCTATTAGTGAGGCGATCACTGTCACCGATAATGCAAGGGCAATTCCGCCACTGACTATCTCTGTTTCGGAAACCATAACCGTGTCTGATGACAATGTAGTCATCGTTGGTCCAACCCTTGCAGATTTAATCGATCTTACGCTACCGCCCGGGCCACTGGTACCGGGTGCTGTCGTGACCGCAAATGCGGGTGGTTTCAAGCCCTTTACACCGGTTAAGGCCTTCCTGCAATCAGATCCTGTTCTTGTTGGTGAAGAGACCGCAGATGCTAATGGCGACGTTTCCTTTATCATCATCATTCCAGATGATTTCCCACCCGGGGATCACACACTGATTCTGCTGGGGTTAGATCCTGATGGCAACGAGCGTCGGCTCACGGCAGCGATAACGGTGGATTCGCCCGAATTAATATTCGAAGGTGGATTTGAATAAGGCGTTATAATTCATATGAAACCACATTCAAAAAACGGGTGAAATAGACAATGCCCCTGACTTTTGAGTCAGACAGTCACGGTGTTATAGCATTCGGGTTTTTCAATATTGAATCTG
>Ga0164313_10005522_pt1 | contig 11191 bp, 6 predicted proteins | sample GuaBasSedimGuay4_FD_113735 | JGI IMG/M metagenome (GOLD analysis project Ga0164313, IMG submission 113735) | Subseafloor sediment microbial communities from Guaymas Basin, Gulf of California, Mexico - Guay4, Core 4569-4, 0-3 cm | ecosystem: Environmental > Aquatic > Marine > Hydrothermal vents >...
GGTTTGAGTTCATCTGGTATGGACTGTTGCACCAGTACCCTTCTCCAGTGGGGATGAATATCCACAAGTGCCTGTTCGGTTTCAGGAAGTTTCTCTATTCGTTCTTTCTTATAAAAAGTTGATTCCTTTCCCGATGCGTTTTCGATGGCTTTACTGAAGGCCTCCCAATAATGTTCAATCAGATTCTCCCACAACGCAATCCTTGAGATCGCATAGGCACCCTGCCTTTCATCCAACCTCGACTCACCTTCTAATTTACACTGTTTTACAATGGCGTTCTTAATACCTTTCACCACCTCTTGGTCATTGAAATCGTCCCTGGGTATAACCGTAATTCCCGGCATCTCTTTTTTGTACTCGTCATTTACCCACAGTCCAAATCCTGTAAGTGTGGTTGTAACAGTGGGGATATAAAAGGCCAGACTTTCCAGGGGAGTGTAACCCCAGGGTTCATAATAAGAGGGGAAAATGGTCTGATCCAACCCGATCAATACATCATAATATCCCAGGTTAAATATCCCATCGTTTCCATTGAGATAGGAAGGAACAAAAACTACTTTTACCCTGTCTTCCTTACTGTTATTGAGCCCATTACTCTTAACCCTATTCAGAATTTCATCATGCTCAGAGTAGTGAAGGTTATGGGTAAGGTGCTTCTCCTGCAGTTCACTATTTGTTTTTCCATCAAGGATCTCCAGTAAATCTCTCCGGGGACCATAATGGTTGGCTGGAATCAGAATAAATGCGACTGCTGTACCCGGACAGTTCTTCATCCTATTCATTTCGCCAAGGGCATCAATAAATAGATCAATTCCCTTATTTCTGAATTCGTATCTTCCACTGGTACCCAGCAAAAGTGCATCTTCAGGAATCTCTTCACCAGTAAGTGCAGAAGCAACCGTTAACAACCGCTCTCTGGCCACCCTGAGTTTTGTCTCAAATTCGTCCTGTCCCGGCACAAAGCTATCCTCAAAACCATTGGGAATCACTACATCAATTTCACGCTGGTGAAACTGGAGACACTCCTTCGAGGTAAGCTCACTTACTGTCGTGAATGCATCAGCCTGGGTACTGGCCAACTTCTCAAGCGAGTGCTTGGCCGTAATATTTAGTTCCCTGGCCTTCTGATCACCATTTAGCTGATCCATGTTCGAATAGAGGGCCTGGTTATTTCCGGCAATGGATCTTCCAACGGAAGTGGCATGGGTTGTAAAAACCGTACCAACCCGAGGTTGATGTTGCTCAATATAGAGCAAACCTGCACCTGTTTGCCACTCATGAAACTGAGCCACGATTTGCTGATCTCCTAACTGGAAGAATCTTGAAAAGCTTTCAACGACTTTGCCTGCTGCATAACCAAAGAGCGCAGGTTCAACATAATCCCATTGCCCGCTGATTGAATCCAGCTTGTAGGTCTCCCAGAGGTTCTTAAAAATGTCGTCTTTCTGACTGAAAAATGTGGTGAAATCAAGCACAACTGCGATGGGGCGGCCGGCAATCTTCCATCGGCCGATTCTTATCCTGATCCCCTCTTCTGCGGCACTCTCTTTCCAATCAGAAAACAGGCTGGGATCTTCTTCAAACTCCGGATGTACCTGGCTCTCTCTCCAGACATCAGGGCCAATAGTGATATAATGGTCTTTTAACTCTTTCACGATGGAAAGGGCCTTGGTAGATATTACAGTATGGATTCCTCCAATTTTATTACATACTTCCCAACTAACCTCAAATAAATAATCAGGTTTCTTCATACTTCTCTTATGTTTCTGAAATGTTAACTCTTCTTTTTGACAGATGTACTCTTTTTGGTTGCTGTAGTCTTCTTAGCACCAGTGTTTTTCTTTATAGCCAGTCGTTTTTCTAACTTTTCCAGCTGCTCGTCTTTCTCCTTAATGATCTTACTCAACCTGGCCACATCGTCATCCACATCAGCCTTTGCAGCCGCGTTTACCCGTATCTCAAAATCGCTTAACACATTCATGTAGTTAATGAATGCATCATAGGGTGTATCATATGGATTGAAATATGAATGTACATCTCCATCGGAGAAAAACTTGGTTGACATGTAGTAAAAATGATCGCTGACCTGCAGGAAGTCAAAGTCCTGTTTAATGGCATCATCATCGGTGGAACTGACCTTCTCGCTCAGGGTATAGAGCTTGTCAAATGCTTCCTGTTGCATTTCATTTCCAAGCCATGCTGTCAGATCCCTTTCCTCGTCAGCCCATGAAATCGGATTGGGTACATTGGCTGCGGCAACCACCTGCAGGGAGTCTGCTACCTCAGTCGGCGTGCTGAAGGTAAAAGGTGAATTCTTAAATACACTTCCGGGCAAAGCCTCTAGAAATTTAAAAATTCCGGTCTCCTCCCACTGATGCTCTCCAAAAGTTTCATAATCCATAAACAGGTTAATCACTTCCTCATTCTCCGGAGTCTGATTTAACCAGTCCACATATTTTTCGGCAGTAAGTGGATAACCGTCCCAGCCTTGATTTGAAAACCTGAAGGCAATATCATCACTGAGTTTAAAATTCTTTAGCAGCAGTTTCAATTTAGGATTGATAGCATTACAGTAAAGGTAATTGGGACTCTTCCAACCAAGGACATGTTTGGCTCCTTCTGTCAGCATGGCTTTATACCCCATGTTCCCTATCATGGCTCCAATCTCATCCGAATAAATTAGCTCAGTATTCCGGAAAACTTTCGGTACCTGTCCAAAGTGCTCTTTAACCAGTGCTTTGTGCGCTTTGACCTGTCGCTCAAATTCCTTTCGTCCTTTCAGGGAGCTCAGGGAGTGTGCATAGGTTTCAGACAAAAACTCCACCTGTCCAGTATCGGCAAGTTTCCTGAAACTATCTAGTACTTCAGGGGCATAGAGTTTAAATTGCTCCATTGCAATCCCCGAGATCGAATAGGAGATTTTAAATTGCCCTTTGTACTTCTCGATCAGATCCAACATCAAAGCATTGGCTGGCAGGTAGCACTTTTGAGCTACTTTATGAAGTATAGACTCATTTGAATAGTCGTCATAATAGTAGTGATCGTTTCCAATATCAAAGAATCTGTACTTCCTTAACCGAAATGGTTGATGTACCTGAAAATATAAACAAATGGTTCTCATATATCGTAGTAGATTACTTTACAAACTCCTTATAAATTGAGTGAACTTTCTTACCTGAATTCTCCCACTTCATGTCATTTACCTCCTGTACCCCATGCTTTTTAAACATCTGGGAAAGTGAGGGGTAGTTCAATAAGCCATAAATAGCATCGGCAAGGGCATCCACATCCCAAAAATCCACTTTAAATGCATACTTCAGGATCTCAGCCACACCTGACTGATGGGAAATAATAGAGGGTACATTGGATTGCATGGCTTCCAGCGGAGAAATACCAAAGGGTTCGGAAACCGAAGGCATTACGTAAACATCGCTGATGGAGAACATTTTAAATACATCATCCCCCTTCAAAAAACCGGTATAATGAAATCGGTCAGAAATACCCAGCTTAGAAGTCCAGAGGATCATTTTTTCAAGTAGTTCTCCGCTTCCAGCCATGACGAATCTCACATTATCCATCTTCTGCAGGACCTTATATGCAGCCTGAACAAAATATTCGGGTCCCTTCTGTAAAGTTATTCTTCCAAGGAAAGTAACAACCTGGTCATTAATCCCCCGTTTTAGTCTCAACCTTTCATGATCCGGTAATGGGTCTACTGCATTATACACCGTTACTACCTTATCGGGATGAATTCCGTATTTCTCGATTACTGTATTGCGGGTCAGGTTACTGACTGCGATGATCTTATCTGCCAGGTTCATCCCCATTTTCTCTATTTCAAAAACAGTGGGATTCACTTTTCCACCGCTCCGGTCAAAATCGGTGGCATGAACATGGATCACCAGTGGCTTCCCTGAAGCCCTTTTTGCTGCAATTCCGGCAGGGTAAGTGAGCCAGTCGTGGGAATGAATGATATCAAAATCTTCACTCAGGGCAATTTCACCGGCAACAATTGCATAATTTGCAATCTCCTCATAGAGGTCCTTCCCGTATTTCCCTGTGAAATTGAGTTTCCCTCCCATCGTGGTTTCTATAAACCGCTTTCCATGGTGCTCAGCATTGTTTACCAGCACCTCATACTCTTCAGGGGATGTATATGGTACTAGGTTGGAATTGATCTCAATGTAGGAAAGGTCCTTCAGATACTGGTGCTCCCGTACGTTCCTGATGTCTACGGATACATCACCGGCACCAATCAGCTTAAACCGGCTCTGATCTTCATCACCATATGCCTTTGGAACCACAAACATGATATCCAGATCCGGGATCGTGGACATCCCGCGGGTCAGACCAAAACAGGCTGTTCCCAACCCCCCGGAGATATGTGGTGGAAATTCCCACCCGAACATCAGTACCCTCATACAATCGAGATCTTGAATAAATTAATTAAAGTTTTCTATCATCTCGCAAATTCTCAACAGAGAAGCCACCCCTGTAGCCTGGGAGATTGCACCCCTGGCAATGTGAGGTGGATTTCCGTCATACACTTCCGAAATACTTCCAATCCCCCGTTGAGACAAATCCTCTTCAAAGGCTTCATAAATCCGAACTGCCATGTTTTGTCCTGACTTTTTATGCACATCAAGGTATCCCTTAACAAAGTGCTCCAGGAGCCATGGCCAGACAGTTCCCTGGTGATAGGCCCTGTCGCGCTTCTCCTGGTTGCCATTGTATATTCCCTTGTAGGATTCGTGTTTTGGAGAGAGACTCCTCAGTCCCCGCGTTGTCAACAACTCGCCTTCTATTACATCCAGAATGGACTTCTTCATTTCAAGGGGGAGTGGAGAGTGATCCATAGCTACAGCAATTACCTGGCTGGGCCTTACTGAAAAGTCCCTGGAGGAACCGTTTACGTAGTCGGCCAGGTATTTCCTCTCTTCATCCCAGAATTGCTCCATAAACGTGTTGGAAATAAGTTCCGGAATATGGCTCCAGGATTTTACAAAGCCCGGGGCCCTGCCCTCTGCCCATTCCAAAGCCTGGCATACTGCATTGTACCACAAGGCATTCACCTCAACCGGAGATCCCAGCCTTGGAGTAACTGGTGTGCCGTCAACGATTGCATCCATCCAGGTCAGGGCAGTTCCGCTCAATGAGGCATGAATTAAACCATTCTCCATCATACAGACCATTCCCAGAGTACCGGTCCTGTAAGCTTCGAGTATGGTCTTTATCACCTTACCATACTTTTTCCAAATATCAAATTCGGTATCATAGGAGGCATATTGTTGCAAAGCCCAAACAAACCACAGGGGAGCATCTACTGAATTATAGGTGGTCACTCCCTTAATTACAGTATTCGGAAAGAGTCCGTCTTTCATTCGGGAGACCATGGAATCGATCACCCTGATCGCAGTTTCCATATCTCCTGTTGTCATGGTAAGACCCGGCAATGCCATAAATGTGTCTCTTCCCCAGGCTCCAAACCATGGGAAACCAGCCTTAATCTCAGTGCTGCCCTTTTTCCTGATAATAAATTGCTGTGCTGAATTCAGCAGGCAATTTTTTAGACTCTCCTTTGGAAGGCGCTGATTGAATTCAGTGCTGAATTTCCGTTTCAGTCCATCCGGGTTGACCTGGGTGGTGGATGCAGAGAAAATTACCGATTCACCCTTCTTGATAGGCATCTCGAAGTATCCGGGGACATAAAGATCCTCCTTATATTCATATCCCCTTTTCTGCTCTTCCATATATTCCACATTGTAATACCAGTCGGGTACAGGAACAAATTCAGCCGGCTTGGAACATTGCATGTGGAGGTTGGGATAGCCATCATAAAGCCTGGAGGTGATTCCATTGGGGATCACACCATACTTCGTATTGGCATAAAGATTTGACTTACTCAATGCATGGAAGTTTCGGAAAGCCAGAAATGGCTTGAACCTGATCATGGTATCGGAGTTCGCTTCCAGCAAAGTGTACTTCACCAGGACCTGTTCGGCTTTTGAAACCAGTAAGATCTCACGTGACAGAACCACACCACCTACCCTGTAAATCAAATATGAGGTTTTGGTTGCATCAAAATCACGGACATACTTATGTCCCTTGGGTACATAGTTATCTCCTTCGTATTTGTGTATTCCCAGGTTGAACTCCTTTTCATGCTGGATGACTGTAACATCCAGCGTGGATAAAAGCACATGATGCTCTCCATCCATCTCCTCCAGTGGGCAAACAAGAAGGCCATGATATTTCCGTGTATTGCACCCAATGATGGTAGTGGATGCATACGAACCTGCACGGTTTGATCTGATTAGTTCTCTGGAAAGGGAATATTCCAGGTTAACAAGTTCGGATTTTTCAAACTTCAGGAAACTCATTGATGAGAAAATTAGATTGTAAATTACAAAAAAAACAAACTGCAATTTTATATAAATTCAGTCTTTTTGACGTTAAATCCTTAACAAGGATAAATAGAAGAAGTTCAGTGTTGAAATACAAATTTAAAAACTAATATTTACATATAACATTCTTCTTATGTTTACACTCAAAATAATTCCGGTATGATATCCCGAATCACCATTCTGGCACTACTAATATCTCTACTTATCTCACCCGGTTGCATTCGCAATAGCTCCACCAGTGTTGAAGTTAAATCCCCAAACAATTCCCTATCTCTAAATGGATATATTGAGGACGGCGCCGGCGAGGTTGTTTTATTGGAGGAGATGGGTGCCAGGGAGTTCATCCCCCTGGACACTGTTGTTTGTGATGAAAAGGGAAACTTTGAAATCACACTTTCTCCATCCTCTGTTGCCTTTTATGTGCTACGTTATGGCCAGTCTGGCTATGTAACCCTCCTTATGGAACCCGGCGAAAACATAAAATTCTCGGGAAACATTGACAAATTGCAATCTTATAGCGTAAAAGGGTCTGCCGGTTCTGTCCTTCTCCAGGACCTGGCCACGGAACATAAAGCAACACTGAATTCGCTTGCTGAAGTAACCAGGAAAAACATGGAGTATGCTTCTTCGCCAGACTATACGGCCAAGAAACAGGTTTTCGATCACCAATTTGATTCTATTACCACACGTTTTCGCGAATACTCCCTGGCGTATATAACAGACAACTCAGGTTCGATGGCCATCCTGATAGCCCTATATAACCTTTATGGACAGGGGCTTCCCGTGTTTCACCCCGAAACAGATCTCCAGGTTTACCAGTATGTGGATTCTGCATTGATGTCACAATACAGTGAATTTGAAGCGGTACAGTTGCTGCATGCCCAGGTAGCAGCAGCAATACAAATGACAGGGGATCAGCCCCAGGTCGAGCAACTCCAGGCCGGAGAGATCGCTCCCGATTTTGTATCTTCACGGCCTGATGGCACTCCCCTGGCACTATCAGACCTGAAAGGCAAGTATGTGTTGCTAAGTTTTTGGGCCGGCTGGAGCCACCTGAGCAGGGAAGAGAACCCCTCGATGCTGGAAGCATATGAAATGTTTGGAGATCGTGGTTTCCAGATCCTCCAGGTCTCGTTGGATAACGATCGACGAGAATGGACAGATGCCATCAGCGAGGACAGGTTAAACTGGACTCATGTGAGCGATCTTAAACGCTGGGACACGCCGGTGGCAGATCTTTATCATGTTGAAAAGATACCCTTTAATGTGCTGATTGATCCATCGGGCAGGGTATTGGCAACCAACCTGTTTGACACACAATTAATGAATAAACTTGAAAACATTTTCAGTCAATAATATGAACAAAAGCATACTACACATTCTCATGCTGATCGTGCTGATAACAGCATTTGCATGTGACAGGAACAAAACGGAAATCAGTGGATTGGTTTTAGGGGGTGGTGACTCCAGCCTCTCTCTTGAAAGGTTGGATGTAAATCGCACCTCGGTGATCGATTCCGTCAAAGTGAAAAAGGATGGATCATTCTCTTTAAAAACTCAGCAGGAAGAACCCGAACTGTTTGTATTAAAAAACCAGAAGGGTGATATTATTAACCTGTTGCTATCTCCTGGCGAAAAGGTCACCATTGAAACCGAACATACCTCATTCGGGAAAAATTACAGCATCAAAGGGTCTGAAGAATCTGAAGGTATTCAGCTACTTGTTTCACATCTTCACAGGACCCGGACTGACCTTGACTCCCTGTTGACTGTGGCCGATGCCATTGAAGATCCTGAAAGTCCCCAGCTTGATCTGCTGCGCAATGCATATGCACAAACCATAATCAAGCAAAAAAGATTCACCATCAGGTACCTGGTAGAAAACATGCACTCCCTTTCAAGTGTCTATGCCCTTTATCAAAAATATGATGAAGAGACTCTTATCCTTGCTGGTGATGCGGATCTGCAGTACTTTAAAACCGTAGCCGACTCCCTTGAAACAGTATATCCAAACTCTTCCCTCACCCAATCACTTCGCAACGATATTAACCGCAGAGAGGCAGCTTATAAAGAGGCATCGCAGCTAAACACATTGCTGGATATGGCCGATGAGGCATCGGGATTACTCGATCTGTCCATCCCGGACAGGGATGGTACAGAGAGATCTCTGACCGGTCTAAAAGGGAAAGTTGTCCTGCTCACATTCTGGGCATCAGGCGACCAGACAAGTATTCAGACCATGCTTCAACTTAAATCGACCTATAAGAAGTACCATAGCCTGGGGTTTGAGATCTATGCTGTTTCGCTGGACAACAACAAGGTAAACTGGATGAAAGCCATAGATTTTAATGAATTTGAATGGATCAATGTATCGGAGCTGTCCTTCCCCGAATCCAGGGCAAGTCTTCTCTATAACGTTTCGGGGATACCCACCTCCTTCCTGATTACCAGAGAGAGTGATATTGTGGCTAAAAATATCTACGGAAGAAACCTGGAAACCTGGCTTGACAACCTTATTTAAGCATTCATGCCTGCTAAACAAAACATCTATTTCGCTTCAGATCTCCACCTGGGGATGGTGCCTCTGGACAATAGCCTCCATCGTGAGAAACTTTTTGTACAATGGCTGGATGAGATCAGTAAGGATGCAAAGGAGTTGTGGCTTCTGGGGGATATTTTCGATTTCTGGTTCGAATATAAAAAGGTGGTTCCCCGCGGATTTACCAGGTTCCTGGGAAAACTGGCCACACTAAATGATTCAGGCGTGGAGATTCATCTGATTACCGGCAACCATGATATCTGGGTATTCGACTACCTTCAGAAAGAAACTGGCCTGGAGATCCACCGCGAAACGGTCTTAAGAAGCTGGAATAATCACCAGTTCCACCTCGGTCACGGGGATGGTCTCCATGGGGGTGATCACGCATACAGGCTTCTGCAGTCTACATTTAAGAACCGGGCTTTGCAGTGGCTCTATGCCCGCATACACCCAAACGGATCTACGACTTTCGCCCAGTGGTGGTCCAGAAAGAGCCGAATGAAGCCAGGGTCTTTTGAGGAGTTCAAAACTGTAGACGATGAACATCAGGTTCAGTTTGCAAAAGAAAAACTTATGGATGAACCGGAGACTGAATTTTTTGTTTTCGGACACCGACATATTCCATTTGATATCCGCATCTCTGAAACAAGCCGGGTGATCTGCCTGGGAGACTGGATTGGAAACTTTACTTACGGGGTATTTGATGGAACCGAATTCCACCTTAAGAAGTACATCCAGGACCAGGGCTACATCATCAAGGAGTAACCCTTCTACAACGATATACCCTCTTGCATACGGTAGATAAGTAACCTGGGATTATTCCCGAAGACAACCGAGCTTGCGAGCTCAGCGAGTTTTTCGAGCTAAATAACCACGTTAGGTTATGCCATATGCAAGAAGGTATATTTAAAAAGGCGCGCTCCGAAAGAAGCACGCCTTTTTAAGTTAGTTAGGGATTCTTTAACCGAAGAGTCCCATAGCCACAGTAAGACCTGCCATAACAACAGATACCATGGTCATCAGTTTGATCAGGATATTCAGAGAAGGTCCTGAAGTGTCTTTGAAAGGATCACCTACTGTATCTCCTGTCACAGCTGCATGGTGAGAATCACTTCCTTTACCTCCGAAATTACCTTTTTCAATATATTTCTTGGCATTGTCCCAGGCTCCACCTGCATTGTTCAGCATCACAGCAAGGGTAAATCCTGTGGTTAATCCACCAACCAGCAAACCAACAACGCCAGCCACACCAAACATTAATCCCATAGCTATCGGAACGAAAATGGCCAGCAGTGATGGTAACAACATTTCCTTCTGAGCACCTTTGGTGGAAATCTCCACACACTTGGCATACTCGGGAGTAGCTTTGCCTTCCATGATTCCGGGGATCTCGCGGAACTGCCTGCGTACTTCATCAACCATCGCACCGGCAGCACGTCCCACAGCTTTCATGGTCATTGCGCAGAAAACAAAGCACATCATGGCACCTATAAAGATACCACCCAACAATATGGGATTAAAAATAGAGAGCTCATAGGCAGTTACAAAGTCAGTAATCGTTGCAGTGCTTAATTCAACTACATTCAATCCGTCAGCTGCTGCCGGAGCAGAATCGGTATAGAATATGGTATCTCCAACTTGCTTGATCCCGTCACCTGCTTTATCAGCGATCTTGCCTATCCAGAGCCTTACTTCTTCCATATAGGCGGCAAGAAGTGCCATGGCAGTAAGAGCAGCAGAACCAATGGCAAATCCTTTACCGGTGGCAGCAGTTGTGTTTCCAAGCATATCCAGTGCATCCGTACGCTCACGAACCTCAGCGGGTAATTGAGCCATTTCAGCGTTTCCACCTGCATTATCAGCAATGGGGCCAAAAGCATCAGTAGCCAGTGTTATACCCAGCGTGGAAAGCATACCTACAGCAGCGAAACCAATTCCATAAACACCTTTAGCGAAATCAGCAAATCCACCTGAAAATCCATAGGCAGCAATAATTCCAGCTACGATAGTTACAACCGGAATCCATGTGGAATACATCCCAACTGCCATACCCTCAATAATGGTTGTTGCGTGTCCCTGTTTGGTTGCGGCAGCAATACCTTTTGTGGCTTTATACTCATCTGAAGTGAAAAGCTCAGTTCCCTGTCCGATCACAACACCAGAAACAAGACCGGCGACAACTGCTCCAAAAATACCCCAGCTTACCCATCCCTGTGAGGCCATAACCGCCATTGCAATGAGGATCAAA
>Ga0164313_10005523_pt1 | contig 11190 bp, 7 predicted proteins | sample GuaBasSedimGuay4_FD_113735 | JGI IMG/M metagenome (GOLD analysis project Ga0164313, IMG submission 113735) | Subseafloor sediment microbial communities from Guaymas Basin, Gulf of California, Mexico - Guay4, Core 4569-4, 0-3 cm | ecosystem: Environmental > Aquatic > Marine > Hydrothermal vents >...
AATGTTAAAGAAAACTGGCTTTCCAGTAAATTACGCCATAGTAATAAAATATACAAGGGTTTTATTCCGTTAAAATTCATATTACAAAAGGCCCTAAGAATCAAACTTGCTGCCTCTTTTGTTAGCTCAACTGAGCCTAAAATCCTATTATGTTGGCATGTCGTTTTTCTTAGATTTCCTTACTTCTTAATTTCGTTCCGATTAATCCCTTTTAAGTTCGCTATACCCTCTCTATCATAGACATTGTATTCAGTACACAATGAGCAATGATTAATGGCCATAAATTTCGTCCAAATTTCACATAGGCTATTCCCATAATTAAACCAATGATAGCAACTGTTATTGATCTTTCTGATAAATCATTTGAGTGCCTGAATCCGAAAATGGCTGCCTGTAATAGCACAGCAATGACTGTGGCAAAAGAGGTCTTAGAAAACAATCGTTCAAGCCAGTTCATTAAAAACCCTCTATCCAGTAATTCTTCTAACATTGATTCAATCCAAATGAAGGGAATAATTAAAAAAAAATGTGCCCAATTTCCTTTTAGGTCTCCAAATTTAGACACTGCACTTTCTGATGAAGTATCTGAGGCTAAAGAAAAAGGTAAATGGTCTTTAATAATTTCAAATATTATTATTGAAAGCATTACTGATACGAAAATAATAGCAGAAATTCCTAATGTTTTTCCTAAATTATCAGGTTTTTTTAATCCTAAATCTTTCCAGGAGACACCTCTCACTTTCATTCTCCAACTTGCTACAATCAAAGTTGTTAATGACCAAAAAAGTCCATTTGCAATAAATCCTACTTTTGGTATGTAAATTTCTCTTACCAAAAACATTACAGATATATAAATAATTACGTCAACTAAAAATCCTTTATAATTAGTTTTTCCTAATAATTCAGTTTTTGATTTTATATTCTCTGTCATATTTCTTGATCGATATTTTCTTGTTATTATTTTCGAGAGTTGTGATTTTTTCTAATTGATCTGGATGCTTATACTCCCACTTCTATTCTTCTTTTTGCAGACAAACATCCTCAAATATACAATGGGACACCCTAATTAACTAATTTATTACACCTTATATTTTGATTGTCAAATAGTTGAAAAATTAACCCGGAAAAAATTCGGAAAACAGGAAGATAGTAAAATATGGCGAATATTAGAAATCCAAAAAACGCCAGTAAAAAGAATAATTGATAAATATTTAAAATTGCTTTAGTGAGTGTGGGGAGAATTTTAGCTCTTTTGGTTTTTTAGGGTTGGCTTGTGTGAAAGCAAAAACCAAATGTGTAAAATGTGTGATGGCTTTTTTATAATGAACGCTTACGGTTGATATAAAAATATTAGCCGATTGCGTTGCAATTCACTTTCAATTTATGATGAAGTTGAAGCGGGCTACAACTCTTGATTTTACTACTATCTCGGCTATTATTATTATACATTATTGACAGTTGGGCATTTTTCTTTTTCAAATTTCTGTTTTATAAAAATAGCACTAATTATAATCAAGAATACAATACACATCCATGCAAAATAATCTCCAAGTACGGAATAAATAGTTTTTTGTCCTTTTGTAGGTAAGTCAGAGTATAAAATGAGGTCATCGGTTTTATAATAATCCAAAGAAGACAAGACCTGCCCTTTATAATTGAATGATGCCGACAATCCACGTGATGCAGCCCTAACCATGTTAAAACCCTGTTCAATAGCTCTTGCTGATGAAACGTAAGTGTGATAGGGAGCTATTTCCAGCCAATCATTGCCTGGCACTAACATTATATCAATATTCATTTTATTAACCTGACTTATGAGTGCAGGAAAGTCCATATCAAAGCAAATGGAAGAACTTATGCGTCCATACGGCGAATCAAAATATTTAATAATCCCATCGCCATAATTTCCTTCACCGGGGGTTGGTTTGGCTTTATGATATGTATATAAAAGTTCCCCTTGAGGAGAAATCCAACTAATTTTATTTTCTGGAAGTACGTCCGGAAAACCTTCAAGTATAACTTTCATCGGAAGTCCCAGGTAAACATTTTTATTTCGGGCGATTACTTTAGCTTTTTCGATAAACTCGCTTTCTTTGTCCTTGTGTAAGCTAATAACAGTTTCAATACCAAATACAATTTTGGCACCTGAAGCAGCAGCAATTTCACAATGCAACAGAAAATCCTTGTTGGCTTTTTCAACAAGGGAATCTATATTTGCGTTAAAGCGGGTCTGTAGTGCATCTTTGCTAATATTTATTGAAGCAACTCTTACAGTTTCATATTCAGTGTCTGTTAATAATCTAACTTGTCCAAATAATATGATTGACAACAAGGGAATGCCATAAATCAGTAAGGCTAAATTGATTTTGCTTTTTTGGAAAGAATAATCCCAAAGCCAGTTTATAATTGATGACGTCCAGGTAATGATGAAAACCACGCCCCAAATTCCTGTAACCGAAATAATCTGCAATAATGGTAATGACGTTTGAGTATGTGCCAATGTACCATACGAACCTGATGGATTAGTCGATATAACAATATAATCCATTATTACATAGGCAGAGGGAAAAATAAGAGTTGAAATTATTCCTTTCATTCTTTGAGAGTAAACCCTGTCGATTAAAAAAATCAATGCAGTTGACAAGCTCATAATAAACATAAGGAAATAGTAGAAAAAGCCCGACATGGGCATCATCCCTTTCCAAATGAATATGTTTGATATCCAACCAGCCAGTACTATAAACAAAAATCCTTTAAATGGCTTTTGATACCTTAAAAAGCGAATCAAAAACAGCGGTGCTATAAAAGCGGCTATAGGTAAAATCCACCGCCCGTTAAAAAAGAAAAGAAATACAAAACCTATCAATAAATAGATGTATGAATAGTTATTTTTTGTCATAAGATTTTTCCTGTTTTATATTTTTGGTTCGAGGGAAATTATCACTCGAAGCTCTTTGCCTTGCTGCCAACTCGTTTGTTAAGTTATGATTACCTGTACTTTTTCATTATTCAGTTAAAAAAGTTACTATATATTTTTACATGTAAAATATAAGCGAACCTTATGTTTAACCCTTATCATTATTTTCCTTCTGAATACATTTTTTTATAATTCTTCCAGGTGTTTTGTGATGTTGTAAGTGCAATCTCGCAGTCTTGCTTAATATTGTAGCACTGCAGTCCAAAAGCACCTTTATATCCACGGTCTTTTAGAAACTTTACCAGCTCATAAGTATCAAATGTACCCTCTCCCAGAGCTTGGATTAATTGGTCCCATCCCATATTTTGAGTATCTCCTGAATTTGCCCCATTAAGGGAAACCATAAACAGGTAAGGCAGGGCTTCCTTTGCCTTTTTCTTCCATCCTTTTTCCCCTTCAACTTTTAGTAAATGACAGGTGTTGAAAACAACACCAACATTTTCACGGTCAATCATCTTTGCCAGTTTCACGGAGTGGTCCACCTTTTCGCAATAAAAAGAGACATGGGGGTAGATAGCAATTTTGATATGAAGTGGTACACAAAAATCAGCTAATTTCCTGACCCCTTCAGCAAAGAGCTTATCACCGTCCTCTTGCTTATTCATGTATTTTTCTGAATGAAGATGTATGGTCAGTAGCAGGTCCCGGTCTCTTGAGTCCCTTAATATCCCTTTTAATGATTCGTTATATACAATCTCATCATTGTCATCGATAGATATCGCAGCGTAATATTCAGGCATTTCAAGCCCAACTTTGTCCAATGCCTGACGTAATTCAAAATAATCTGTACTTTCATGTCCGGCCAGTCCGTCATACCCAAGCTTTTTAATCAAAGCAGCCTGCTCATTGAAGCTTTCCGGGGCATTTGGCAGGGAGCGAAAACAGTTGTTAAAGCAATAGAAAACATTATCCAGTTGTTGGGCCTGACCAAATGAAGAAGTATTGATAAGCAAGGCGAAAAATAGCAATAGAATTGTGTGTTTCATCTTTTTAAAATAGTTTAATGTTTGAAAGTTTAGTTTGTTAATTATGAATATTAAATATTTAGTACAAGATAAACAGAATTTAAATTGAGTTGTTATGCAATTAAATTTCTTAACAGTCTGACTAACCGACAAGCTCAGTCTGACTATTCGACAACCCGTCCGACCGTCCGGGCAGGGCTCAGTCTGACTAACCGACAAGCATAGTGTGACCGTGATTATCAATTATTTAGATTTCAATCGTACAACGCGTTTAAATTAATGTTCCCTCAATTAAAGTTGTACCATCATTCCAAATCAATATCCTATTTCAATTCTATTTCCTGATACTTATTCATCCAGTCAATAACTTCCCTGTCTAGCCATTTTTCCCTGAATGGCCGGGTAAGCATTGCATTTGCAGCATTATTATCAACAAACATTCCCTTTTGATGGTCCCACGATAATTTATCCCCTGTTTTTATTGAAATCAAACCCATAATGGTAAGTAAATATACATTATAACCTACCTCAAGTGGTTCCAGTGTTGGTTTTCCGGTTTCAATCCCTTTTAAGAAATCGGCTTTGTCGCTCAGGGTCCCTTCATAGGAAATATCATTATCCCCGGGTTTGTAACTCAAAATATTTTCACTACTTGCGGTTAGTTTGTCAGGATATTCAATTCTTACCCAGGCATTATCCCCAATGAATTTGACATAAGGTGCATCAATTTTGTAATGCAGTTTCAGGCCGTCTTTATATTCATAAGTCAGGTCAAAGGCATTAATGGTATTCCACAATCCTTTATCAAAAGTACCTTTACCCTCAACTGTAAGCGGAAGCTCATATTCCTTTTTTATTCCCCACATGGCGATATCGTTAAGATGTGCACCCCAGTTTGTAATCATTCCGTTACAATAATCCTCAATTCTAAGCCAACCGGGACGGGAATTAATATTACCTGGTTCATGTACCCTGTTCATTGTATAGGGTGCCGGGAATGCAGGCCCTAACCACATGTCATAATTTAACTCTTTAGGAACGGGCATGGTTTGTTGAGGCCCTAATGCGCTTCCGGTAAGGGGGGAAGGTACTCCGACTACCACAGTTTCTATTTTCCCAATTACTCCATTATGCACCAGCTCAACAGCTTTATTAAATCCCCTGAGTGACCGGAATTCACTATCCAGCCGGCCTGTAACCCCCCTGGTTTTCACAGCTTCAACAACTGCTTTTCCATGCATCGGGGCAATGGTAAATGCCTTTTCCATACAAACATGTTTATTGGCAAAGGCAGCAGCAATAGTTGCCGGTGCATGCCAGTGGTCAGTGGTTGAAACCATAACTGCATCAATATCCCTGTCATTGATCAGGTCCCGGTAGTCATCGTAACTTTTTACCCCTTTGTATGATTTTCCCTTATTCGAATAGGCATCATTTATTACCTTCAGGGCATTTGACATACGCCAGGAATCTACATCGTTTATCGCTACAACCTTACAATTATCCAGGCCTAAAAACCCATTTTTAAGATTTGCATTTACTGCCTGTCGCCCTACACCTATCATCCCAATATTGATACGCTTAGACGGGGCGTTTTTCCCAAAAACAGAGGATGGTACTATGTTTGGTACCAGGATTGCCACTGAGGTTATCAATGATGTTTTCTTTATAAAGTCCCGACGTGAATTGTTGTTATTTTTTTTCATTATCAGATAGTTTGATATAAAATGATTGTAATTCTTAGAGCTTAGCTTATTTAAATTTTTGTCAAAGGCTTCAACCTGGGTACTAAAATTTGTAAAATTATAAGGGCGAAAATATATCCTACGGAAGCCACAAGGAAGGGTATTTTATAACCATCCAGTCCTGATTCATTAAGGGCATATCCAATTCCTATTGATGCAATAGCTGCCCCTGTTGTACTTATTGTGGCCCCAATCCCAACCACAGACCCAACAACCTTTTTTGGAAAAATATCAGAAGCCAGCGTAAAAACATTTGCAGCCCATCCACAATGACCTGCAGCAGCCAATGCCAACAGGGAAATAGCAACCCACATACTATCCAGATAAGGGAGAAAGGATACAGGTAATACCAGGATCGCACATATCAATAATGTGAATTTCCTGGCCTTATTTATTCCCCAGTTCTTTTTTATAAGGTATGATGAAAGCCAGCCAAAAGAAATTCCCCCTATATCTGCCACAGCATAAATCACAATTAATGGCAATGCAATTTCATGCAAATCGACACCAAATTTTGTATTAAGAAATTTAGCCCCCCAGAATAGGTAAAACCACCAAACAGGATCGGAAAATAACTTTGCCAGGGCTATTGCCCAGGTTTGTTTCAGTTTAAGGAGACTTATCCATGATATTTTCTTTTCATTTTCAATATCATGTGAGTCACTTAGAATATAGTCAAGCTCAGTTTTTTTTATTCTTTTATTTTTTTCAGGTCGCTCGTAAAATAGCAACCAGAGGATCAGCCAGGCAAGGCTAAATATAAAAGTTACAAAAAAGGCATAGCGCCAGTTAAATTTTATTACTATTATTGGTATGATAATACTGGCCAAAATGATCCCTATCTGTGATCCGCTATTGAATATTCCGGTTGCAAAAGCCCGCTCTTTTTTAGGAAACCATTCTGCAACAGTTTTTATGGCTGCCGGAAAGTTCCCTGCTTCACCAATTCCCAGGCCAAACCTTGAAATGGCAAAATGCACCCAACTTCTTGCCAATACATGCGAAAGGCTGGCAATACTCCATATAGCAATTGTTATAGCATATCCGATTCGGGTACCGAGCCTGTCGATCACATAGCCCATAATAATGTTTCCAAGGCCGTATGCAATCTGGAAAGCCATTATAATATAGCTATATTGAACTTCAGTCCATCCAATTTCCTTTTCAAGTGTAGGAGCTAAGATACCGAGGATAAACCTGTCCAGATAATTAATTGTTGTGGCAAACAGCAGCATTGATAAGATCATCCACCGTAAATAACCTGTTTTGTTTTTTTGCTGGAACACCATAATTAATAATTTCTATTTTTAATGAAAGCTTTATGCATAGCAATAAAATTTTCTGCAGACACTTCTGCCTGAACATTATGAACAGTACTGAATACAAACCCACCACCAGGTGCAAGTGCATCTATATTTGCCTTAACATGGTCATAAATTTCCTCTTTTGTACCCTTAGGAAGAACTCTTTGAGTATCAATACCACCTCCCCAGAAAACTATAGACTTTCCAAAATCTTTATTAAGTTGTTGGGGTTCCATCCCTGTAGCATTTATATGAACAGGATTCAAAATATCTGCCCCCATTTCAATCAGGTCAGGAATTATTGGCCGGACATTCCCACATGAATGGAATATAATTTTAAGCTTCGGGGACTTCTCTTTTATGAACTTTATTACCCTGCTAAAATGCGGTTTGTAATACTCTCTGAACGAATCAGGACTGATTAGCTGAGAATCTTGTGTTCCATAGTCATCACCTTCACCAACAATGTCAACAACATCACCCAGTTCATCAAGTGCTGCATCCCAAAATTCAATTTTCAGATCAGCCAGTTTCCCGATTAATCTGTCCGAATTTATTGGATAAAGCATTGGGTCTATCATAGAGTTTGTCATTCCGCGAACCCGCTGGTGCATTTCAAATAAACCCGCACATAAACCTTTGGTCATTACAATTTTATCCTGATTCCTGTACAGGATGGCCTTTTTACGTAAGCCTTCAAACCTGAACTTGTTGCCGGCATCCGGCCAGTTGAAGTTTTCAATAATCCTTTCCTGTTCAAAATCAATATTTTCCATCGGGCTTTTTACCAGTGTAAACCAGTATCCATTTTTAGGGAAATGATGAACAAAATTCCATTCATCATGGTATTCATAGTATTCCCCGCAATCCACTAATTTGCTTTCCACATCCCAGTTATGGCTTGTTACAGGCATAACTCCCCTTGTGTCAACTTCAAGATAATCAAGCACCTTCTCCGAAGGAAACACAATCTGTTGAATAGTGTCTGACCAATTTGTTTCTTCCGGTTTAAAACCAGCTGCCCTGAGATAATTTTGATAGGCTGTTTTGCTTATTCCTGTCCAGATAGTTCCTGCAAGGTCAAAAGGCACCTTGTCAGGCTCTTCGTGGTTCAGGGCTTTTATTATTCGTTCTCTTGATGTCATGCCTGGTGTAGTTAAATATTAAAAAATATGCCTCAATAATTTAATAAGTAAAAATAATTAATATTTTTGTAAATGAAATGAAACGAAAGTAATATTTATTTGAATTAAGTAAATGAAAAAAGACAAAATTAGTTTCGAACAGTACAAGGTAGGTGCAGCAAGCTTTTTCAGCCTGTTTTCACTCGTTGGTTTTATGTTTTACGGACTTCCTTTCTTTTATGATTTTTGGGTCCAGGAATATGAGTGGTCACATGCTACGGTAACTTCAGGAAATGCAGTTGGTAAAATTGTGATGGGATTGTTTGCTTTTATAGCAGGTTGGATAATTGACAAATTTGGGCCACGCCGGGTAATGCTTGTTGGGGTACTAATTGGAGGGGGTGCTGTAATAGGATTAGGTATGGTAACCTCTTTATGGCAATTTTATTTCTTTTATATACTTATAGCTTTGGCATATATGACAGCAGGGCCCTTGCCCAATCAGGTTTTAATTTCACGCTGGTTTGACAGGTCACGGGGTAAGGCTATGGGTATTGCCTATTTAGGCATTGGGATTGGGGGTATGTTGGTCCCACAGGTTGATAAGTTCCTGATTGATCATTTTGGTTGGCATAATGCCTTGATGATATTGGGTGTACTGATGATTCTTATTGCTTTTCCAACAGTTTGGTTTATAAAAGACAATGATGTTAGCAAACCTGCTGAGCTAAAAGCAAAGGAGCCTAAAGTACCCTTAAAAACAATTTTTAAAAACAGAAATGTTTATCTGTTGATAATTGGGAGTATGTGTTCCATTGGAGCCGTAAGTGGAATGAGTCAGAACCTTAAACTTTTTCTGAGCCTGGACCTGGAATATACTCAGCAACTTGCTGCCAATGTGATTTCTATCGTACTTGCTTCCAGTCTGGTTGGACGTTTGTTCATGGGTTGGCTGGCAGACCGATGGTCTAAAAAGTATGTAATGATTCTTATTTATATTATCGTTGCAGGTTCCTTGCCTTTATTGTATTTTGCCTCGGTACCAGGTGTAATTTATGTTTTTGCCTTCTTTTTTGGTGTGGGTCTTGGAGGAGATTACATGGTTATACCTTTAATGGCAGCGGAATTATTTGGTGTCAGGGTTCTGGGAAGAATAATGGGTATCGTGCTTACTTTTGACGGATTTGGAGAAGCATTGAGCCCCTTAATGGTTGGTTGGTTACGTGATAAGGGGGGAAGTTATACAAATGGTTTTACAGCCTTGATTGTGCTGGCTGTTATTGGGGCCATTGCAATCTCATTTTTGCCTAAAAAATCGGTTCAAAAATAGTTGTTTTTCCAGATCAAAGACATTCTTATCAGGATTAATCCTGGTTTTATCAAAATAATACCATTTTTTAGGGGGTCATTGTCCCGTGAGGGACAATATATTTATAGAAAATGAAATCCCACGTGAGTAAAGTCCCTTTAGGGATGTAATATTGAATAATTCTTGAACAATGAAATTTTTAAAGGGGGTCTCTAATAATTACTTCGCATCAAGATTGTCAGGGTTTTTCATAGACGATTAAGATTTTTGAAGAACTATCGGGATAATTCAATAAAATAATAAGAAGTATGTGGAAAACTCTGACAACCCGTAGGGAACAAGCATAATAAACAATATGACTTCGCCAAAATATTTTCAAATAACTAAGACTATTCAGAAATATTTATGGTTTGCATGCCTGACCGGCTAGGCAGGCATCTTATTCATTATCCTTGTTTCTTGAAAGAAAGGAATTATTAGAGGTCCCCTTAAGATGTCTTAATGCACAAACCAGGAAGATACTGTAATCTGTAATTCCACTGCAATCTAAGAAAAAAAGAAGGATAGAAATGTCAAAGTACAAAGCATTAGTTTTCCAGACCATCCCTGCAACTCCCGGCTAAATCAGGTCAGGCTTCCTCTTCGATGTCAAATACACCTTATCCGGATTTTATCAGGATACTTTTTACCATTGCACATTTTAATGGAGATTGAAAGATTAGAACTAAAAGGAAAATAGTATTTTAGTAGAATTAATCTAAAGGCAGAGAGAATACCAAAATATGAGCCTGTTTCAAAAATCAGTAGAAAAGAAGTATTTAAACGACCTTGACCCGGCGTTAATCGACAAAAAATATGCTGATTTTCAAAACTATTTTGGTAATCCTGAGAGACAGGAAAATATAAGAAATTCAAAAGAAGAACAATTTCAGGAAGGATTTTTAAGGGAACTGTTTGTAAATATTCTGGGATATACATTAAACCCTGAACCTGATTTTAACCTGACCACTGAACTAAAAAATATCTCAAATAGCAAAAAAGCCGATGGCGCAATTTTGAAAAAGCAAATATCAATGGAGCATGCTCCATTGATATTTGCTCACGCAGTAATTGAATTAAAATCAACCAATACCACAGACCTGGATTCGATTGAAACACAAGCATTCGGTTACAAAAACCATCACCCGAAATGTGTTTATGTGATTACGTCTAATTTCGAGAAACTACGTTTTTACATACAAAATGCAGTTGACCATATCGACTTTGATTTGTTCAAACTCACAAAAGAACAGTTTTCGCTATTGTGGCTTTGTTTGGCAAAAGATAACTTGCTCAACGATTTGCCACTGAAAATAAAGGATTCATCGGTACTACAGGAAGAAAACATCACAAAGAAACTGTATGCCGATTACTCAACATTCAGGGTGGCTATTTACAATAACCTTATTAAGAACAATCCGGATAAAGATAAACTGCTGCTTTTCAAAAAAACACAAAAGCTGCTCGACCGTTTTCTGTTTATCTTTTTTGCTGAGGACAGATTGTTGGTCCCACCAAATTCAATATCCCGAATTATTGAGAAATGGAAAGACGATGTTGATTTTGGGGATGCCAAGCCACTTTATCATACATTTAAAAGATACTTTCATGTATTGAATGTTGGCAGGCCCAAAAGTGGCAACAGACAGGAAATATTTGCATATAACGGTGGGCTTTTTAAGCCTGATAAAATATTGGATAATATTACAATTGATGATGATATCTTA
>Ga0164313_10005525_pt1 | contig 11189 bp, 9 predicted proteins | sample GuaBasSedimGuay4_FD_113735 | JGI IMG/M metagenome (GOLD analysis project Ga0164313, IMG submission 113735) | Subseafloor sediment microbial communities from Guaymas Basin, Gulf of California, Mexico - Guay4, Core 4569-4, 0-3 cm | ecosystem: Environmental > Aquatic > Marine > Hydrothermal vents >...
CCTCCGATGAATGGGTTCAAGCCAACTTTACCTTGACCTACGATTTTGGCTGGGCAGAACTCGTATCTGCTACGTCTTACTGGGGCAGGGAGGAGTTTCATTTATTCGATCTAGGCGAGCTTGCTCCCACTTTTGGCGTCGATAATATTAACGTCCCTGTCGACTCTGAGGAAGACAGGTTTACCCAGGAGATTCGGTTGAGCTCGAACACCGATCAAGCACTGGATTGGACAGTGGGATTATTCTATAAGAGCAATGAGCGAGATGATTTAGCAACTGTTGCATCCGAGCCAGACCTTCCGTTTACTATATTTGAACAGGACGGCACAGTTGAGACGACCCAAAAAGCTATATTTGGTGAACTTGGTTACCAGTTTACTGACCGGTGGCATGCATCGTTGGGATTACGTTGGTTCGATGAGGAAGTAGATAGCGATGTCTTCGTCAACGACTTTGGCAGTGTCACACGCGACACTGATACATCATCCTCGGACGATGTTCATCCCAAAGTCAGTGTTAAATACGATATAAGCGAAGACGCAATGGTCTATGCTACTACATCCCAGGGGTTTAGGTCGGGGGGAGTAAATCTCATATTTAATGACCCCACGGCTGAGGCCGCTTACGGCCCGGACACGCTAGTGAACTACGAAGTGGGTACAAAAACCACGTGGTTAGAGGGGCGGCTAACGGCAAACGCAGCAATATTTCGGCAGGATTGGTCGGATGTGCAGGCACTGGGTGCTGATGAGTTTGTTACCAACGCGGGTGACGCTCACAGTCAGGGCATAGAGTTGGAAATAGTCGCGATGTTATTTGAAAGTTTGCAGTTGAGTTTTGCTGGAGCTTACATTGATGAGGCGGTGCTTGATGAGGATTTTGCCGAGGCTCCCAAGGGGTCTGAACTGAGCGATGTCTCCGATATCAACTATAATGTATCCCTTGATCATTATTACACCTTTAGCAATGGTTTGGATCTTGTCTCGAATATCAACTATAACTACGTTGGCGAATCCTGGCCTGGCCTTGTTCCCAAGGGCACTTCAACCAGTATTAAAAATCGATCTTATGGTTTGCTGAGCCTGAACGTTGGTGTTGCTGGCGAAAAGTGGTCTGTGACCCTGTTCGGCGACAACCTTACTGATGAATATGCTGAGTATCTACGGTACGACATTTTTGTAGAGGAGCATTTACAGGGCCATGCCGATGCTGCAAGGCCCCGCACAGTAGGCCTGCGGTTTGGTATGGATTTTTAACTCTGTTTTTTTGAGTGACCTTGAGGGCAGGTAGAGTACGGGTCAGCAGATTTTTCTGCTCCATACAAGCCTATCCCTCAAGGCTTTTTTGCCTTCAGGCAGGATCAATTATGCGAGGGTTCTCATACTCTGCGAAGTTCGGCTTACGCTGGCTGGTTTCTCTTGCTTGCCTATCTTGTTTGCTGTCATTCGAAGTTTCCTCTTCGACTTTGCATCGCGGTAACAGTGCCGAACCGGCTTCTCTGGACCCTCATCAGGGTCAAGACGTAGCAGATTTGACCATCGTATCAGACATGTTTGAGGGACTGGTGGCATTTGATGGTGATGGGGAATTGGTTCCGGGCGTCGCAATCAGTTGGGAGTCCAGCCTTGATGGCAAACAATACCGCTTTCACCTTGCCCCCAACCTAAGTTGGTCTGATGGAGTTGCTTTGACCGCAGATGACTTTGTTTATTCACTGCGCCGCGCCCTGGCGCCCGCGAATGCCTCGCCTACAGCCTACCACCTCTACCCAATCCTTAATGCTCCAGAGATTAACAATGGCCAACGCCAGATACAAGAGCTGGGTGTTCGGGCTCTGGATAAGACAACACTGCTGATAGAGCTTAGTGCACCAACCCCTTACCTTCCAGCGATTCTGGCGCTGGCTGTGGCCATGCCGATTCCACGCCACGTGGTGGAGATGTACGGGAAAAGCTGGACAAAACCTGGGCATATCGTAAGCAATGGCGCCTACAAGTTAGTTGATTGGCTGCCCAGTGAATATATTGAAGTTGTCAGAAATAGTCATTTCAGGCTGGCATCGGAGGTGGCTATTGAGCAGGTCCGTTACTATCCTCTTGAGGATGGTGTGGCCGCTCTGAACCGGTTCCGGGCGGGCATGCTTGATATCGGTCACGGCGTACCTTTTTCCAAGCTGGGGTGGATGCGCGAGAATCTCCCCGCTGCGCTGCGCCTGAGCCCCGGGCTGACAACAGAGTATCTGGCGATAAATGTCACCCACAGCAATTTATCCGACCCGCGTGTTCGACGCGCCCTTTCTTTGGCCATTGATCGTGAGAAGATAGTTGGCAAGCTGCGTCGAACAGGGGAGCGGGCAGCATACGGTTTTGTTCCCCCGGGTATGCCCGGCTACGGACAGAACAGCCAGCTTGATTTCGTTGAGATGCCAATGGAGCAGCGTCTGGTGGAGGCCCGGCGGCTGATGGCTGAGGCTGGTTACAGCCCAGACAAGCCGCTGCCAGTTACACTGCGTTTTTTTGCCGGGAAGGCCTCAAAGAAAATTGCAATTGTGCTCGCCGCCATGTGGAAGCCCATCGGCGTCAAGACAGCTTTGATGAGTTCAGATAGCCGGGTGTTGGTAGCAGATATGCTGAATCAGGATTATGATATCGTGCTGACCAACTGGGGTGCGGATTTTGCTGATGCCAGCAATTTTATCGATCTGCATCACTCCCGTTCCGAGTCAAACTTCCCTGGTTACAGCAACCCGGATTATGATGATTTTGTTCGAGCGGCCTCACTGGAAGCTGATCCGGTCCGTCGTAACCAACTGCTGCATAGGGCCGAAGCACTGTTGATGAAAGATCAACCCGTTATTCCAATTTTCTATATGACGTCAAAATGGATGGTGGGTGCTGATGTCATTGGTTGGAAAGATAATGCACTGGATCTGCACCCCTCGCGCAATCTGCGGCTCAGTAGAGAGCCGGCTTATTCTCCCGGGCAGGGGGGGTAGTTCGTATGTTTGGCTATATTGTTAAGCGGCTTTTGGGAGCAATTCCTACAATGTTGCTGATAATGATTGCGGTTTTTGCCCTGATCCATATCGCCCCCGGTGGCCCCTTTGACAACAAGCGTCCCATGCCGGCGGAGGTCCGGGCAAACCTGAATGCAACCTACCATTTGGATGAACCCCTGCTGGTGCAGTTTGGGTATTACTTAAGTGGGGTCGTGCAGGGGGATTTCGGCCCCTCCTACAAATTCAAGGAGTTCACGGTCACGGAGCTTATAGGGCAGGCCTTTCCCGTCAGTTTGAAGCTTGGGATAAGCGCCCTGATAATCGCCCTGCTTGTTGGTGTGCCCGCGGGGATGGTCGCGGCACTTAAACGGGATAGCCTGCTTGATCTGGTGGTGATGAGTACTTCCATGATGGGCATGGTGATTCCCACTTTTGTGCTGGCACCGATTATGGTGATGGTGTTTGGTGTTCATTTGAAATGGCTGCCGGTGGCGGGCTGGAACCACGGGGCGTTACCCAATATGGTGATGCCGGTGATCGCCCTGAGTCTCCCCTATGTGGCTTATGTCGCGAGAATGACGCGTGGCAGTACGCTGGAGGTGCTGCGTTCCAATTACATTCGTACAGCGCAGGCCAAGGGGCTTCCAATGCGCCTGGTACTTTTCCGGCATGCGCTTAAACCGGCCCTGTTGCCTGTAGTAAGCTTTCTGGGGCCAGCTATTGCCGGTATTGTGGTGGGCTCTGTTGTAATTGAACGCATATTTGGTCTGCCTGGCCTGGGGCGCTACTTTGTTGATGGGGCGATAAACCGGGACTACACCCTGGTGATGGGTGTATCGATATTCTATGCCGCTCTGTTATTGCTGATGAACATCGTTGTTGATGTTGCCTATACCTTTTTAGATCCGCGGGTGAAACTCAAATGAGCGAGTCCGGCAGAAGCCTGTGGCAGGACGCCATGCGTCGCCTTCGAAGCAATCGAGCTGCGGTGATAAGTTGTTGGTTGTTGGGTGCCATCCTGCTTCTGGCGCTCCTCGGGCCATCGCTTAGCCCCTATGAATACGACCAGATCTCCTGGGATGAGATGGCAATGGCCCCGAGTTTATCCAGCGGTCATTGGTTTGGTACCGACGCAGTCGGTCGTGATCTGTTTGTGCGCACTGCCATCGGGGCACGGATATCCTTGGCAGTGGCCTTTATCGCCACCACCGTGGCGCTGTTGATCGGGGTGATCTACGGTGCCATCTCCGGCTACGTCGGTGGCCGGGTCGACAGCGCCATGATGCGCTTTGTCGACCTCATGTATTCCATGCCGTTCATGTTTTTTGTTATCGTGCTAATGGTGGTTTTTGGCCGCAATATTTTCCTGATCTTCGTTGCCATCGGCGCGGTGGAGTGGTTGACCATGGCCCGCATTGTTCGTGGCCAAACCATCAGTTTGAAAAATAATGAGTTTATTGAGGCCACGGTCGCTATCGGTGCTTCACCATTGCGGGTAGTGCTGCGCCATATCATACCCAATGTGCTGGGGCCGGTACTGGTGTATATGACGCTGACTATCCCAGGGGTGATTATGACCGAGAGTTTTCTCAGTTACCTCGGCCTGGGTGTACAAGAACCGCTGACCAGCTGGGGCGTACTTGTCTCCGAGGGTGTGGATGAAATGGAAGCGGCGCCCTGGATGTTGTTAATTCCCTCGCTGTTTTTAGCGGCGACACTGTTTTGTTTCAACTTTATTGGTGATGGCCTGCGCGACGCACTGGACCCCAAGGTGGAGCAATGAACCAGGCTGTTCTGCAAATAGAAAACCTGCGGGTTACGTTTAACACGCCCGACGGAGAGGTGGCCGCTGTCAATGGCATCGATCTCAATATTAATACCGGCGACTGCGTTGGTATTGTCGGGGAGTCGGGTTCGGGCAAAAGCCAGATGTTTCTCGCGGTGATGGGCTTGTTGGCCAGTAACGGTGCGGTTTCCGGTAGTGTGTGCCTGATGGGCCAGGAATTGATCGACCTTCCGGTGAATAGGCTGCAAGCTATTCGCGGTAACCAGGTTGCTATGATATTCCAGGACACCATGACATCCCTGGCGCCCCACCTGCGTATCGAACGCCAATTGTCAGAGGTGCTGGAAGTGCATCGTGGCATGAGCCGTACCCAGGCACGGGCGAAATCACTGGAAATGTTGCAAGCGGTACGCATTCCCGAGGCAGAAAAGAGATTGCGCCAGTATCCCCACGAATTGTCTGGTGGCATGCGGCAAAGAGTTATGATCGCTATGGCCCTGCTGTGTGATCCACAGTTGTTGATTGCCGATGAGCCGACCACAGCGCTGGATGTCACCGTACAGGCAGATGTGTTGGACCTGTTTGACGAACTGAGGCGGGAGTTGGGCGTAGCGGTGGTGATGATTACCCACGATCTGGGCGTTGTGGCAGATATCTGCGACTCGGTAGCGGTCATGTATGCCGGTAGAGTGGTGGAGCAGGGTGCTATGCGCGAGATTTTTCAAAGCCCGCAGCACCCGTACACCCAGGGACTTCTTCGTTCCACTCCCAGGGTAGGCAGCCCCGTTGCAACTATGGTCGAGATTCCCGGGCAACCACCAAATCTACTGGCGATGCCCGAAGGATGTGCCTTCCGGGAGCGCTGCGCCTATGCGATGGATTTGTGTGCCAGCCAAAGACCATCATTGGCAAGTGCCGACGGACGTCCGCAGCGCAGCAAGGCTTGTCACTTGAACCAGCTTGAGGCCATGTCACGGTGAGCGGCGAGCCAATGTTATCGGTGCGAAACCTGAGTGTGGAGTTCCCTGTGTGGGGGGATAACGGTAAAGCGACACTGAAAGCCGTGAATGATGTCAGCTTCGATCTGGGCGAAGGTGAGGTGCTGGGTATCGTTGGTGAGTCGGGTTGTGGAAAGTCTACCCTGGCACGGGCAGTACTGCGGCTCTTACCGGTATCCTCCGGCACGGTAATCTGGGATGGGACTGATGTAACTGCCCTGCGAGGCAGCCGCAACCTACGGGATTTTCGCCGGGACGTGCAGGTTATTCTACAGGACCCATTGGGCAGCCTGGATCCGCGTATGACTATCGGGCAGATTATTGCCGAGCCCCTGGAAATTTTGCGACCGGGGTTGAGTCGCGCGGAACGTGACGTCAAGGTGTTGGATATCCTCGCCAGGGTTGGGCTGCGTCAGCAAGTTCTGAACCGCTACCCTCACGAGTTCAGCGGCGGTCAATGCCAGCGTGTTGGTATCGCCCGGGCAATGATTGTAAAACCGAAGATGATTGTCTGTGATGAGTCTGTGAGCGCACTGGACGTATCGGTTCAGGCACAAATTATCAATCTGCTCAATAAATTACGTAAAGAGTTTAATCTCTCTTTGCTGTTTATCAGCCACGACCTATCGGTGATTCGCCATATCAGTCAGCGGGTCATGGTATTATACCTCGGCAAGGTGATGGAGATCGCTCCGTCCGCTGCACTGTTTGAGCGGCCCATGCACCCCTATACTAAAGCTCTGATTTCAGCGGTTCCTGTGTTTGATATCGGTGCTGAGACTGACGTCAGCGACAAGGTTTCGCGCAAACGTGAGCGCCTCTCATCAGATATGCCGTCGCCGATCAACCCGCCATCGGGGTGTGTGTTTCGCACACGTTGCCCCTATACGTCAGAAAGGTGTGCACAACAGATACCAACTTTGCAGTCCCCCGTCGCAGGGCGTACTTTAGCCTGTCATCATTGGCAAGAAATTGCGTAAGATGCGGCAAGATTCAAACGTCACAAAAAAGTATCGGCCACTGGGTCTTAAGGCCTATCTCGGGTTCGGTGCAGGCTCAATGGGAACGGGAGTATTCACTGTCGCCCCGGGCTTGTTGCTGCTGATCTATATGACCGACACCCTCGCTATTCCCGCCACCTTGGCCGGTATAGCGGTTTTTATACCTAAATTGTGGGATGTGATTACTGATCCTTTGATGGGGTTCGTCTCCGATAACACCCGAACCCGATGGGGCCGTCGTCGTCCCTACCTACTTGTAGGGGCGATACTGATGTGGATCGCGTTCTCCGCCCTGTTTATTGCGCCTGAATTCGATTCGCCAAATTCGGCCTTTGTTTACGTGATGATCATGTACATCGCATGTACCACCGCGTACACGGTATACGTTATTCCCTATACCGCGATGCCCGCCGAGATGACCGATGATTTGCACGAGCGCACAACGATTATCTCTTTTCGCATGAGCTTTGCGCTGGTGGGCATGCTGGTGGCAGGAGTCGCTGCGCCGATGCTTGTCGCTGTTGCGGGCGGTGGACGTGGCGGCTACGCGGTCATGTCTGTATCTGTCGGATCGTTTTGCGGCCTGGCGATGCTGTTTTCCTTTTTTGCCACCCGTGGCCTGCCCTTCAAACAACAGACACAAGTGAAAAGACACTTTCGGGAACAGATTGCCATCGCGTTTCAGAACCGTTCGTTCCTGGTCCTGCTTGTTGCCTTCCTGATTCAACTCACTGCCGCAGGCACCGCACTGGCGGCAATGCCCTATTATGTAAAATACGTGCTCGGGCAGGGCGCTGCCGTATTCTCGACCCTGTTTCTGTGTTTGTTCGGTACCGCGATCCTTACGATGCCGATCTGGGCGAAGCTGTCGCGCCGCACCGGGAAGTGCAAGGCCTACATTATCGCCTCTTCGGTTTATGCATTGGCGGGTGCCAGCCTGTTCTTCACCTCGGCAGACTCGCCTCTTGCGCTGGTTTATCTGCTGCTCTGCTGCCAGGGCTTGGGGTTTTCCGGGCTCACAATGCTCCCCTATTCGATGCTAACCGATATTATTGAGTATGACGCACTGGCCTCTGGCATGCGGCGAGAGGGTGCGTTTACCGGGATATGGATTGCCACGGAAAAAGCCGGATTTGCTCTTGGCGGTCTCGCGGCGGGGCTGGTGTTTGGGCTGTTTGGATTTATCGAGTCGACCGGCGGTGACGTCGTCCAGCCTGAAAGCGCCACCCTGGCGATACGCTGTACTATATCGCTTGTGGTCACGGTGGCAATCATCATAAGTCTGTGGGTGCTGCGAGTATACGCTATCGATGAAAAGGCGTTGGCACGGCAGATACAAGCGCATGCAGGTGGGGGAGAGTGAAGCCACAGGGATAAAGACTCCGTCCCCTCACACCCTGTAGTTCGGTCGCATATAAAGTCTTGCAATCTTTTCTTCTGCAATATAACATGACATCACGTCATTTAATAATAACTGTAATTACCTGCCAATCAGGTATGGGTTGCGGTGCAGTTCAGCAAGTAAAGGCTTGTACTCACCAAAAGTGAGACGAGCAGTGTGTTATCGACTTTAGCTATATCTGGAGAGCCATTATGAAAAAGCAGGACAAGGTCATTCTAACGTGCGCCATCACAGGTGCTATTCATACACCATCGATGTCTCCGTATTTACCGGTCACCCCCAAGCAGATCGCCGAGGAATCAATCAAAGCGGCAGAGGCGGGCGCTTCGATTCTTCACCTGCATGGGCGTGATCCTGCCGATGGTTTTCCCACGACCGACCCGGATCACTATGAGCCGTTCTTGAAAGAGATCAAGGCCAACACGGACGTTATTGTCAACATCACAACAGGGCAACCCTCTCGCCGCGCCATGGAGACGGGCGATGCCTCACTGGCGTTTCCAGACCGCATGTTAGCGCCAATGAAATTTTCACCCGAAATCGTCTCTTTCAATATGGGGCCGATGAATATGGGTGTTTGGGCACTGGAAGACAAGTTCGAGGGAAAGCTCAAATACGATTGGGAAAAAGTCATGCTATCGGAGCGCATGAAGAGTGCGACCATCATCAATAACTACGAGACTATGGAATATATCGCAACCGAGCTGGGTGATAAGCGCGGTGTACGCTTTGAGTACGAGTGCTTTGACATCGGACATTTGCACACCTTACGCTTCATAGCGGACCAGGGTTGGGTTAAGCCGCCCTTTTTCATTCAGAGCGTATTCGGTTTTTATGGCGGGCTGGGTACGAATCCGGAACACGTAATGTATATGAAAAAAACCGCCGACGAACTGTTTGGCGATGACTATATCTGGTCTGTGTTGGCAGCGGGTAAAGACCAGATGCGCCTGGTCAGCATGGCAGCTATTTTGGGTGGCAACGTGCGGGTTGGTCTGGAGGATAGCCTCTGGTATGGGCCGGGTGAGTTGGCAAAGTCCAATGCCGACCAGGTTGGCAGAATACGCAGAATACTGGATGAATTGTCCCTGGAGGTTGCCACGCCGGACGAGGCACGTGCGATGCTGGGCACCAAGGGGGGAGATAATGTCGATTTCTGAAAAATTACCCGGGGGCCAATCAAGCGTTCACTCCAGCGAGTTATTTGACCGTGCGCTACAGGTTATGCCCAGCGGTTATACGCGGCAAATGGTGGTAAGAGACCCCTATCCCCTTTATGCGGATCATGCCGAGGGCGCATGGATGTGGGATGTCGACGGCAACAAGCGCATTGATTTCGTCAATAATTTTACCGCCCAGATACATGGCCATGGCAAGCAGGAAATCGTGGACATGGTGCGCGAACAAGTCGCGCGTCTGATGAGCTCAATTCAACCCACCGAGTGGGAGATTAAGCTGGCAGAGCTTCTATGTGAGCGTGTACCCAGTGTAGAGAGGGTCCGCTTTATGAACTCCGGTACCGAGGCGGTACTGATCGCAATCAAGGCTGCCAGGGCTTATACCGGCAGGCCCATGATCGCCAAGATGGAAGGGGGGTATCACGGTCAATACGATTTGATTGAAGCCAGTTTCCGGCCCATGCCCGATACATGGGGTGACGCGGACGCACCCGCCAGTGTCGCTCACAATTTCGGTACACCACAAAGCCTGTTGGATGAAGTGTTGGTGCTGCCGCTTAATAATATCAAGGCAAGCCGTGTACTGATTGAAAAACACGCTGATCAGCTGAGCTGTGTGATTCTGGATCCCTACCGTGTTCATCTGGGCAACCTAGAGCCGAGCAAGGAATATCTCAGCATGCTGCGTGAAGTAACACGTGAGCACGGTATCGTGCTGATCTTTGACGAGGTGATGTGCCTCCGGGTGGGCTATAGCGGGGCTCAAGGCCAACTGGGTATCACGCCGGATTTAACGACTATGGGCAAGATTATCGGCGGCGGGCTGCCGATTGGCGCTGTGGGTGGGTCCAGAGAGGTGATGTCTGTGTTCGAGGTGGAAGAAGGTGGGCCAAAAGTAAACCATTCCGGTACCTTTACCGCCAACCCCATGTCTATGGCGACAGGTTATGTCTGCATGTCCTTGCTAACGCCTGATTCCTTTGCACGGCTGGAAGAACTAAGTAATCGCCTTGTGGCAGGGTTTCAGCGGGCAATGGAAGGAAATGGGGTGGCGGGAATCGCGCGGCAAACCGGCGCAATGGCATCGATTGTTCTAGCCGACAGCCTTGCAGAAAACTATCGGGAATTATTGGCGACCTGGACTCCCGATTTTTTAAGCAAGACGGTAAGGTTGGAGAACTTGTTTCTGGAGGAGGGCGTTGTGACCCTGCGGGGCTTGTTTGTTCCCTCCACCCCTATGACCGAACAGGATATCGACTTCACGATTGCAGCCGCCGGGCGTGTGTTCAAACGCCTGGCACAGGAGTATGGAGATGATCATGGAAACAACACATGAGGGTGTCGCCAAGTCCTGCAATGACGATGTTGACGTGATTTTACTGCGAATGGCTGAGTGTTCGCAGACGCAGCGGAATTCGCTGCCCGCGAAAGATGCCGAGGAAGAGGAAGAATCCAAGGTATACGTCCTGGGCTATAACTAGCGTGTAAGTGCGGCTATTGTCTGTGGGAAACTTCTTGCGTTATGTGGGCGTGTTTTTGACCATCGGTCTGTCTATCTTTGATAATGGAGATGGCTATGAAATGGCTTTATCGTATAACACACACGAGAAATGATTATGAATACTAGCGCTGCAGTTATTATTGAAAAACTGAAGCAAGCCAAGGCGAGTGGTGACCCCAATTCGTTTCGCGCATTACTGGCCGAGGATTTCACCTTGCATACACCGCGCTTTTTCAAGCCCGTTAAGGATCACGATCACTTTATTGCAATTATGACGGGTATCTTTCAAATGCTGCCTGATTTTGAGTGGACACGAATCTGGCCA
>Ga0164313_10005526_pt1 | contig 11188 bp, 9 predicted proteins | sample GuaBasSedimGuay4_FD_113735 | JGI IMG/M metagenome (GOLD analysis project Ga0164313, IMG submission 113735) | Subseafloor sediment microbial communities from Guaymas Basin, Gulf of California, Mexico - Guay4, Core 4569-4, 0-3 cm | ecosystem: Environmental > Aquatic > Marine > Hydrothermal vents >...
AAATAAACGTGAGGGTTGACCATAGAACTGCCGCATATATGTATCGGTTATTGTTAATGGAGGTGATACAATGGTTACTTGCGGTGTTGTCGGAGCAACAGGGCTCGTTGGCGAAACTATGATCAAGGTGCTTCAGGATCGCTCCTTTCCTTCTGTTTCTTTTCATCCCTTTGCCTCAGACAGATCTGAAGGAAAGATCGTCCGGTATAGAAACATTGAATACCCGGTTGAATTATTAAGACCGGAAGCAATCAATAAGGGAATGATACTCTTTGGTGCCACTTCTGCAAATATAGCAAAAAATTGGGTACCGATGAGCATTGCAGCGGGAGCGCTGGTAATCGACAATTCCTCTGCCTATAGAATGGACCCGGATGTTCTGCTTGCAGTGCCTGAGGTGAACGGGTACCTTATCACGGGAAAAGAGAATATCATTGCAAATCCCAACTGCTCAACCATCCAGCTTGCTGTGGCTCTGAGTCCTCTGCGTCAGCTGGGGAACATCGAATGGGTTTCTGTGTCAACATACCAGGCGGTTTCGGGCGCAGGGACACCCGCACTTGAGGAGTTGAAAAGGCAGCAGAATGGAACCCTGCCTGCAAATGCTGCCGACAGTATCCATGAGAATATAATCACCAGTATCGGTCCCCCTGATGAAAGCGGCTGCTGCTGCGAAGAGGTCAAGCTGATGAATGAGACCTGCAAGATAATGGGAACGGATTTTCCGGTATTCGCTGCAACCGCAAGGGTTCCGGTAAGAACGGGGCACACAGAAGCGGTAGTTGTGAAATTCGATAATATTGTCCAGAGTAATGAGGCTGTAAAAATACTGTTAGAATCCCCGGGAGTTGCTGTTTCGGAATACGGCTCTTCACCTCTTGACGTGGAAAATACCGATATCGTTATTGTGGACAGAATTCGCAACAATCCGCGAGACCCATCAGTTCTTCAGTTCTGGGTCGTTGCGGACAACCTGAGAAAAGGCGCTGCACTTAACGCAGTGCAGATAGCTGAACAATACATCGCAGCAGGTAGTGTATGAAATAAGGCTGCCGATTACCCGGCAGCCTCATATCTTTGAATCGCTATCAGACAGTTTAGATATCAACGTCCATATCGTCAAAATCGAACTCGTCGTCCAGATCCTGGCCCAGATCTTCAAGTTCAGCGTTGCACTCTTCACAGACTACAAGATGAGGAGGGTTGACGTGTCCGCAGCTTGGGCACTTGTTCTCATCCGAATCACCTGAGATGTCATCGATATCCACGTCGAGATCATCGCTTGCGACTTCTTCTATCAATTCGTCATCTTCAATGTCGATTACATCATCAGAGACGCTCGTATCCGTCCTTGGTTTCGACGATACATCCACGCCGGGAACACCTGCGGAGGTCGCATGGTCTACGTCACTGAGCACACCGTTTAGATCACTCAGTTCCTTCCGGAGCTTATCAAGGGACATTGAAGTCTGATCACGGTCTGATTCGGACTGGTGAAGTTCATTCTTGAAGTCATCATTGTCATTATTGAATTCTCCAAGTTTGGCTCTTATCTGAAGTTCGTCAACCTGATCTGACTGTTCAGTGAATGTCTTTTCCTGCTGGCTGATCTGAGATGTAAGCTCTTTTGCCTTCTTCTCGAGGGAGCCTCTCTGCTCGTTTATTTTCTCGAGCACCTTCTGAAGCTTGGTACTGTAATCCTGTCGGATCTTCTCGTACACTCTGGTATTAGTATCCGGTTTCATGGTCTCCAGGTTATTCAGGCGACCGACATATTCTTCCCTGCGATCAAGCAAGTCCAGAATCTTTTTTTCGAGTACCTCTGCCATGCTCTCCTCCTAGGATGGATTAGCTATTTGTTTTCACTGAATTTTAAATACAACCTCAATTTTCGCTTATAATTGCCCGGTTGTCAAGGTGAAGATCAACCTCGATAAAACCAGAAGGTGGTCAACACCTGTTTTTACCCCATGGTCAGCCTCTGCGAACGCCTCTGCAGCGACGGCTGTATCAACCTTGCAGGCGGTTCTTGTGAATTTCATGAGCTTATCAAGTAGTGGAAACCTCGCTCCTGTTTCCTTTGATACTTTCCGATCGTCTCCACCTCCCTCAACTATTTCGATTGCCCGGATAACCTTCTGCCATGAACTGAAAAGGTACGCGATGATCGAAAGCGGTTCCACTCCGTACTGCAGAAGTGACCATGCGGCATCAACCGCTTCCCCCCTTCTGTCGAAGAAAATCATATCTCCAAGATGGAAAACATCAGCCCCGCCCTTTCCAGAGATGACCTCTAACATTCTGTCTCTGTCGATCTGAGTTTCCGGACCATGGTAAAGGGCAAGTTTTGATACGGCATCCGACAGTCTTCCGAGGCTTCTTCCCGAATACTCTATAAGAAGCTGGACGGTATCCCGCGTCAACCTGATATTCTCCTCGGCAGCCAGTTTTGAAGCCCAGGCGGTCATATCCCTGGGGAAAGGTTCGTAGCATATATAGACAGGCACTGCTTTCTCCAGTCTCCTGAGAATCGCGGATTCTCTTGGAACCTTGATGGATGACATGAAAAGAGCTGAATCACTTAGCCCGTTTTTGATTGCATCAAGCATTTCAGGTTCTGCAGCTTTACAGAGCTTGTGAATACTCGATATCACAATCAGCCTACCCGCGGAGAAGAGTGAGTTCTCAAGGAGATGTCTTCTCAGATCGCCCTCTTTGAGCTCATCAGCATCGAATCTGAATATTTCGTAATCCAGCTCCTGGCGGAATTTATTAATAATTGTACTCTGAAGCCGCCCAGACTGGTAGAGGTCAGGTCCTGCTACCGCAAGTACAGCTCCTCCGCCAGCAGAAGTGATCATATTGTGCATCTCACTGTATTTCTTAATCTTCATATTGCCTTTTTCTGCATTAGTATATCTTACCAGACCTTGCATAATGCATTGAAGGTGTGTATTTTTGCTTCTTCAAAAAACCAATCCAATTTCGGGGGAGAATGATGTTAACCTGGTTAAGAGATAACGCTAAGATATTCCTGATCGCTACAATTGTCATATTCGTTGCCCTTATCTTTCTGAGATGGGGTATGGGAGAAGGAGACAATACACCCAGAAACCCTTATCAGCGTCCCATCGCAACGGTCGATGGTAAAGATATTCTGCCTGATGAATACCAGCAGGCCCTTCAATCCTGGAGTCAGCAGTACCGTTCAATGCTTGAGCGAAGCGGCAACCCTGATCCCGAATCCATGATGCTTCTCATGAGCGCTCAGATATCTGAGGAGGCTTTTCAGGGTCTTATCGATCAGAAGCTGCAGGGAATATACATGAAAGAGCATAACTGGCTGGATTTTACTGTGGAACAGGCTGAGGAACTGCTTATCGCACAGATCGGCATGCAGAACCTGGGTGAAATGACAGCAAGAGAATACCTCGATATGATAAAATCAGAGCAGCCCGGAGTGTATCAGCAGTACCTCTACCAGACATACATGAGCGCCAGCGCCCTCAGATTCCCTCTCGCTTCGGGGATGATCAGTATGGCCAGCCTTGAAGAGGTAGATTACCTGATCCTTGATTCTCGCGGGCAGATCACCGCAAGGTACATAGTTATCAATGCTGCACCTCCCCTGCCCGATGAAGAATATCTTCAGGAAATCTACGAAACCAGATCGGAATTCTTCAGCAAACCTGCAGGTTCCCTTCTAAGGTATATCACGGTTCAGGTTCTGCCCGTGGACTCGGATCTGGAATTCACCATGAACAGGATCGATTCTCTCGTTTATTCAACTCCCGGTGAGCGGATAATTGCCACGAGATCCCAGATTGCCGAAGTGTTCGGGGACAGTATCAGAATTGAAACTGGAGAAAGAACTGAACCATTCCTCAGCGTGTTCTCGGGAAATCCATCCATTAGAAGCTATCATGTCCTGCTTCTTGACTCACTCCACGAGTCCACTGTTACTTTCGCGCTTGATTCAGCGGCAGTTCAGGATGACACCCTCTTCCTGCAGAGCTGGGAAATACCTGTTCTTCCCCAGTATTCAACGGTAAGAAGGATTATGTGGGATCTGGAACTGGGCATGGAGGACATGCTCGCAGAACGTATTCCAGCTGTTCCTGATTCCCTGATTATTGTTGATTTCGGGGAAATGCTGGTTGAGGAGAACACTCCACTCTCAGGAGTCATATCCGAAGAGCTTATAGCGTTCGCTTCGGATACTCTCTGGACAGATGAAATGGGTCCTCTATTCTTCAATCCTTCCTACATGGGCGGTTACCCGGCGTTCACCATGGTCCGTAGACTGGAATTTTTCCCGCCTGATACTACTATCTATGAAGAAGCCCTTGATTCCGGTTTTCTGTTCGAAACAGCAATGTATACACTCAGAAGGGAAGCTGCACGGGGTAAAGCTCAGGAGATTATCGATAATATCCACTCAAGCGGTATCAATCTGGCCGCGTACGCTTCCATTGAATCCCTGCAGGTTCATTCGCTTCCATCCTTTACATCAGCACAGATCAGGCTTAATGCCAGAATGGATCCGGAAGCTGCAGGCGGAATTCTCTATTCCGGCGAATTCGCTGAAGCAGCACTTATCGCCCCCGAATTCCAGGTCATCGGACCTTTCATGACCGGAACCAGCTGTGTTATCGCTGAAATACTTTCAAGACAGGTCTCCGCCGAGGATCAGAACATGCAGGCATTGACTTACATTTCAGCCCAGTACGGTCATGAAATGCTCGGATCCCAGTACATCATCAGGAACCTCAGAGAAACCAGCAATATTCATGATCTGAGGGAAGAATGGACTGAGTATCTTGAAATTGTAGAGGATTCCCTGGCAGCCGAGCAGGAACAGCTGGAAGAGTAGTACAAAGCACCCGGCACAGGATTCATGCACCAGATCGGGAATTATGGACAGTGTAGTTATCGAATACCGTTTCCGGTTGTCAGATGATACTGTTGAGGAGTTCCGCGTTGAGCTGGACCCTGTAGAGCTCAACCTGCTGACTGCAATCCCTGAGAACCCTCCATCATGGACGGAACTCGGTTTTCATCAATGTCCCAACTGCTCACTGGAGACAAAGAATCAAAGGTACTGCCCTCTCGCATTGAGCATACTTGATATCGTAGAGCATTTCGATCATGTGCTTTCATACGACATGATTCATCTCGAAGTTCAAGCAGAAGGCAGACACATATCTCAGCAAACCTCAGCACAGCAGGGCCTGAGTTCTCTGATGGGACTTCTGATAGCAGCTTCCGGCTGCCCGCATACGGATTTCTTCAAGCCGATGGCTCGTTTTCACCTTCCGCTTGCCCGCCGGGATGAAACGGTCTACCGGGCTGTTTCAACATATCTTCTGGCACAGTACTTTATTCAGAGGGAAGGCGGAGAAGCGGATTTTCAGCTTGAAGGACTCAAAAGGATATACGATAACATTCAGCTTGTGAATTACTCGGTTGCCAAGAGGCTCAGGGCAGCCAGTGAGGCGGATTCTCCCGTAAACGCTATCGTTATACTGGATACTTACGCCAAGGCAGTTCCCTTTCTCATAGATGATTCCCTTGATTACATAAGGTACCTGTTCGACTCTTTCATCAAGAATTAGCCGGGATTATCCTTCTGTTTTCAGCGATCCCCTCTGAGGAGAAGAACCAGGAAGAACGGACCCCCTATAAGTGACATCACTATGCCGATAGGAAGCTCGGCCGGGCTTATGATCACCCTTGAAAGAGAATCAGCAAGAATGACAAGCAGCATACCACCGAGCGCTGATGCCGGAATAAGGTATCTGTAATCGGATCCAACGAATCTCCTCATGATATGGGGCACCATAAGCCCCACAAAACCAACCGGACCCACTACCCCGACGGTTGACCCTGCAAGAAGGGCTGCAACAGCAAGCAGCAGGTTCCGCTCCCAGTTTACCGAAACACCTCTGGTTTGGGCAATGTCATCGCCCTGTGATATCTGGTTTAAGACCCCGGTTCTTGTAAGTGTTACAACTATTCCCAGAATCACAGGCGGCATGAGGAAGAGAGGTTTGCCCCATCCGATAACCGCCATATCACCCATCATCCATCGTACTATCTCCATGATCTTGGAAGCATCACTGAAATACTCGAACAGGAGCAGTATCGATGCACCTACAAGATTCATTGTGATCCCGGCCAGCAGGAGCGTTGGACCGTAATCACCCCTCCTGCTCCGGTAAGCCAGGGCGTACACCAGAGCAACCGCGAGCAGGGCTCCCGCTGTTCCGGCAGCGACAAGACCAATAACCGGTACGATCATCCCGGACACGATCACTGAACCGGCCACCAGCCCGGCTCCGGCGGATATGCCCAGAGTGTAGGGCGTTGCAAGATCGTTCCTGAGCAGGGATTGAAGAATAGAACCAGAGATGGAGAGCGCGCTTCCGGCAAGCAGGGCAAGTATTAATCGCGGCAGCCTGAGTCTCATGATAACCCATTCCGGAGGATGATCCATGGGACCTGCAAGAAGTGACAGAGCACCAGCCAGGATCACGGACAGTACCAGAAGGATCCAGAATACGGAGGACGGCCTTGAGACGATTCCGTTTTTCATTGTTTCATTTCCGGCACGATAACCCAGGAGCGGGTTGCAGTGTCATGCGATACAAGAAGATTGACATTAAACACTTCCGACAGGATCTCAGTTGTGAAAACATCTGAGGGGCTTCCGAAAGCTCTGGATCTTCCATCCGAGAGGACAAGCACCGAATCAAGGTACCTTCCGGAGAGCGCAACTTCGTGGGTGCTGACAAGAACGGCAATTCCTCTGCCTGAGAGTTTCTTCAGCAGCAGCCACATGTTGAGCTGATGCCTGAAATCCAGTGATGAACCCGGTTCATCGAGAAGGAGGAGCTCGGGTTCCTGTGCAAGTGCCGAGGCGAGCAGAACCAGCCGCTTCTCTCCGCCTGAAAGGTTTGAAAACACTCTATTCCGTAGATCCCATATATCCGTTTCAAGCATGCATTTCTCAGCAATCTCCAGGTCATCCTCAGAATCCAGAGCCCATCCGCTTCTGTATGGATGCCTGCCGAGCAGAACGGTCTGGGCAACGGTCAGTCGGGACTGAGGGTTGAAGTTCTGAGGAAGGTAGGATACCATTCTGGCCTTCTGATTGCCGGAAAGTGTGGAGAGCCTGCTGCCGCAGATGGATATCTCACCGGAATAATCAACTCCGATCTGAAGAATGCTCCGCAGAAGGGTGCTTTTCCCTACGCCGTTCGGGCCTATCAGCCCGCATATCTCACCCGGTACGATAGAAAGGCTGATATCCGAAAGAACCAGGTTATTCCCGTAACCTGCATTCAGATTGATGATACTCAGAGCAGACATGCGCATATCCTCTGGGCTATCAAGCCTATCCTTCCACCGGGAATCATGATGTACGGCTCGAAAAGACAGTGTACCCGGTCGGATTCGAACCCCAGCTCCATCCAGTAGTTCTTTTCGGAGGAGATGATCTCAAGCGTATCCGTTTCCCCAGGATAAAGACAAACAATATGATCCGGAGAAAGAGCAATAACCCCTTCTGCGGATATAAGAGGCCAGGAACCGGTTCCCGGAGCGGATATGACGCAGTTAACAGAGGAGAGAAGATCTGCGAAAAACGTACTCCTTCCCGCAACGGTCATGCTGCAGGAACCTCTTTCATGATAAATCACTATCATGACCGAAATGGGAGCAATGCTCTCCATTTTAGCTGCGAGTGAATCCAGTTTCTCATCCAGCTCATCCCTGAAATCAGACGCCTGTGCGCCGTACCTTGCATCCAGTGAATCAACGGAGTTGAAAACATCCGCCAGAGTATCGAACCGGTAAGTATAGCAGGGTATTCCAAGGGTTTCAGCAAGTTCTCTGAGCATCGGACTCTCACCTGAAATGTGGATTGAAGTTGGATTCAGTGAAGCTATCTGCTCCAGCGAGGGGTCTATGTAACCGCCAACCTGCGGCAGTCTCCCGGTCTCCTCAGGCCAATCTGAGTAGCGGTCTATACCGACTATTCGAGAGCCCAGACCGGACGCGTACATCAGCTCAACAAGAGACGGTCCGAGAACCACAAATCTGTTATCCTCCCGGCTGTCGCTGCCCACGCCCGAACATGAGCATAAGAGAACGGATGACAGAAGTAGAAAGAACCAGGTTTTCATAACGATCCATTCTGCGAAAGTGTCGAAAGCAGCCCATGCCCCTTGAGCTTCTTAAGAGCTCTTGACTCAAGCTGTCTGACCCTCTCCCTGCTGATACCGAATATTCTTCCGAGTTCCTGCAGTGTACACGGCATATCATCCAGAAGTCCGAAACGCAGTGTGATTATTGTCTTCTCCCTATCCGAAAGAGAAGCAAGGGCAGCATTTATACGCTCTCTTGTATCGTTATGCTCTGCCTCCGCATCAGGCTGCTGAAGACGGCTCTCAAGAAAATCGGCTATAGTTGCATCATGTTCGCCATCTGTATGGTCAAGTGAGAGCAGGGGTGCTGTAGAAATGTACACCTGTTCTATTTCATCCCTGTTTCTACCCATGTATTCTGAAAGCTCATCCAGGGTTGGCTTACGACCGCTCTGCAATACAAAATCATCGATCGCACTGTTTATTGAAGAATCCTCTATCTGTACTGAAACCGGGAGTCTGACCAGCCTTGAATGGTGGAGGATGGCTTTTATTATGTACTGTCTTATCCACCAGACCGCGAAAGTAGACAGTTTGCATCCCCGCCTGTAATCAAAACGCCTGACAGCCTCCATAAGGCCCTGGCATCCTTCCTGAACAAGGTCCATCTCTTCCATTATACTGCATGGATAGTACTTCCGTACCATGGAAACCACCAGCCTGAGATTCGCTTCAACGAATCGTTCAAGGATATCTGCATTTTTCAGAGAGGCTTCGCGGAAACGTTTCGCGGCGACGGAATACTCGTGAATACTTGCGCCTCTCGAAACCTCCATAAGATCCAGTTCGTTCCCGATGGATGAAAGGAGAGGGTGCAGCTCCCATGCTCGATAACTGTTCTGATCGGCGGGCTTTAAAAGTGATTCATGATCGAGTACTTTCCTGTCGGGGGGAATCGTATTACCCTCCAGAGTATTCACCAGACTCATACGCCGGTTCAGCAGCTTTCTGCAGCTCTCGATCCCGCAAAACAGTTCACTTCCGATGTTCTCAACTGTATGCCACAGAAGATGAAGAGCACGCACTGAATCGCGGTTAAGGTAACGGCTTTTCATGTTACCAAGAATTTCCCTCAGTTCGTTTCTCCCCGAATCGGGCAGACGACCGCTGACAATACCCCAGAAGGATTCATCAATTATTCTCCTGCCGGGGATATCTCCATTCAGCAGTGTGCAGAACGGCTCGAAGAACTGATCGCGGCCAAGCTTAATGGAAAGGATGGATTCAAGCATATTGCATCTTATCTTTTCCTGCTCTGTGATCAGATCATTCTCCTCCTCCGCTGACATTGGAGAAACTACGTCAAGCTCCCGGAAGAAAATAGTACTTGATGAGCAATCACGATTTTTTCGACAACCGGAAATAGAGACCCCTTACATGTTTATAAGTTTTTTCTCAATTTCGATGATCTTTCGCTGCAGCTCCTGATTATCTTTATCTTTTTCTGAAACCAGCTTCGATTTCAACCGTTTACACTCCCCCTGAAGCCTCTCCTTTTTAACGGTTTTCATCAGCCTGTCAATGTCATTTTTCCCAGTTTGTTCAGGATAGTCTACCAGTAATCTAGTGCAGGCAGCTCTGTCGTCATCCTCAAGAAGTGAAAGCTGGAATCTATCCATGCCGGAATCAGCCTGCTTTTTTATCTCTCTGAGTATCCCGCATCCGGATACACTGCGGAGGTCATCCTCCTCGACAAAATCTATGAGCGGTTCTGCAAGCCCGGAAGGTGAAAGGAGAATTGAACCGATAATCCTGCTGTCCCACGTGTTCAATTCAATCTCCTTGAGTTTCCCCATACGCGGTTTTCTTGATCTGCTCTCCCCTTCTTCGATCTCAAGCTCCAGCGTTCTCATGGAATAACCGGTCTGTTCACAAATCTCTCTGATCATGGTCTCCCTGATAACAGGCTCGGTTGCGCTGGCAGCGATCTCGACAAGCCTCTTCACAACTTTCACCTTTTTCTCCGAACCCCTGACCGAAGACCAGCCGCCAAGCAGCTCAAGCGCGTATCTGATCGGGTCATCAGCAGCAGAAATCAGTTCAAGTACTGATTCTCTTCCATTCTCGAGTATGTAATCATCCGGATCCTGTCCCCGGGGAATAGCGATAATACCGGGGAGGTATCCCTGCTCAAGAATAACTTCAGCTGCTTTTACAGATGCCCTCTGACCGGCTTTGTCGCCATCGTAGCAGATGTAAACAGAGGCGAGAGCTCCCATCTGGCGGGCCTGAGGGGATGTAAGGGCTGTTCCGCAAGTTGCTACGACACATTCAAACCCAGCGTCGACAAATCGGGCATGATCGAAGTAGCCCTCAACGAGAATTATCATATCCAGATCACGTGATGCCCGGGCGGCATCTCTGTAACCGTAGAGGTAATCACCTTTTCTGTAAATGGGTGAATCGGGACCGTTAACGTACTTCGGAGCACCAGTTGCGGATTTCCTGATCAATCTGCCGCCAAAACTTATTACTCTGCCCCGTCTGTCAGATATCGGGAACAGTATTCGCCCCCGGAATCTATCGTATATTCCACTGCCCCTTGTGGATTGCAGAGCTACACCCGATTCAATAAGCTGGCTTTCCGAATATCCTTTCCCGCGAAGGTGTGCAGACAATCCGCCTTCATCGGGCGCCCAGCCGATACCGAGTTTTTCAATGACCTGCTGGGATAATTTCCGTCCTTCGAGGTAATCCTTCGCAACAGTTCCAGTCTTCCTCGAAAGCTGCTTTCTATAGTATTTTTGCGCCTCGGCAAGGATCTCTCTGAATATATCGGTTCTGGTTGTATCTCTTCCGGTTCTTTCCAGTTTAATACCGGCTTCGGTTGCCAGTTCCTCCACTGCTTCTGTGAACGAGAAGCTGAGGTAGTTCATAAGAAATGAGAATATGTCTCCCCCGGCCCCACACCCGAAACAGTGATACATCTGCCTTTCCGGTGAAACAAAGAATGATGGGCTCTTCTCTCTGTGGAAGGGACA
>Ga0164313_10005527_pt1 | contig 11188 bp, 6 predicted proteins | sample GuaBasSedimGuay4_FD_113735 | JGI IMG/M metagenome (GOLD analysis project Ga0164313, IMG submission 113735) | Subseafloor sediment microbial communities from Guaymas Basin, Gulf of California, Mexico - Guay4, Core 4569-4, 0-3 cm | ecosystem: Environmental > Aquatic > Marine > Hydrothermal vents >...
ACAGCGAAGCACCGACCTGGCCCTCTGGTGCCGGCGCGGCCAGCGCAGATATCGGCGCCACCTTCCTCACCCTCGCCTGGGATGAAGCGCAGGACAACGTGGAGGTGACGACGTATCGCATCTTCAAAGACCAGGTATTGCAGGGAACCGTCCCGGGCAATAAGACGGATTTTGCCGTCACCGGCTTATCCATAGATGCAGCCTACACATTCCGGGTGGAGGCCGGTGATGCCGCCGGGAACTGGTCGGCAACAGGGCTTAGCCATGCGGCCGCCACGGCTGATAGTTTACCGCCGGACCCGAGCGGAACAGCGCCCGATCTCAATGCCACGACTACCACCAGCATGAGCGATGCCTGTGCTTTCCTTTACACCGGGCCGGATGCCATCCAGAAAGGGGTGGTCCAGGGAACCATCGAGGACCATCGCATCGCTGTTCTTCGGGGTGTGGTTAAGGACGGGTCCGGCCTGCCCCTTCCAGGCGTAACCGTCAGCGTTTTAGGCATGCCGGACCTTGGACGAACCACAACACGTAGCGACGGCGCCTATGACATGGCCGTGAACGGCGGCGGACTGGTGAAAGTGCGCTTTGAAAAGGAAAATTTTCTACCAATCAAGCGCCAGGTCAGCGTGCCGTGGGAAAATTACGTGCAAATAGATGATGTCATCATGATTCCAAGGGATGCCACGGCTCATAGCATTCCTTTGAACTCGGCCGTAGATGCAAAGGTGGCCACCGATAACCTGGAAAACGATGCCGACGGCCTCCGGCAGGCACGCCTGGTGGTACCCAAAGGGGTTTCCGGCGAGCTGGTGCTGGCTGACGGTACCCGGCAGTCGCTCGATAACATGAATCTGCGCATTACCGAGTACACGGTAGGACCGGACGGCCCCCAACGCATGCCGGCCGAGATGCCGCCTAACATCGCCTACACATATGCCATGGATTTGAGCATTGACGAGGCCATGAATGTCAATGCCGATGATGTGGTGTTTGATACCCCCCTCTATTTTTACCTGGATAATTTTCTCGAATTTCCAGCTGGAATCAAGGTCCCCACCGGATATTACGATGATGAACGCGGTGTGTGGGTGCCATCCGAAAGCGGACTGGTCATCAAGATTCTGACTGTCGATGGGAATACCGTTACCATCGACACGGACGGCGATGGCCAGCCAGGTGGTGCGGCAACACTGGCCGGACTTGGCTTTACCGATGAAGAAATATCAAAACTTGCCGAATTGTACGATGCAGGCGACACCCTGTGGCGGGTGCCCATCGATCATTTCTCATCCTGGGACTGCAATTTCGGCGCCTGGCCGCCGGCAGATGCCGAGATCCCCTGGTTCAAACCGGACCCCAATCGCCGGCCGGATCCCTGCAAGAGCGGTGGCTCGATTATCGATACCGCCAATATGGCTCTGGGCGAAGTGGTGGACCTGGCAGGCCTGCCGTTTGACCTGTACTATCAGTCCGACCGCATGCCCGGTTTCACCCACACCCGGGAGCTGACTCTCAGGGACGAAACCGCTCCGGACTCCCTTCAAGGCATCTTGCTGGAAATTGAGGTGGCCGGCCAGTTTCATGAATTTGAATTTGAGAAAGATCCCGGCCCTCTCGTGGACGTGGATAAATTTTCATTTACCTGGGACGGGATGGATATCTACGGCAGGGAGGTTCAGGGGAGCATGCCCATGACCGTAAGGGTCGGCTACGTGTATGACGGCGAATACGAGGCCAACGACCGGTGGGGAGAAGCAATAGCCGACGACATGACCGCTACTGAAATAACGGTGGGTACGCGGCAGCAGATCGGTTTGTGGAACGAGTGGACCGTATATATCGGCGGGATAGATCCCCGTGGTGTTGGCCTGGGCGGATGGAGCCTCGGTATTCATCACTTCTACGATCCGGCTTCCAAGACCCTTTATCGCGGTGACGGCAAGCAGACCTCGTCCGGGGAATTGGATCCCATTGTGACGACGGTGGCCGGAACCGGTGACATGCCGCTCTCATTTCTATGGAGCCATGATGGAGAAAAAGCCACGCAGGTGGATCTGGGACCAATTACCGATACTGCCATGGGCCCGAACGGCAGCCTGTATATTGCCGAGTATGCCCGGGGCATTCTTAGGGTAATGCCCGACGGCAGCATATACCAGGTAGCCGGCGGCGGTCTGGATGATGCGAGCGACGGGATCGAGGCTACCGAAGCACTTGTACAACCCCTATCCCTTGCCATTGGACTGGATGAGAGCATCTATATTTCCGAAAGTGATCGCATTCGGAAAGTTTCGCCCGAGGGTCGTATCAGCACCATCGCCGGTGAAGGAGATGCGGTATACGGTCCTGATGGCGGACCGGCCATGGGAGCGGCATTCGAGGCCTATAAAATCGCTGTCGCTGAGGACGGTAATGTTTATATCCTGGACAACGACGCCTGTATTATCCGCAGAATCGGTAACGACGGGGTATTGCGCACGTTTGCCGGGACACAGGATGTCTGCGGTGCCTACAGCGGCGAGGGCGGAAGGGCACGTTCGGCAACCTTCGGTCTGCCCATGTCCATGGCGCTGGCCCCGGATGGCAGCGTCTATGTAGCCGACATGCTTGCCGGCAGGGTTCTTCGCATTGCCCCCAACGGGGTTATCACCACCGCAGCTGGTACAGGCGACATGGGCAATGAGGGCGACGGCGGCCCTGCGAACGCAGCTTCGCTACTCCTGCCGTCATCTGTGGATGTGGGGCCGGACAATTCCCTCTATATCGGCACAGCCGGTTCTGTACGCAAGGTCGGGCCGGACGGTATTATTTCAACCATTGCCGGCGGGGCTGACGCGATAGAGAGCCAGGACGACGTTCCTGCCAGGCAGGCCGGTTTTACCACCGTCAACCGGATTCTAATGGGGCCGGATAAAAATCTCTACCTTACCGAACAGGGTAAATTCTGGGTTAGAAAAATTGGGACGTCCCTGGGAGATCTGAACAATGAAAACGAAATAAGTGTAGTGGATAACGAATTTGAACAGATGTATATTTTCGATACCTCGGGTCTGCACTTGCGAACCGTGGACATCTGGTCCGGGGCGGTGCTTTGGGAATTCGATTATGATCCTGTAACAAAATATCTGTGGAAGATCATCGATGTGGATGGTGATGAAACCATCATCACCAGGGATGTGGACGGAAATTCCACAATTCAACCATCCCAGGCATCGCCGACAACGCTCGAATTGAATCAAGATGGTTATCTGACACGCATCATTGACCCTGAGAACAACACCCATCAATTCTCCTATGACGGAGAGAACGGTCTGCTGACAACCTTGACAATGCCCAACAATGATCCGCCCTACACCTTTGAATACTATGAGGATGGCAGATTGAAAAAGGACAGCAATCCGGTTGGCGGGTCTCAAACGCTCACACGCAGTCTTCTATCTCAAGAAGATGGGTTCAAGGTAAGCGTCACCACGGAAATGGGCCGCGAAACCACCTATGAAACGGTATACCTGGATGAGGGCGGCATACAGGCCATCAAGACCTACCCCCATGGACTTTCCAAAACCCTGCTTTGGACCCCTGACGCCGGCCAGACGGTCCAGTACGTGGACGACACCGAGATAACCCTTGAACAGGGGCCTGATCCCCGCTTCGGCATGCAGATACCGCTTCCCAAACGACTCACCGAAACCACACCAGGCGGTTTGACCCGGGAGACAAGGATGACGCGGGGGGCTCAGTTGGGGACCATCATCGATACCATCAGCATCAACGACCAGACTTATACAATGACATTTGAAGAGCTGGGAAAAAGATTCACCCTTTTAACCCCTGAAAATCGACAGATGATCTTTACCCTCAATACCCAGGGGAGGATAGATACATTGCAATCCAATTCCCTGGCACCAATAACATTTGAATACAACGAACTGGGTAAGGTAATAAACATAACCGTTGCTAATGGCACGGAGGAAAGAAATTATCATTATACTTATGATGTAGATGATGGCTTTTTAGCTTCTGCAACCACCCCTCTAACCGGCACGGTGACTTTTGAAAACGACCTGGCCGGCAGAATCATCCGCAAAACCCTGGATGATGACCGGCAGATCGACTTTGATTATGATAACAATGGCAATGTCGCATCCATCAGTCCGCCCGGTAAATCACCGCACACATTTGGCTACACAGCTTTGAACCGGCCTAAAGAATATAACCCGCCGGATGCCGGGTTCAGTCCGGACAGTATGACAATTGATTACAATCCAGACGGACAGGTCTCCGCCGTTCACCGGCCCGGTGGTTCAAACCTTGTTTTTATGTATGATGATGCCGGCCGTATGCTATCCTACTCCCATGACACGTACGGTGTAACGATAGGCTATGATGGAGAGAACGGCCACCTGGCGACCCTCACCACTGCCCCCGGTATTGTGCACACATTGACCTGGGACGGATTTTTGATGACTGGCGATGCCTGGGTCATGCCCGGAGCTATTTCCGGGTCACCATCCGGAGATGTTTCCGGTTCAGTGGAGGGTTTCTACAACAACGACTTCATGATAACGAGGCTGAAGATATGCGGTGGCCCGTTGCGAAACATTACCTATGACCGTGATGTCATGATGGATTCAGCCGGCGGCATGTCCATGGCGCGTGATGAAAACGGCCTGGTGACGGCAACCGCCATTGGTATCGTTACGACAACGGCAACGTATAATGACTTCGGCGAGCCGGTACTTTTCAGGGCATACAAAGATGCCACTCAGCTCATGGAAATTTCTTACGTATACGACAAGGGACGCATCACCGATATTACGGAAGTTTTTGGAACAGATCCGGCTGACCACTACCTGTATACGTATGACAGCACTGGACGGCTGACAGCGGTAACAAAGAACGGTTCACCGGTCACCGGGTATACTTATGACGATAATTCCAATCGTTCTACGTACACGGGGGCACCGGCAAATGTTATTGACACCGAGTACGATGCCCAGGACCGTTTGCTGAAATACGGGGATGCCACTTTTGCGTATACGGATGCGGGTGCGCTTCAGTCCAGGACGGTTGGCAGTCAAAATCCTACAACCTATCACTACGATTTCACAAGCAATTTGCGTGCTGTAATACTGCCGGACGGTACGCAAATTGAGTACCTTATCGATGGTATGAACCGTTCTATCGGCAAAAAAATAGGTGGTGTGTTGGTGCAGGGCTTTGTATACTTGGATCAGACAAGGCCGGTTGCCGAGTTGAATGCTGACGGTGCAGTGAAAAGCGAGTTCATCTACGGTACCCGCGCAAACGTGCCGGATATTATGTTTAAGGACGGCAGCACCTATCGCTTCCTCTCCGACCATCTTGGCAGCCCGCGCCTGGTGGTAAATACTGCCACCGGTGAGATTGCGCAACGAATTGATTACGATCCATTCGGAAACCCAACATTTGTATTTGGTTCACCTGATTTTCAGCCCTTCGGATTTGCCGGCGGCCTCTATGACAGTGACACCGGACTGGTCCGATTCGGGGCCCGGGACTTTGACCCTGAAACCGGCCGCTGGACCTGCAAGGATCCGATCTTTTTTAGCGGGGGGGACACCAATCTTTATGGGTATGTATTGGCCGATCCGGTCAATTTTATTGACCCCTCGGGTTATGTTGCCTTTCCCTTGACTCCAAATCAGTTTCGTCAAGCGATAGGGCCCGAAGGGCTGGATTGGCTGCCTTCCAGCCAGGCAGCAGCCGACATCAGCGGCGGCATCGGTGATGCCTTAATAGATTCAGCATCCATGGGTATGGTTACCGGAAAGCAGCTGCGCCAGATGGCCGATGTAGATATTGTTAATGAATGCTCTGATAAATATAAAATTTCTAATGCGGCAACGAGTGTCGTTACGAGTGTAAGTTCAATCAAGAGTGCTAAAAACCTGCCACAGAATATTAAAAAGTTAAGAGATATTGGAGCTAAAGAATTTCTAAAAAACGCCGACAATGCTTATAGTCTCAGTTCTGGCGCCGTGAGCTCTGCAAACAAAATGGCTGATTGGGCAGGAAAGTAAGATCAGGGGCCGTCACCCCTATCTTTAAAACTATATAATATGGGGTCAAGTCTCCGTTTGACCTTTCTAAGAAGGATTAGCCACTAAGAAAGGTCAAACGGAGACTTGACCCCATATTGTTCTACTCCTTTGCTTATCAGTTCTGACTTTTGTACGCCTCGTGAATGCGCTGGCGCACGTATGTGGTCAGGGATTCGTCCGCGTCCACAAGATCGAAACAGTACCCGTCATCCCCCAGCAGCCCTTCGGGTATGAGGTCTCCTTCCCCATCAGGATCGACGATGGTGTCGCCGTAAAAACAGATTGACAGCCAGCGCTCTTTGGGGTCGTCGTCGATCACGTCGATCATCACGAACAGGGGCTTTCCATTGCCGTTCTTGTGCATGCCGCGCAAAGAATAGCTGATACCGGGACGCTCGTTGAATTCGATGTCGGCATCGGCCATTCCCTTAATGTCATTGAAATAGGATATAAAAGCGGGTTTCAGCCCGAGTGCATCTTCCTGCCAATCGTTAATGAATTTTTCTACTGTCTGTTCCTGCATGCTGTTCTCACTTTCATTTGTTTTGCATGAATTCTGCTATTTTACTTTCTATGAATGCAGCCATCTCTTCGGCCTGATCTTCAGACATGGTGCCTATGCCTTCACAGAGGCCGGCAATTTCCATTTCTGTCAATCCGGCTGTCTTTTCAATGAGAAATGTTTCCACTTCTCCGCCGGCAGGAAGCAGCCCGCATCCGCCGGCAGTACCGAGAAACTCGTCTTGGCTGAAAATAGGCACGGCGATTTTCATCATTCCGGCATCGCACTCGTCGATGACCGGCTGGCGGGTTTGTTTAGCCTGGGCCATAAAATTCTGATTTCCCGGCGCACAGATGGCGGCCAAAGAATCTTTATTGCCTTTTATTTCCGGGCACAGACGGTTGCACCAATTGGGTTTCCCGGTAACGCCGACCCCGTCTGAATTGTAAACAGTGCAGTTTATCTGGAACCGGTCGAAAAGCTCTTTTTCAAACACGGCCCATTCTTCCTTGGATAAAATGTCGGTTAGCTCCATTCCTCAAAATCTCCTTTTTTTCACGTGGTCAACATCTTGGGCAATTTGTCTGGCAGCCCTGAACCAGGGTGCCTTAGCATATTTTTTGAATGAAATCTCCGCGCGGCAAGCCACGCGGTATCATACAATTTGGATAATTTCTATTTTCTCGCAGCAAGCTGCGGGGAATTAAACCCAGCGGAGATTAAAGGCAGCCTCGGCATTGTTGGCAATTTTTATCAGGCTTGCAATGAGCGCTGCCTTTTCCTTTTTGGTAAACCCCTTGAGCAGTTCTGCATTCCATTGCTGTTGAATTTCTTTAAACTCTTTTCTAACCCTGTGGGCTTTGGATCTTAGATACACCTTTTTCACTTTGTGATTTTTTGGATCGTTTTTGCGTTGTATCAAACCGAATTTTTCCAGCTTCACCAGCGCACGCGAGGTGTTGGATTTGTCTACCCCCACACGTTGTGACAACTCGTCCTGGCTGAGCCCTTCCTCGATATACAGTTCCGATAGCAAAAAAAATTGCCCCGGTCCAAATCCCATCCGGCTCATTTCACCGCCGACAAAACGAGTTGACAACCTGGAAATGAAGCAAATCCAAGGTGTCAGGACGGCATTGTCAACCGCTGCAACCACAACATCCTCCTTTTCAGCATTGTTTTTACAAAAGCGACGCATACTGATCACCAAACTGTTTAAAATGTACCTCCCGCCGCAAGCGGATGGGGTATTCAAAACGAGGAATAAAATATCTATTTTCAGTTGCATTGTCAACTGAGAAATGCTACCAGGTTTTAGTGCGTTAAATTGACAACCAAGTATCAAAAATGACAAACGCTTACATGGGAAAAATCATCTGGGTCGACTTGGGATCGGGTCGTATCCAGGAGGAAGAAATAAACGAAACCGTTTACCGTGAATGCCTTGCCGGGACGGGAATGGCGGCTCGCATTCTTTTAGACAGAATCCCACCGAAAGCTGACCCCCTGGGCCCTGACAACATCATATGTTTTGTCTCCGGATTGTTGACCGGTACCGGCTCGCTTTTTACCGGACGCTGGATGGTGGCCGCCAAATCACCGCTCACCGGAACCTGGGGGGATGCCAACTGCGGAGGGAATTTTTCACCGGCCATCAAACGCTGCGGTTATGATGGCATTTTTTTCAAGGGCATCAGCCCTCACCCGGTTTATTTGTGCATTAACGATGGCAAGACAGAGCTGCGGGATGCCAATGGCATCTGGGGGAAAGACACCAAGGAAACCGAAGCTATCCTGAAAAAAGATTCCGGGTGCCGCATGCCGCGCATCGCCTGCATCGGCCAGGCCGGCGAAAACATATCGCTGATTTCTGGTATTGCCAACGACGGGGGGCGCATGGCGGCCCGGTCGGGCCTCGGGGCTGTCATGGGGTCCAAAAAGTTGAAGGCCGTGGTGCTGGACGGAACCAAGCGGATCCGATCACACGACATTACGGAAGTCAAACGCTTGAGCCAGAAGTGCAATGAAAATATTCAATTCATGCCCCCCTTTCCGCCGTCGTTTGTGCTGGCCTACATGGGCGCTATTTTGCGGGCCTTACCGGCCCAGCCTTCCACGGAAACCCTGATGTTCAACACCGTCTACAAACTCATGCTGCAGAAGTGGGGCACGGCCAGCCTGAACCAGATCTTGATTGAGATCGGTGATTCACCCATAAAAAATTGGAAGGGCAGCAATGAAGATTTCGGGCAGGAACACTCGGAAAAGATGAACCCGGACGTGTTTTCAGATTGTGTTATCGTAAAATACCACTGCTATGCCTGTCCTCTGGGCTGCGGCGGGATATGCCACCGCCCGGGCGTTTCCGGGGAAACCCACAAACCCGAATATGAAACCGTACTGGCTCTGGGCGGCTTGTGCCTGAATGACGACGCCGACAGCATCTTCCGCATGAATGAAATTCTCAACCGGGCCGGCATGGACAGTATCTCCGCAGGCGGCACAGTTGCCTTTGCCATCGAGTGTTTTGAAAAAGGAATTCTGACGCTTGCGGACACGGATGGCCTTGAGCTGACCTGGGGCAACAGTGCGGCCATCGAGTCCCTGGTGGACCGCATGATTCACCGCCATGGAATCGGCGACCTTCTGGCCGACGGCGTGAGAGTCGCGTCCCGCAGAATCGGCCAAGGGTCTTCAAAATATGCGATCCATGCGGGCGGTCAGGAACTGGCCATGCACGACGGCCGGTATGATCCAGGGTTTGCCCTGCACAACTCTGTGGAGGCCACACCGGGCAGGCACACCATTGGTTCGCAAATGTATTACGAACTGTTCCAGCTGTGGGAAAAGGTGCCCGATCTGCCGGAGCCCGGCCTGATTTACATGAAACGCAGCAAGTATGTTCCCGACAGGGAGAAAGCCGTGGCTGCTGCTGCCTGCAGCACGTACATGAATGTCATCAACGGGGCCGGGGCCTGCCTGTACGGCGCTCTTATGGGAACAAAGGACTTTCCCCTGTTTGCGTGGTTGAATGCGGCCACCGGCTGGCAGCTGTCGCCTCGTGACTACCTCGAAATCGGGGCGCACATTCAGAGCCTTAAGCAGCAGTTCAACATCAAACAGGGCATCAAACCAACAGATATCAAGGTGACGAACCGGGCCCTCGGTCGCCCCCCTCTGACCGCCGGGGCCAACAGGGGCAGATCCGTAGCAATAGAGAAAATGGTTCAAGACTACTGGGACATACTGGGCTGGGATCCCAAAACCGGCACACCCCTTTCAGGTGGTAAAATGGACCAGGAGATTTAATCAGATGCCGTTCACGATTACAGACAAGTGTATCGGCTGCAGTGTCTGCAAGAAAATATGCCCGGCAGATGCCATTCAGGGCGAAAAGGGCAAGCTGCATAAAATAAACCCCGACACCTGCTACGAATGCAGTGCCTGCGGTAGAATCTGCCCCCAGTCGGCGGTGAAAAATGCCGAGGGCAACTTCATAGAGCGCATCCGCATCAGAAAAAACTGGCCCAAACCCAGCATCGACCTTACCAAGTGCATGTCATGCAATATCTGTATCGATGCCTGTCCCAGTGCATGCCTGGAACTTCAATACACAATGGATACCATTGACAAAAAGGGCTTTCCTGTCCTGGCCCGGTCCCGGAACTGCATTGGCTGTGAATTCTGTGCAGCCGCCTGCCCGGTGGAAGCGATTGTAATGACGGTTAACCATGTATAAAGATAGCCCATGGAGTACTGGGGTATTGGAGCATAAAGAGGTGTCAGGTTTCGGGTGTCAGGTTGACTATCAGCAAGACGTTCGATGTTTATTGAAAGGAATTGAAATGGACTCAGCTACAAAAAATAGGCATCATTATCTGTGACCGCTACAGCGCTATGACGTGAAAGTGGTTGTGGGAACGCACCCGATTCCTAAAAAATACCTTGACATGCATACGCATCTCGGGACATGGAAAGACAATGTATGGAAGCCGCTCATAGCCCCAACCATGAGCGATGCAGCAACGCGCGCCAGTTATGATTAAGGAGGATCCATATGGAAGAAGAAGTCGAAGTGGGTTGTGCGCGACCCACGGGAGGGCCCGTAGGAGAAGAACAGGAAAATGAAATTAATGAACCCAGAGAAAACACGACACTCAAAAGAGAGGTTGCACCCATGATCAAAGTCGGGAAAAAAGCCCCGGATTTCACGGCGCCGGGTTATCAGGCAGGCAAATTCATATCCACCAAACTTTCAGACTACCTGGGTAAGTGGGTGCTGCTCTGTTTTTACCCGGGCGATTTCACCTTTGTCTGAGCCACCGAAATTTCGGCAGTTGCCGAAAAATATCCTGAATTCGAAAAACTGGGCGTACAGATCCTCTCCATGAGCATAGACAGCGTTTTTGTTCACAAAATGTGGAATGACCACGAGCTATCCAAGATGGTGGATGGCGGGGTGCCCTTTCCCATGCTGTCAGATGCCGGGGGCAAGGTCGGACAGGTCTACGGCGTGTACGACGAAGACGCGGGCGTTGAAACCCGCGGCAGGTTCATCATCGATCCGGATGGTGTTGTCCAGGGCTACGAGGTGCTGACG
>Ga0164313_10005529_pt1 | contig 11186 bp, 9 predicted proteins | sample GuaBasSedimGuay4_FD_113735 | JGI IMG/M metagenome (GOLD analysis project Ga0164313, IMG submission 113735) | Subseafloor sediment microbial communities from Guaymas Basin, Gulf of California, Mexico - Guay4, Core 4569-4, 0-3 cm | ecosystem: Environmental > Aquatic > Marine > Hydrothermal vents >...
ACCGACCAGAACTTCGGGCGCGGTGTCACTGTTATGGGCAACGATGCGGCACCAGCATCTCTGCGAATGACTCAGTCGTTGGTCAGCAACACCGCCGATTCTGGGGTGGCGCTCTTTGGCGTGACGGCCCATCTCGAGGGCGTGCGCATCGTGGGTGTGGATGCCGACGGCCTCGGCCGTTACGGTTTCGGAATCGGAGCCGTGTCCAACGGAACCACCAGCATGCTCACCGTGAGGAGCTCGCACGTGGAGGCCGCTCGGCACGCCGGCGTGATGACCTTTGACACCGAGGTCGAGCTGCTCGCAACCAGCATCCTCCAATCGACAGCCCTGGACGACGGCTCTTGGGGAGATGGCGTGTCCATCTTGCGGTCCAGCTCTGACAGCACCGCCACGCTCGCTGGCGTGGTCATCGCGAGTGCCGAGCGCGCCGGCATCAGCGCCATTGACGCACCCATCGCGCTTCGCACCACGCGATTAGACTGCAACACTCTCCACCTCAACGCCGAGACCCCCAACGGAGGCAACGCGGGCTACATCAACTCGGGCGGCAACAGCTGCGGCTGCGGCGACGCCGCCGAAGCGTGCAAAGTACTGTCCTCGGAGCTGGCTGCACCAGCGCCGCCAACGTCAGGTGAAAAGGACGGCTATGGGCTCTGACCGGCGACAGCTTTGGCTGTGGGTTGGGCTCATCTGGGCAGCCTCGCCACTTGGGTGTGACGAAAGCGACGACAGCACCGCTGGCACCGGTGGCTCGGGTGCCGGTACGACCAGCTCGACCACCACTAGCTCTGCGACAGGTGGCGCAGCCGGTGGCCCAGCTCTAACGCTCGAGATCCCTTGGCCAAGCACCGATCTCACCGGTGACGACAATGCCGATCTGCTGGTCGCCAACGAGGCCGGCACGCTCTTGGTCTTCGCTGGTGGAACCGACTTCGCCCCGAGCGGCCCGACCGACGCGACCAGCCGCGTGTTGGCGGGCACGGGCTGTGTCTTCTCCAAGCCGTGGCTCATTGTGGACGTGAACGACGATGGCTCGAGCGACCTGCTCGCAGGAGTGAGCTGTGGAGACGAGCGATCCGTCGCCGTCGTGGCAGGCCCGCTTGCGCCTGGCGATCACCAGCTCGACACCTTTCCCACCCGGCTAGCGCTCGCGCTCGACGGAGCGCTGCCGAGCTCTTTGGCCCTCACCGATATGGATGGGGATCTAAAAGTGGATCTGGTGGCGAGCTATCCCGATGCCACCCACAATGGCGTCGCCACGGGGGTCGTCAGCGTCTTCAGCGACTTGGCCGCCCTGATCGCCGACGGCAGCGGGGTGCCCTACGCAACCATCGTAGGCGAAGCGGAGGGAACTCTCTTCGGCACCATCGACGGCTTGAGCGCCGACGTAGACGATGACGGCGTCCATGATCTGCTCATCGGTGCCAGGCAGTATGGCGACAACGGCCAAGGGCGGGCCTATCTCTTTCGTGGTCCCCTCGAAAGTGGCACTACCGAAGCCGCCAGCGCCGCAATGATCATCGACGGCAACAATGGCAATGCCAATATGGGACGGGGCATCGCCATGGGCGACTTCGACGGCGACGGCCTGCCCGATCTTTTGGTCGGAGCGACAGGTGACCACGCTGCCGGCACGGCCACGGGACGAATCGGAATCTTCCGGGGCCCGCTGGTGCCACCGCCGACCCACATGAATGACGCGCAGCGCTTTGTTCACGGGGTCCACGACGACCGGATGGGCGCAGCCATCGCGATCCACGGCGATCTCAACGGCGATGGCAACACTGACCTGCTGGCCTGGGGCTCAGGCGCCACAGTGAGCTACACCGATGGCATGCCCGTCGGCGTCCTGGTTGGGGTGATGGGATCGCCGGCCTTCGCCGGCGCATCCACGGCCTCAGCCGATTTCCACATCCATGGCGACGCCACCCCCTTGCGCTTTGGCGATCCCCGCATGCCTGGTGATCTCAACGCCGACGGCTTCGATGACATCGCGGTCGGGCTTCCAGGCCACGACGCCGACCGGGGGCGCGTCTACGTCATCTTCGGGGCTTCAGAGATCGCCTCGGGCTTCGCGAGCACCGCCGCCGGCAGCCTCATCGACGGCACCCTTGGATCGAGCGACCGGCTCGGCGCCTACGTCATCGGCCGCTGAGCCATCGGTCGCGCTCGACCAACTCGGCGCTAGGCCGCGTGACAACTCTGCTTGTCGCAGATCTCGCCAGACGCGCAATCGGTATCGATCAGACACTCCTTGCACTTGTGGTCGTGGTGCTGGCAGCGAGAAGCCTCGGCTGGGCAATCGCTGTCAGCCACGCAGTCGACGCACCGCAGCTGGGTGGGGTGACACAGCTGGTCGGAACAATCGGCGACCGTGAGGCACTGGACGCAAACCCCGGCGTCGGTGTCGCACAAGTCGGGGCAGTCACCGTCGCCCGTACACTCGGACCCGCACTTGAGGTCCGAGTAGCAGACGTCGCCACTGGTCGGACAGTCGGCGGCCGTGGCGCACTCGCGACACTTGCCATCCACGCAAGCCGGCTTGTTCGCATCGGTGCAGTGGCTGGCCTCGAGGCAATCGCCGCAACCCTGGCTCGGATCGCAGAACTTGTCAGCAGCGCACGTGCTGCACACGTCGGCCGCGCCGCCCGCGCCTCCGGTAGCGCCCGCTCCGCCCCCGGCACCTCCCACTCCACCGCCACTCGCCGTCGAGCCGCTGCTCGACGTATCGACGAAATCGCCATCCAATCCGGCGACCTGCCGGCAGCTCGAGGAGAGCCAAACCGCTCCGAGCACACCCATCGCTAGCAGCGCTGCGCGCGAACCTGCCAACCCTGTTGCCGGGCCTACCATCGCCCCTCGAGACTGATCATCGCGGCTCGTGCTTGACCCGTTGAGCCTGCTGCATCTCGGTAAGCGACGCCACGAACTGCTCGTAATGCTCGAGCGCTGCGGGCGATTTGCCCCACTGGGCCTCACACTCGGCCAAGGTAAACAGCGCGCCAGCCATTGGCTCGAGGCGATAGCTCTCTTCGAGGGCAGGACAGCCGGTGTCGTACTTGCCGGCCAGCATGTCGGCCAAACCCTGATCGAACAGCGCCGCCGCGCGGTCCTGGGCCCACAGCGCAGCAGGCCACGTCAGACACAGGGTGACGAGCACGAGGCTGACGACACGAAAATACACGAGCGGCAAGTCTATCTGCTCGGGCGGAGCAGGTCACGATACACGCTGCGGATTCAATGCCAATGGCGTCGGGATCAGCTCTCGAGCTTGTCCACCCGACAGGGCACGTAACGATGCAACGGCGTGGCAGCGATCCGATCGCGGTGACTGCTGGACGTGAGCCGATTGACGTTCACCCCGTAGGTCTGGTCCTGGTAGCGCAAGCCGAACCCATGGGGGATCAGCACCTGGCCAGGACGGGTCTCGTCAGTGATCTCCAGCTCGATCGATTCGTTCCCCGCAGCAGTGGTGATGCGGACGAGCTCACCGTCGGCGATGTCCAGGACCGCTGCATCGTCAGGGTGCATGGCCAAGGTGCAGGCTCGCCGTCCACCGAGCCAGGCGGGGTCTCGCAGCTGGGTGTTGGCGACCACCGGAGCGTGGCGCCCGGCGTTCAAGACCAGCGGAAACTCGACCGTCGGCTCCAGCGCGTCGCGCTCCGTCTTCGCCGTAATCTCGGCAATCCAGTCCTCCATCTCGGGGATGTAGAGCTGCAGCCGCCCATCGTCAGTCGCCACCTCGGCGAAATTGTCCGTCTGATCCACCCGGCCGATGATGAGTCCCTCGGGCCGCGCCATGATCGCCTCGAACAGCTCTTCGGCATGCCCGATTTGAGGGGCCAGAATGCCCAGCGCCGCCACGTCGCGATGCTCGATCATGCCTCTCAGCGCCTGCCTCACCCGCCCCGGTTGTCGCAAGGCGTCCCACAGCGGCGGCATCGGAAAGCCAGCGCGAGCCGCATTGGCGCGAAAGCTAGCCGGTGATGAGAGCAACAGTCCCCAGAGAGCTGCCAAATGGGCCGATCCCATGGCCTTGCCGAGGGTCTTGGCGACGACGAAGGGCAGCACGTCACGCACCGCTTTGCTCTTCCGCATGGTGGCGAGCAGCGCGGCGGCATAGCTGAGCCGATCCTGAGACGCTGCCGCAGCCAGACCCTCCGGTATGGGCGGCACCAGCCCCGCGCCGTCGGCGATCCCCGTGAGAATGTCCCCGGCTTCGCGCGCGACGCCCTCCGGCTCGACCAGCGGTCGCCGCAGCTGGAAGAAGATGTCCGGATAGGTCCAGGTGAAAAAGGTGCTGTCATAAGCCTCGTAGGCCGACCGGGCGGGCAACACGTAATGAGACAGCGCAGCCGTCTCGGTCATAGCCACGTCGATGGTGACCAGTAGATCGAGCTTACCGAAGGCCTCTTCGTAGGCAGTGGTGTCGGCGTAGCTCCGCAACGGATTGGACGAGCTGGTCACGATGGCCCGGATCCGCTCGGGGTGGTCCGAGACGATCTCGGCAGGCAGCACGTTGGGCGGGAAGTAACCCATGATGGCCGGCAGATCGGTCGTCTGGGTTCGCCAAGTGCTCCGGTCTCGCTCGTCCGTATGGCTGCCCATGGGCACCATACTCCCGGGGATCACGTTGCCGCCGGCGACCCCGATGCGGCCGCATACCGCGGCCAGCAACATGTAGAGATAGGTCGTCAGCGTGCTGTGCCGGTTCATGAAGATCCCGAGATCGAAGTGCATGCACCAGCGCCGCGTGGTCAGCTCACGGCAGAGCTCGCGCACCGCGCCCTGATCGACCTGGCAAACCTCCAGTGCAGCCCCGATGGCGAACTCTTCGAACCAGGGACGGATGCGCTCGAAACCGGTGGTGTGCTCGGCCAGGTAGCGACGAGCCTCCCAGCCCTCCTCGAGAATGATGGCGATCATGGCCCGCACCAGCAGTGCGTCAGCACCTGGTCGCACCGGCAGGTGGAGGTTGGCGATCTGAGCGGTCTCCGACCGACGGGGATCGATGACCGCCAGCAGCTTGTCAGGGTTCTTGGAGAACTCGCGCAGCACGATCGGCGCCCGGGGCATCTGGTGGGAAACCATCCCGTTCCAACCGACCGCCAAGAGCATGTCGGCGTGATGCTCGTCTGGAATAGGGAACCGGTTCTGCCGCCCCAGCATTCGCCCAGCCGTCCAGAAGTAACCGGTCAGCTCTTGAGCGAGCGGCCCATAGTGGTACTTCGAGCCGAGCGCCTTCATCAGGGTGGTGGCGAAAGCCGCCTCGAAGTGCGCTCCCTGGCCGCCCCCACCGAGATAAGCGAAAGCTCTGGGGCCACGGGCATCCACAATCGACCTGAGCCGCTTGCCAATTTCGGCGAAGGCCTGCTCCCACGAGACCTTCTCGAATCCCGAGTCGGTCCGTTTGAGCGGGTGGGTGAGCCGGTCAGCGTGGTGCTGAAATGACGGGACGCTCATCCCCTTGCGGCACACGTAGCCCAGGCTTCGCAGATTGGCCTTGTCGGGGCGCACCTTGACGATACGGCCCCCCTCGACCTGGGCGAGCAACCCGCAATTCTGTCCGCAAAGCGCGCATCCGGTGGGATGCCAACTCTCATCGGTGGCGTTCCGTCCTTGTGACACGCCCAGATGCTACACCAGGCGGCCGGCGAGCCACCAAGGGGGGCGCGCCATGGTTTCATCGACTACGACCCCGAGTCAGCGCTCGGCCAGGTCATCAAGGATGAGAACCTGTTCCTGGCCCAAAGCCTCTTCGCCTTCCACGTGCCGGGGGCCTTCCTGATGGAGAGCATGGTGGTCGAGATGGACGTCTGCGGTCAGATCGGCGCCGGCCTGATGCGGCTCAACGGTGACAACCGGGGCAGCGTCTTCGTCGGTGGAGCCGCCAAGATCTACTTCACCGATTGGTCGTGGCTCGGCCTGCGCGGCGACATCGGCACCACCATGTCAGGCATCGAAACAACTGCCGGCACCGAGTTCAGCTCGGACTTCAACCTCACCGTTGGCCCGGTCTTTCGCATTCCACCTGACCTGCCACGGGCACGATGAGCAAATAATGGGGGAGAATCGCCGGCGGTTAGCGTAAATACCAGCCATGAACACCCGCTTCATCGGCGCCACCGTCCAGGGAGTCCAAGTTGCGATGCGCGTCCGCGCCGCAAATCACTGGTTGGTACGCTCTGGAACCAAGGTCATCGGACCGGTGTCGCTAGAGTTGCTCGAGCGCGGGCTGGAGGCCGGCAAGATCCCCTCGGACTCGGAGATGGCACTGCTGGGAGGCAACCAGTGGCGGCAGGTCGCAGAGATTTTCCCCACAGCACCGCCACCGCAGCGCCCGACGCCCCTGGCTAGCCCCGCTGTCGCGCCCTGGCCCGTCCCGCCTGCCCCACCGTCGATGCATTACCCCGACGAGCCGGTCAACATCCCCAAGCAAGGGGTGATGGCATCGCTGTTCAGCTAGCCCGCTCTTCGAGGCCGCTGGCCAGCGGTAGTACCGACCATTGCCCAGGTGGCCCAAAGCGCCAGCGATAGGAGGCAACGATGGCAGTCCAACCGCAACGGGTGAGCGCCTCTCGCGATCCGAACCTGTCAGCCCGCGTCGTTCGGAGGCGACCGCTGAGCTACACCGAAGGCCCTGATCCGACCGAAGACCGCGCGCCCCACGTCCGCTCAGGCTCAGGCCTGGCATGGGTCGGCGAATCGTTGGCGGTGGTGCAGGACGACGCCAACTTCGTGGCGCTGGTCGAGCCAAGGGGCGACACGGTGCGGGCCATCTCGCTGCCCCGCGGAGCCGGAGGCCTCAGGGTCTTCGACGACGAACGGGGCAACAAGAAGCACAAGCTCGACCTCGAGACCTGCTTTAGCACCACCGTCGATGGCGACTGGGTGCTGATGGCCTTCGGCTCCGGCTCGACCCGTGCTCGCGAGCAGGTTCTCGAGGTCCGCTTCCCGGTGGGCGGGGCGCACCCCGAGGTCGAGCTGCACCACGCCCCAGCCTTCTACGAATCACTCAGGAACCACACCGAGTTTTCAGGGAGCGAGCTGAACGTCGAGGGCGTCACCACCATCCCGGACGGAGGTCTGCGCCTCTTCCAGAGAGGCAATGGCGCGCCCCGCGGTGAGCTGCAGCCAGTCGACGCAACCGCCGAGGTGAGTGGGTCGCTTCTCTTCGAGCACCTTCAGGGCAGCGGACCGCCCCCGCCAATCCAAAACGTCGTGCGCTACGATCTCGGCACCCTCGGCAAGGTGCGGCTGACCTTCACCGACGCCATCGACATTGGCGAAGGGCGCGCGCTGTTCCTGGCGACCGCAGAGGACTCGCCGGATGCGATCCGAGACGGCGCCGTGCTCGGGTCGGTCATCGGCCTGCTCAATCCGCTCAAGCCCCCGAGGTGGGCCCCGCTGTGCAACGCTCAGGGCGAGCCGCTCGCGGTGAAGGGCGAGGGCATCGTCGTCAGCCGAACAGAGCCCAGCCGCGTCTTCGTAGTGCTCGACTCGGACTCACCTGGCACAGCGGCCGAGCTCATGGACGTCGAGCTCCTCGGGCCGTGGCGCGGGTGAGGACGGCAGCTCCCAGATCCCCCACCTCAGCCACGACGAAGCGACCTGCGAGCCTGCCAGGCCGAATTGGGTTAGACACCCACCTGTGACGCCAGCCAAGGCAAACAACGACTCGGACTATTTACGCCAATTGCTTCGGTGGTGGCAGGTGGAGCTCGATGCAGCGCGGGCTTCACAACTCGAAGAACGGTGCCAGCGACCGTGGGCTGAGCGCCTCAGGCGAGGTCGCGCGCTCACGACCTTGACCTTCGCCCGGCGCGAGCAAAGACGCCCATCGACCGCCCTCCTGTGGTTTCGCCGTCAGGACCGCAAGCCGTGGCCCGACCATCGCGTGAAGAGTGGCTGGCCCGCGCTGTTGTGGCCTGTCGACACGCCGAGCAATGGCGAGCAGCCGCCACCGGAACAACGACGACAGCGCGGCACCATCGTGCGCGTGACCGCCTCTGAGATCCTCCTCCGTTTCCCAAAGGACTACGACCGCTTCGTCGAACAGGAGGTGCTCAACCTCGAGCGCGAGGAATCAGAAGTAACGTTTCAACGAGGCGACGATGCGATCCGAGCGCTCATGGCTGACCCAAGCTTGAGCCACCAGCGCGCATTGTTGTTTGGGGACGCTATTCCAGCGTTCGAAGAGGCCGTTGACCTCACCTTTCGTGACGACCAACTGAATGCCGGCCAACGTCGGGCCGTCGAGCGCTCACTGGGCGCCCGAGACGTGACGCTCATCCACGGCCCGCCAGGCACCGGCAAGACGCGCACCTTGGTGGAGATCGTGCGACAGACGTTGCTGTTGCGCCGCCGTATCTTGGTCACCGCCGCCAGCAATGTCGCGGTCGACCACATTGCGCGCCTACTGGCTGCCGGAGGCGTCAAGGTGCTCCGCTTGGGTGCTGCTGACAAAGTATCGCCAGACCTGGCCGCTTGCACCTTGCACCACAAGATGGCCCAGCTTCAGGAAATGGCCGATGCCCAAATGTACTTCGACGAGGCGCAACGGATCGCCGATGGCAAGGGTCGACGAGTTGCGCAACCCGGCAAGCGCATCGCCGAGCTGCGTCGACAGGCCCACAGCTCACGGGATCTAGCTCGCGCCAAGGTGATGCGACGTTCCCGCATCGTATGCGCCACCGCTGGCGGGGTAGACGCGGTGCCACTGGGAGACGAGACCTTCGATTTGGTGGTGCTCGACGAAGCCACTCAGGCGCCCGACCCAGTGGCCTTGGCCGCCCTCGAGCGGGGCGCGGTGCTGGTACTCGCTGGCGATCCGCGACAGCTGCCACCCACCGTCATCTCCCAAGACGAGGACACCAGGGCCGGCCTGTCATCGACGATCTTCGAACGTTGCTCAGCACATTGGCCGGCGCAGGCGACCATGATGCTCACGACGCAATATCGCATGTCCGAGGCGTTGATGCGGTTTCCTTCTCAGGCCCACTACGACGGACAGCTCGAAGCTGGAGAGGCCAATCGCCAGCGCCGGCTCGGAGACCTCATCCCCAAGGCGACGCTGAGCGACCGCAATGGGCGACCATGGATCGTCATCGACACCAGCAGGCTCGGCAACTGCGAAGCATTCGATGACCACCGCAGCAGCTTCTACAACGACCTGCACCGCCAACAGGTCGTCAACGAGATAGAGCGGCTGATCGACGATGGCATCGACGCCCACGACATCGCCGCCATATGCCCCTACTCGGCCCAAACGCAGCGCCTGAGGCAGCAACTGTCCGAGTTGATCCAGCAAGGACTAGAGATCGGCACGGTGGATGGGTTCCAAGGCCGGGAGAAAGAGGTCGTGGTCGTCGATCTGGTACGCAGCAATGCTGCAGGTCAGCTCGGCTTCTTGCAGGATGTCCGACGGACCAACGTGGCGCTCACCCGGGCGAAACGGCAGTTGATCGTGATCGCCAATGGCGACACCGTCAGCAGCCACCGTTACTACCGGGAGCTGCTGGCTGCGGCCAAGAAGGCCGGCGGCTGGGAGCGCGCCAGGGAGATAGACCCGCACCGGACGGGTGCCCGCTAAGGCTCCGGTTCAGCGATGCAAAAGCGGCAGTCCGCGATTCGTTCCTGTTATCCTTGCGGCGGAAGAATGGAGATGACACGGCTCTGCTTACCCCTGATGGGCCTACCCCTGACAGGCCTACCCCTGATGGTTCTATCGTCGCTCGTCATGACGGGGGCGACGGCACAGGCAGCAGAGCCCGAGCCGCCTAGCAACACGTTCAGTGGCGGCGCAACGTCGGACCAAGAGGCACCCAAGGGCCCCAACTCCGAGCCCGTACCCACTTGGGAGAGCGACGAGCCGCCGGCTGCCGACAGCGAGACCCTGGCCCCAGTTAGTGATAGGCCAGCGCCCGGAGATCCGGTCTGTCGCGCACTGCCACCGTGTCTCTATGAAGGGCGCTGCAGCGCCCGGGCGGGAGGTTGTGTCAGCAGCTCCGATGCCGAATGCAAGGCATCGCTGTGGTGCCGCGACTATGGCCTCTGCAGTGTGGGGCGAGACGGGGCCTGTGGCGCCGAGACAGACGCCGACTGCGCACAAGCGGGCGTATGCCACCACAAAGGATTCTGCGACGCCCGCAATCGGACGTGCGGATCGATGCGCCACATCGCCATTGCCGAAGACGATGAAGAGTCCGAGGGGCGCTACACCCCGCGGGAGGGCCGCAACACCGAGCGCAACGTGCCGCTCCTGGTCAGCGGAATCGTCCTCACCATCGCCGGAGGCGCAGGAGCGGTCTGGTTGATCAGCGAGGTAGTCTCAGCAGGTCTTTCAGGTTGGTCAGGAGGGGGGGGCGGCGACGAATCAAGCGCTCGGCTCGCCGGCTCGATCTGCATGACGATCGGCGGTCTGGGACTGGGCCTTCCCTTCATCATCGTCGGCGGACGCTCCCGGCCGGTCGGTCGCGCCAGCCAATACCTACCGGTGCTGACCATCGCACCGGGCTCGGCCTCGCTGCATTTGAGCTTCTGAACGAGCGGAGCACAGAGCCTGCTCGCCTGTCAGCGCGGCTGACAATGGTGATCGGCAGGTGGCGGCCGCAATACCGGGTGGCCGGCGCTCCAGACAACGGGGATCTGTTGCCACACCTGCCTGAGCAACTCACAGTGCTCGACGTAGAAGGTCGACAGATCCCAGGTCATGAAGTGGCCGAGATCGGTCGCCACGTGGAGCTCGCGGCCCACGAGCCGTAGGTGGGTGATGGGACCGTGAAGGGTGGCCTGTGCGAGTCGCACACCGCTCTCACGGTCCCAGATGCCGAGTAGGCCGTTTCCGTACCCCGCGATGAGCGTGCCGCTGGGGCCGGGAATGATGGTCTCTACCGGACTGGCGGCGGTTTGCTCAAAGGTGAAGCCTGGCCGCACCGCTTGCGGTCCGACCGGCCGAAGGTCGATGTTGCCGTCCCCGTAGCCGAGCAAGAGCCAGCCCTCGTGCAGCGTTACCGCGGTGACGCCGACGCCGACGGCCAAATCGTTCACGAGCTTGCCCGTCGAATCGAAGATCAACAGGTGGCCAACCGCTTCGACGAGCAACCGCCCCGGTCCCCAACCAAGCGCACCTGGAGGCCCGTCGCTGGGGAGGGGGATCACCGAGCCATCCCTCGATAACAGCA